>Ga0182024_10008860_pt1 | contig 21022 bp, 38 predicted proteins | sample P32metaG_FD_120480 | JGI IMG/M metagenome (GOLD analysis project Ga0182024, IMG submission 120480) | Permafrost microbial communities from Stordalen Mire, Sweden - P3-2 metaG (Illumina Assembly) | ecosystem: Environmental > Terrestrial > Soil > Wetlands > Permafrost | place: Sweden: Stordalen...
GGGACGCTGGGCCGCGGTTTTTGGCCCTGCCCCTGCCCCCCCCCCCCCCCCGGTTTCCCGGCACCGCGGACAGGGCTTCATGGGTATCGACTGATCTTCAACCCCCCCCCCCCCCCCCGCTCGCAGCAACGAGCAACAGAGGCAAAGCCAATGACCAACATCACAACCGCCGCCCGGATCGCGGCAAGACTGATCTGCGCTTGGGTGGAGCGTTCCTACCCGGAGATGGCCTTCGCCGTCGCTTACATCGAATGGAGGTTCATGTGAAAACACAGGAATGGTCGGGGGGCAATCAGGCGTTCCGCGCTTACGTCAGCCGCCTACGCGCCAAGCATGGCGATAAGTTCGACCCAGGCAGCCTCGCCCCCACCTTCGCCGCTCACTTCGGCGAGCGTGTCGAGGTTGAATATAGCTACGGCATCAAAAAACGCGGCTGGATCAGCGGTACAGATGGATGGTGCCCAAGCCTGAATGCTCATGCTGCGCCGCAACTCTACCGGGTCGTCGTGGCTTGTTGGTTACGACGACAAGCTCGTGCAGGTTCTTGAAAGGGGGCCGCGATGACGCGCGCCACCGAGCAGCTCTGCCGCTGCGGATCGGGCGAACATCCCTCCGCGCTTTATGACGGCTACGGCATTTTCCTGACCTACGCTTGCGACAAGTGCCGCAAGGCGAAGCTCGCTGAGTTTCGCCCTGACATCATGGAGCGGTACGAGTGCGACGAACCGCTAGACGACGAGTGACCTACGGCCGAGCGGCGCAGTGCGAGCGCCGCTTCCCGAAGGCCACCGCCTTCACCGCGCAGCAACGCGGCAAACACTTCAACGAGGCAAATCAAAATGGGCATCGATGTTTACATGAAATGGAAGCAACAATCTGACGCGCAGCGCAAGGCGCAATTCACTGGCTTCAGCATAACCGCTGGCGAGGTTGGTTATCTTCGCGAAGCCTACCACGGCGGCCCCTACGCCATCGCGTATCTGATCACTGAGGATTGGGACAAGCAACCGAAGGGCGGCTTCAAAATCCCGGCCACAAAGTTGCGCGAGCGGCTTCCGTCAACTGTGCTGGCGGCGCTCTACCGGCAGCACGTCGTTTATGGCGAGAGGCTGGATGATCCGTCTGTCTTGAACCTGAAGGAAGGCGATGATCAGCCTGTGCGTGCGCTCATGGATGGCGTCAAGCGATTGCTTGCTGAAGCGAAGACAGCAAAAAATCGCGACTTCGCCCCCAACGAAGAACAAGCCCGCGCCGTCTCTGAGTTGATCGAGCGCCGCGCGCTTCCAGACTATGCCTTGTCCTTCGTGGACTTCGTGAGCCTTGCCGAGCGCAAGGAGAAGGAGACCGGCGAGGCCGTGCGCGTTTATGTGAGCGCCTGACCGCAGCGCAGCGCCCGTCGTGCGATGGCGGGCGTCACGGTGCGATCCTGCACCACAACCCAAGAGGCAAGACCAATGAAGACCGGACTAGACCTGAATGCACTCGCCGCCGAGATCACGCGGCAGCAAAACGCGAAACGTGACTTCGTGGTGAACACTCGCGACATGAACTTCGTGACGACCGGCACGGAAAGCCAGCTCGTCCTTGGGGATCACGCGCCGAGGCCGATCAACGACATCGCGCACCGGCAGATCGCCGAGCATGCCGACATCCCGCAGAAGTATTACGACCGCATGCGGCGTGAGGCCCCGGTGCTGCTCGCCGACAACGTGCGGGAGTGGTTCACCAAGTATCCCGCGCCTCGCCTCGTGCGGACGCTGGACAACAAGGCGCGGGCGTTCCTGTCGGATCGCTTCCGCGCCTTGGAGAACGCCGATCTGGCCGAGGCCGCACTGCCCGCGATCCTCGATGCCAAGGCGGTGATCATGTCCTGTGAGATCACAGAGCGGCGGCTTTACATCAAGGTTGTCGATGGACGGATCAAGCAGGACATTCCGACCGGCCGCAAGATCGGCGATGGGAGCCATGTCTTTTTCGACACGGTTTCCCCGGCGATGATCATCGCCAACTCGGAGGTTGGCCTGGGCGCGCTCGCCATCGATTACGGCGTGTTCAATTCCGTCTGCACCAACTTGGCGACGATCTCCAAGGAAGGCATGCGGCGCACGCACGTTGGCGGCAAGCTGGAGGCGGGAGCGGATTTCGAGGCCCGCCTTTCCAACGAGACCAAGGCCGCGAAGGACAAGGCGCTCTGGCTGGAAGTCAGGGACACCGTGAAGCTCGCGTTCGACGAGGCCCGGTTTCAGGCGATGTGCCAGAAGCTCGGCGGCTTGGCTCAGCACAAAATCGATGGCGACCCGGTGCAGGTGATCGAAGTCACCGGGAACAGGTTCGGTTTCACCGGAACGGAAAAGGCGTCGGTCCTGCAACATCTGATCCAGGGCGGCGACCTGACCGCGTATGGCCTGCTCAACGCCGTCACTCGCACGGCGCAGGACAGTGACACCTACGACCGGGCGACCGAGATGGAATACGTCGGCGGCAGGTTAATTGAGTTGCCGGCGGGCGAGTGGCGCGAGCTGGCGAAAGCCGCGTAGCGTCTCGACGACCACAGCGCAGAGGGCATCAGCGCCAATGCTGGTGCCCTCGACGGTGTGATCAACGCACCACGGCTCGGCGCATCCGGGAAACCTCAAGAGGCAAAACATGACTCGCATCGACATCGCTTCCACCGACCAATTCCGCAAGATCACGCCGAACGGCGGCGCGATCAGGACGCAGATCGAGTGGCAGCGCGCCGCCAAGACCAACGGCCACGTCGGTCCTCGACGACTATGCCGACGAGTACGATGTCAACGATTGGACGGTGTTCGAGCTTGTGCGGGAATTTCCCGAAGAGGTTGGGGACTTCCTGGAGTCGATGGGCGTCGAAGTCGCGGAGCTGGCCCGGTATATCCGTGGCGTCAAAGCGCCCTGGCATTCCTGAAAAGTTACGGCCGCCGGGAGGGCAGCAACCCAACCGGCGGCCTATCACGGCCTGACACACGACAGTCGGGCGGAGGCAAATCACACCCAACCAACGAAGGATCAAAGGCAATGACGACGGAAACTTATGACATCAGGCTGACCAGCGCAAGCCCGATCACGGTGCGCTCCACGACCCTGATCGACCGGCAGGAGGCTTTCACCGAGCTGGTCGTGACCGAGCTGCGCATGCTGATCGAGCGCAACAACGATGCGGTCGTCCGCGTCAAGGGCGTCATCGCAAACCTGGAGCGCAGCAAATGAAGTTGAGAGACCTTCGCGCCATCATCGCCGAAGAGCCCACTGAGAACGATGATCTGGAAGTCACGGTCTGGATTGATGGCGGATCACAACGCGTCGCGCTCTATGGCGAAGCTTTGTTGATGTATCGCGACGATCTCACGCTCGAAGGCGTGCTGACGGACGTGCCGCAGGATCAACGCTGCCTCGTGGCGCATTGCGGTCGTGTGAAGCTGCGCGGCGGCGACCACTGCGAACGGTGCCAGCAATCAATCGACCTGCACGAGCGCCGCATCGAAGCGACGCGGTGATCAAACAAAAAAGCGGCCCGGATTGTTGGTCCGGGCCGCTTTTCATTTTATGGCCAGTGAACTTTCAACAATGGATTGGCGCGGACCGTTTCCTGGAGTTTTTGTGCCCGCGTAGCGTTCGCAGCACACTTGTTTGAACAGTATTTCTGGCTCAGCCTACGCGCGACGAAAACCTTGGCACACTCACAGCATGCGATTGTCTCGCGAATTTTCGTCGGCGCTCCCTCGATGTAACACTCCGAGCCGATGACGAATAACGGCAGCACCCCGCTCCTAATCTGTGCCGCTGAAAGACCTCCAGGATCGCCCGGCAGCGGCCGGGTTGAGCGTGTTTTGACATCGAAGAAAAATGTCTTGCCATCTTTGATGCCTACGACATCGATGATGCCTGTGACGCAAACATTTCTGAAAACTTGATAGCCTCGCTCCAGGAGCCAAGCGCAGGCGATCAACTCCGAAGCTGCACCCTTTTGGCTTTTATTTTCTGTCATATACAACCTATGATATATGCTGTTTTATTGCCCTTTAGAGCCTCACCTATAGGCCATCCAATTACCCCTCCCTTGGGTGCCTTCCCACCCCAAAAATAAGCCCTTGCCTGCCCTAGCTGCCCTGCCCTGAAGCCCTGCAATGGCTTCCCATGCCCCTACTGCCCTGGGAGCCTGCCCTGCCCTGCCCTGGTCAAAGCCCTGCCCTGGGAGCCCTGCCCTGCCCTGGGAACCTGCCCTTGAAGCCCTAATGACAGGTCAAGACCGAGCGCGTTCGCCCATGCCGTCGCCGTCACGATCCGAGGCGAGTAGCCCGCCTCCCATCGGCCGAGTGATGGCGCAGTGCAGCCGACCAGCTTCGCTACGTCCTCCTGCGAGATGCCGACCTGGATTCGGCGCGCATGCATCAGGTCCATGAATTGCAGCGGCGCGAACGTCGCCGCCTCAAATGCGGCCAACGAGCCGAAGTTGGGATCAAGGCCGAGCTTGCGGAACAGCTCGTCGGCCTCCCTGCCCAATGCGGCGACTGATTTCCCTGCCATTTACTCTACTCCATTTTTGATTGACGCCGCGTTAACCGCGAAATGCTGCGCGAGCATTGTCCGCGCGTCTGAGCATCGGTACGACTTCAGCGCGGATCACGCCGAACAGAGATCGCAGCCCATCTTCGTGTTGCTTTAGATAAACGGACCCCAACTGCTTGTAAAAGACCTCAAGGAAACTATCGATCCCGTAGCCCGCCAGGGCGTCGAGCGCGCGAGCCTCCTTCTCGGAAATGCTCAGAGACAGTTCGAGCGTCACATCCGAGCGCCAAATCTTTGCTTCGGCCATCACAGTCTCCTATTCGCATTCACGGCGCATCAGCACGCCGATAGTCATCCGCGATCTCCTGCATGATGTCGAGGTGCCGATCAGCTTCATCCTGCGTCATGCGCCGCGCCTTGATCCACTTCGGATACGCACTGCGGCGCATCGCCACCTCCCGCTCTGCCTCCTTCAACTTCTGCTCGTTCGTGTACGGCATCGGTGATTTCCTCCGCTGGCGGTGTCGGCATCAAAAACTCTAACCCTCGCGCCTCATGCAGCCATTCCACCGCCGCGTCAGCATCGACGATACCGTTGCTGAGCGCGAGGCCGATCACGTCGATCTCGTTGATCAGGAGCCTCGCCCGACGCCGCGCCAGCCGCAGCTCGGCCAGAACGTATTCGCGGTAGGCCACCTGATCAGCATGCGTGCCACGGATGAATGCCTTCCACTCTTTTTGCTTCTCTTCCTTGTTCACGCTGCCGCCGGCTCGCTTGCCGCCTTCAGCCAGTGCTTCGCGGTGTACTGCACGTCTTCGTCGTCGGTGATATTCTTCAGCACCCAATCCCAATAGTCGGCCGGAACTTCCGAGCATGGTTTACCCGCGTGCTTGCCGAAGTGCAGCTTCGGCAGCAACAGCGGCACGGCGCTGATCGCGACCATCTCTTCGATGGTCTTCTTCGCGAGGAAGCGCATCAGCAGGTGAGCGCAGACATAGGCATCAGGACCGGCGCGGTGCGGCGGCGATGCCAGATCACGATCAACTTTCAGCTTCGACCAATAGCGGAGCGCCTGGAGATTGTGCGATGGCGCGTTGGGCGCGAGCGTCACCGCGACCTTGTAAGTGCAAATCCACTTCTCGGTCTCGCCGGTCTGAATGAATTTCCGCTCGAAGCTCGCGTTGTGGGCGCAGTAGATGACCTCGCCGGCCATCGCCAACTCGTCGCACGTCACTTCGCGCTCCGCGTCCTCAAAGTATGGCGAGCCGACAACATCCTCGTCGGTTATGTGATGCACGGCGGACGCAATCGGCGGGATCGGCTTGCCCGGATTGACCAGCATCCATTTGACCGGCCCGACCTTGGACGAGACGACATCGCACCAGCCGATCTCGCAAACGCCGTCCTGCGCCTCAAGCCCAAGGGTTTCGACGTCGATGCAGCGGATGATCATCAGATGAAGCCCTTATCCTTCGCCAGCCATTCCGGCATCGTGAAGGTGCCGTCGCCGTTGTTCTCGACCTGGGACTTTGGCACCCACTCCTGGACCGCACCATCGTTCAACCGCCACGCCTTGTCGGTCTCGCCCTCGATGTCAGCGATGATGTCGGTCAGACGAGCTTCACCACTTCGCATTGAAGTCATCCTCGGTCATGAACGTGCCTTGGACGTGGCCGCTCGATGTCGCTGGCGATGATGGCTTGGCCTCTGTCGGGGCCGCATGGCCGTTGCCGTTGACGTGACTGTTGCTGTTCACCTTGGCCTTTTGCTCGACGTACTTCTTCTTCATGACGTAATTGATCCGCATGCGCCGCAGCCAATCCGATAGCTCGAAGCTCGGCTCTGACGGTGGAGTGTATTTCAGATTGACCGGCCACACACCGAAAATCTCCCTGAAATTGTGCGACACCCACCCCGGCTTAAAGCCCTTCTCCTTGGCGACAAACAACAAGCCGGCATAGATCGACTTCTTCTCGCCGGGGACTTTTTGCACCTTCTTCTTGCCGGCTTTCAGCTCTTGCAGCTCGCCTTCCCCGACGTCGACCTTGGTATGCGCCACGCAAATGAACCCGCATGCAGGACACTTTGCCACCTTGGGCGGCTTCAGGAACGAGCACTCGGGGCATTCCTTTGGCAACCTGATCTTGTCCAGGTCACGCTCGTTGTTCTTCGTCTTGCCGCTGTGCAGCCCGGCGTATGAAGCGTCGATGTCAGTGATGAAGCCGAGGCGAAGGTGGTTATCGGAATGATCAAGAACCAGTAAATCTTGTTTGTCTTTCGCAGTGCGCAAGCCGCGCCCGATGATCTGCACCATCAGCATCGCGCTCTTCGTCGGCCGACACATGCTGATGCACCGCACGTCCCAATCGATGCCGGTGGTCAGCGTGCCAACGCTCACCACGACCGGAAGCTCGCCCCGATGAAACTTCTGTTTGATGATCGTCCGCTCGAAGTCTTTCGTGTAGGCGTCCTGGTAGCCGCATGGAATGCCGCTCACCTCGAACTTTTGTTGGATATGTTTGGCGTGCGCTCTGTCAACCGCAAAGCAAAGTGTTGGACGCCCGAAGGCGCGCTTCTTCCAGGTCTCGACGACATCGGCGACCAACTCGGCGCGGTTCATCTTGTCGGCCAGCTCGCCCTCGTGATAGTCGCCGGCCACGGTGCGAACGTCTTTCAGATCAGGATGTGATGGAGCATACACGCGAAACTTTGACAGTGACCCTTCTGCAATCAACCGCTCTGTTGTGCTCGCTACGATAAGCTCATCGAAATAGGAGCCGAGCCCCTTCGTCCACGGCGTCGCCGACAAGCCGATCATCGGCACCTTGGCCCACTCGGGATCGCGTAGCCACTTCTCGTAGAACTTGAACCACTTGTGGCATTCGTCGATCAGCACAACGTCGGCCCTTGGCAGCGTGCGCTTCTGCAAGGTCTGCACGCTTGCGACCTGCACCGGCTGGCCCCAATCGGTCATCTCGTGCGTCGCCTGGATCACGCCGATGTCGTGAATGCCTTGCTTGTGGAACATCTCGACCGTCTGATCGACCAGCGAGATCGCAGGCACCGTGAACAGCACCCGCTTGTTTTTCTTCCTTGCGCCCTGCACCAACTCTGCCGCCAGCACCGTCTTGCCGAATCCGACCGGCGCTTGCATCACGATCCTACGCTTCCCGCCCCCAACTGATGCCCGCAGCTTTTCCAGAGCTTCTATCTGATCATCCCTAAGTGTCTTGGCTTGGGATGGTGCGCTGAAAAGGCCGCTGGATTGAACTACCATTTTATGGGAATTATATACTTGAGTCCCTTTAGCCATCGGTCAGCGCCCGTAGCTTTTGCTGCAAGGTTTCGATCTCGCCCGATATGCGCGAGATTTCCCGCATTTTGGCGTCCTTGGCCTCGCGCGCTTCCCGCTCTTTGCGCGCCTCCACAGTTTCGTTCGGAACGGCCGAAAAGAAGCGATTCCCTTTGCCGTTTATGGGCTGAACCGTCATGTGATCGAAGCCCATTTTCCGGCCAAGCGCCGCCCAGGCGTTGTTGGCGTTCTCTTGTTGGGATGACGGCGCATAGCCGCCGACCATTATCGCGACAACCGGCTTGCAGGCGTCGAGAATCGCCTCCAAATCGACCTCGGTCATTTCGTAGTTCGTTCGTGGGTACATTTTCGCCTCCTGTTTTAACCTCGGGAATTAAGTATATAATTGGGAATTATATACATGACTCCCTATTGACAAATCCAGGGAGTTAACTACTTTAGGGTCATGAGCAAAAGCACCATATCGACCTTTGAACTGTTCGCCCTCTTCCCGGACGCTGAAAGCGCCCGCGTTTACCTTGAAGGGCGACTGTGGCCGAACGGCCCGACTTGCCCGGTTTGCGGGCTGGGCGAGCGGGTGACCGCCCGGAAGGGCGGCTTCTACCGCTGCCGACAGTGTTCCGAAGACTTTACCGTGCGCACCGGCACGATCTTCGAGCGCAGCCATGTTCCGCTGCACAAGTGGGTTTACGCGATGTACCTGCTCGTGACGGCCAGGAAGGGCATATCCAGCCTGCAACTCGCCAAGGAGATCGGGATCACGCAAAAGTCGGCTTGGTTCGTCCTGCAACGGCTGCGGGAAGCCTGCGGCAAAGACCTGACTATGCTCCAAGGGCTGGTCGAGATCGACGAAACCTACGTCGGCGGGATCGAGGCCAACAAGCACGAGGGCAAGAAGCTCAAAGCCGGTCGCGGGCCGGTCGGCAAGACTGCCGTGCTCGGCATGAAGGAACGCGGCAAGGGCGGTCGCACCAAGGCCATGAAGATCGACGCCACGGATGCCGGGACGATCACGGACATCATCGTGCAAAACGTCGCGGTCGGATCGACCCTGCACACCGATGAGCATCTGTCTTACGCCGGGATCGGCGGCCTGTTCTTCAACCACGATACGATCAATCATTCGGCTGGCGAGTACGTCCGCGACGGCGTGACCACCAACAGCATCGAGTCGGTTTTCGCGGTCCTGAAACGCGGGCTGATCGGCGTCTACCACCACGCCAGCCCGAAGCACCTTGGCCGCTACGTTGACGAATTTGCCTTTCGCTTTAACGAGGGCAACGTCGCCCGGCACACGCTGGAACGCCTCGATAGCTTCGTTAGCCGCGTGGCTGGCAAGCGCCTGACTTACAAAGCCTTGATCGCATAGGAGGGAACGATGGCCATTTCGTTGCACGGACGGCTGGATGCTTCGCTTCACAAAACCTGCGGATTGTGCGGCGTCAAGGTCAATTCCAGCGATCAGGCCAATGAAATACTTCAAGGCATGGACACAGATAGCAAGACCTGTCCGCATTGCTGTCGCACCTATGGAGAAGCAAGGCGCGAAGAGGGCCTCACATAGGAGGCGATGATGACTGCACCGAGGGCAATCGTTGCTCAATTCCACAAAACCGCTGGCGGTCGTTTTGAGCTTTGGTCCGTGACGGCCATCACTGAGGAACCGGCGAAAGATGGTAGCGGCGGAGTTTGGTTGTCGCGCACCATTTATGATGTCGATACGTCGCGCACGTATGGTTATCTCTACCATCAATCGGGTGCCGGTGGCACTCGCCCGGTCCCTGTCGATAGCATTTATTTTGCCAGTGGCGATGTTCAAATAGAAGAAAAACCATGCACACTTTGCGAGCGATCTAAGGCAACTGGGCGATGGCGAAGCCGTGAGATACGCGCCCGCAATAAGACGCGCCGCCTCCGCGTATTGCCAAAGGCTTTCCGCATGGACTCCGGCGATCTTCTCGATTGGCTGGAAGTGAACGGGATTGAAGGCGATTCCGTTTATTGCTCCGAATGCCGCGACAGTCTGCCGGAGGAATGTCTCTGCGAGCATTGTTGGTGGTGCGAGAAAACCGGATGGTGGTCTACGCCTAGCGAGCGGTGCGACTGCAAGAATCAGGAAGAATGCTATGGATGTACGCACGCCCAAGCCGCTTGACGCCATCGCCGACCGCGTTCTGCGATACCGGCCCAAGCCCAAATCGAAGCCCGCGAAGCGGCGCAAGCGTCGCGCGGCTAAATTGGAGCGCGCAAAATGAGCATGGCTATGCCGTGCCCGCACTGCGGCGGGGAAGCGGTTTGCGACACGGTCGATAACGGCGTCGGCGAACAACAGTGCGGCCCCTACGTTTGCGTAGCTTGCGGCTGGATCGAGCAGCCGCCGAAATTCGACGAAATTGGCGACGAAATCGAGTTTTGAAGATGGCAGGGAGTCATGTATATAATTCCCATATAATTCCCATTTTATTACCTCCCGATGAAGAACGCCTGCCACTCATCGCCGACCTTCTTCACGAAACATCCTGATGCTTTCATTGCCGCCGGATCATAATGCCATACCCGCCAGAATGCCTCATCGGTTTTGATCGGCTTCAGGTCAGTTGCTGTCCGTGTGCGTTTGCTTGTTTCGTCCCACCGCATTGTTCGTCTGGCCATTGTTGTTTTATCCCCATGTCGGTTGGTGGGGGAGGGCTTGATGCGGGCACCCCCCTTACCCCCCACGGGATGATTACCGTGGCGAGGCAGGGGAATAGCCCGCGCAATTCCTTGTCGGCTGGAGCCGGTCGGGAATCAGCGAGTGCTCGGCGTTTCGCACTAGAGCCATCCGAGCTGGAGCAAGCCCCTACACCCTGGCTCCCCGCATACAATTACGCGCGGCTTCCTGTGGGCAATACACACCCGCAGGAATTTACTCTTGACCAACAATGTGAGGGCGGCTAGGAAGGGGACGTTCGTGGTTTTCCCCTGCTTAAAGCGCGACTCACAAACTTACCCCGCCGAAGCAACAGCCTCGGCGGGGTTTTTCTTTTCATACGCAGCGATGTAGATGCCTCGTGCGTGAGCGGATTGCTCCGCTGTGACGATGCCTGACGCCGCGCCGTCGAGATCGATGCGGACCACGCCATGTGCCGATAGCGCGAGCTGATAGGAGAGATCGCCACAGTAGTCGCGCAGCGCCAGGCGCAACAGCGCATCATCGACATCGGGGCAGCGTGCGGTCAGGTCGGCCAAGATACCGACCTTCAGCGGCAGCTTCATTTGTGATGATGGGCGGAAGGTGTTGGGGAAACGCGCGATCAGGAGATCGATGATCGCCTGCGATGCAATCGTATTGGCCTTTTCGTCGTCGATCATGTTTTGCCTCAACCCGTCGAACAGAATCTCACCTTATTTTTTCCGTCATGCGATTGTCAAGCCACCATCGCTAGTGCAGCTCGTAGGCGACGTGCGCTACGGATGGCGACCAGCAAGATCGGCAGCTCCCGCAAAAATGACCTTGCTGCGGCGCAGGGCAGATTCTCGCGGATGCCGGCGGCTTCCCGGAGAATACTGCGGACGTGTGCGGCCATGACCGCCTCACCGTGTCGTCGATCATGACGCTGGAGACCCGCACCAGGAGGTTGTCTGGAATTGCGCCGCCGCCCGCGATGTACCGTTTGACCATGCCCAGCTCTTGCGTGGGGAGCCAGTGCTTGATCTTCGGCGTGCGCCGCGCCACCTCGCAGATCATCGCCAGATGCTCGACAGATTGCAGGTCGCCAGCGTCGTGCCAACGGTGATGGCCGCTCTTGTTGTACCTGTACCGGACGCCGCCCGCCTTTTGGAGCCGCACGCCGACCGCACCAAGATCGATTCGGAAGCTCGGCCTTGAATGGTAGAAGATGAGAAGCGTCACCAGCGCGTCGCACCAGCGCGGGTCGACGAGCGAGGCGAGGCGTCTGTGCATACCCTTCTGCGCATTCGACATCGCGTAGAAGCCGCTGCCGTGGAGCGCGTAGCACGTCGAGCAGATCGTACCCGGCACCTTGGCGAGCTTGGCACCAGCGATGCACGCTGTCGCTGGCAGCGAATAGCTCGTGCAAGGCATCTTACTTGGGAACGACAATCCTCCGGTTATTTGTTTGGCCTCCTTGAGCCTCATGCCGCGCACCTTGCTTTTCTTTCTCTCTCGTATGCAGCGTTCGCCGACCTGCACACATCGCAGCGGCACTTTCCATATACATATCGCGTTCGGGAGCCGTGCGGCGCTGCATGAAAGTGGTCATGGCATGGCAAACACCGCAATTCACATTTTTCTATTTCTTGAATGAGGCGCACCGGAGAGAGCCGAAATCTAGCGCCAGATAGACCGAACAGTTTTTGTGCGGGGTCTTTGTGGTGAAACTCCAATTTATTGCGCGTTCCGCAGGCGACACATTGCCCGCCAAGGAAAGTGATGGCCCAAGAGCGCCGAGTGCGCGATAGCTGCGTGCGACGCTCGTTCTTTCTGCTCATCGCGACTTCACTCATCGCGGTGCACCCAATCAGCTTCCGTGCGAAACATCACGATGGAGCCAGTCGGTGACGGCCTTGCCTCTGTAGACCGGATCGTTTGCGGATTGGTTCGGTTAGAGCCATTTCAACCCCCCACCCGTCATCCAACCTATTGCGCACGGCGTCGTAGTCCATATTGAACCTCTCACAGAGAGCGGCCAGCGCAATCCGCTCGCCGTCAAGCACTACATATCGCGTGTTGCGCCTGTTCCTTTGCTGTTCCAGATTTGTCGCCCATTTACAGTTGCTCGGCTTGTAATCGCCGTCAGGATTTTTGCGCTCTAACGTGTGCATAGCTGGCTTCGGCCCCATGTCTCTGAAAAAGTTTTGGAACGATGACCACCTTTTGCACACCCGAATCCCGCGACCGCCATAGTTTTTGTAGCCCGCCACGGATGGGTATTTGCATCTTCTGTGCATGCTGGTGAAGGCTCGGTATTCAGGAGAGAAGCTGCCAGTTGCATGTCCGTGCTTGAAGTTTCGTTGACGCATGCGGTCGCTGGCAAGCCTTCTTTGTTCGCACCCGCATGATGTCGTGCCGCCAGAAATCAAGTTGCCGCCAACCACTATGACTTCGAGGCCGCAATCGCACTTGCAAAGCCACATGGCCTTTCGGTGAGAATTGAAACCGACGTGCCTGACCGCGGTCAATTTAGCGAACCTACGATTTGCGATATTGAGAAACTTTGCCATCTCTATGAAGCCAATCTATTTCGTTGGGACCAGTATAGCCCTTTGAAAAAATCAGCCAACAGAAATCTTGTTTCCCTCCACCGATCTTGCCTCCGTTCAAGATATGCTCGCCGGTCGGCATCGATGGCCGTGGCGTGAGCAACCAGATTTTCGAGAGCCCGAGTTCTTTCAGCCATCCGCCGGCAGCGTTGAGACGCCGCACCGGGCAGATCAACGCGACCTTGTATTCGGCGAGCGCGACGCAGCGCCGCGCGACATCCTCAATCGGCTTGAACGGTGGATTGCTGACGATGCTGCGCGCCTGACGCCACCACTCGTAGACTTCCTCCGGGTAACACTTGAGGATGTCGAGTGGCCGAAACTGTCCAAACAAAACCGAAGTGCCGAGCCCTGCCGTGAGACGACGGTCAACAACATCGGATGCAATCGCTTTGTATCCGGCCCTCTCGGCAGCCAGCGGTATGCGGCCCCAGCCACAACAAGGATCGAGGATGGTTTGGCTCGGCCCCTCAAAGTCCTCCACGTCGAACAGCCGCTCGCTGAGCCAATTCGCCTCAACGTAGTGATCGTGAACGTCGCGCTCGAAGATGTGAGAGTTACGCGCTCTTGGCGAAGAGCGGCCCGTCATCGTGCAGTGCCTCGTGCTGGAACAGTGACGGCTTCCGTATCGAGTACCAGTCAGATCACGCGACGGCCTTGGCATGGGAGAATAGTGGCGTTCTTAAATGAGCAATACGAGGGTTGGTCAAAGCACAGCAAAGCTCCCAACCAGCGAAGGCGTCAGCAGCGTTATCGTCCTGCGGATCGACGCCAAGCATTCTGGCGACGCGCATCACTTCCGTCTTTGCGGTGCTTTTGCCCTTCGCATCTTTCGGGAATGTGCGCCGACCTGTCAAGTGCTTGCGCGCATCCTGCACGTTGAAAGAGCCGATGTCTGGGACTTCAGCCTTCGCAGCCGACATCTCCAAAACGCCGATGGCACCGCGCAGCATCAGCATCACGTCTTCGGACGTGCCGATCTTGTTCATGGCTGAGAGCGGGAGAGGTGCCTCAAACCGCACCACATCGATCTTGTGGTTGGTAAATAGTTGGTCGAGCAGCTTTGCGAAGTAGAGCAGACGGCGAGGCCGGAACGTCCCCGCCGTCCGCAAGTCCCACGTCACCAGCGTCGGCTTGCTGCCGGGAATCCCGTAGCAAACGCCGACGCTGGTCGCGACATCGAACGCAGCGATGACGGTCTTGTTGGTCACGCCGCCGCCGTCTTGGCACCACCATCGTCGGGCGCGTTGTCGCGGTGGTCGTCGAGCGAGTGGACGTTCTCGCCAGCCGCGCCGTTCGCCGCCGCGCCTTCCGCCATCGACAGATCGGCGCGCTCGCTGAGATCAGCTTGCTTGGGCTCGCTCTTCTTCGAGCGCGACTTGCCGCCTTTGCCGCCGGCTTTCGTCGAGCGGGTTTCGCTCGGATCAAACAAGCCGACCGGAGCGATGTTGTCGAAGTCGGTGCATTCGGTCAGGTAATACTCGACATCATCCCACAGCACCCGCGCCTTCGCGCCGTCGCGCAGAGCCATCGAGTAGATGCGTGCCGCGATCCGCGCGGCCGGGATGTTGACGCCGGCATCCTGCGCTCGCTTCGTCGCGGTGCTGACGTTCTGGCCGACTTCGCTGGTGCTGGCCTTCGCCGCGATGATGCCCTTGATGAAGGCATTCACTGCGGGCTTGCCGGCGAGCATGCGGACGTTATCGCCCTTCGGCTTCGCGTCCTTCGCGTTGACGGGCTTGGTGCCCGGCTTCGACTTGCTCTTCGACTTCGGCTTGGGGAGCGACTTGCCGCCTGACTTCGACTTGCTGGACTTCGCCATTTTGAGCCTCTTGTAAATCGTGGATTAACCGACTACCAATGGTGGATCGGTGCTGGCGAATGTACCACCATTTGCGCCATTGGCAACGCCCCCCGCAAAATCTATCAACACCATCAGCGACATCGGCTCGTGTTTCACGTGAAACACTTGGTTGGCCAGCATGATCTACTTCATTCAGATCGAGCCGGGTGGCCCGATAAAGGTGGGCTATACATGCGAGCGAACGGCGAAAGACCGGCTTAATAATCTCCAGGCATCGTGCCCTTGGAAGCTCGTCCTGCGTGGTGTCATTGAAGGCGATCTGACCGAAGAGCAACGGATACTATCGCACCTGTTGGCCCACCGGATGCGCGGCGAGTGGTTCGCGCCGCATCCCTTCGTCGTTGACATGGTCAACCAACTCCTTGGGGACGCCTCGTGCGTTGTCGCTGGCTCGGCCGCAGTGCCGACCGCTGCCATTTCCCCAACGCCGCACTTTCCAGATGACGATCTGAACGCGATGATCGACCACCTATCCAAGCACTACCGCCTGCCGGCCACAGAGATCGCGACAGAGGCCGTCCGTGACGGGCTCATGGGCCTCATCGATAAATTAGGAAAACGATCCCCTTGCTCGTGGTCGTAGCCTGTGCCAAATTCGTGCCACGGCACGAGGCAACAGAGGCAAACCCCATGAACGACCCGCTCGACGACGGCGAGCCGTATCCGACATTCGCGGCTGTGGCGCTTATTGATCTGGCCCTGATCGTCGCGTCGATGATCATCCTGATGGCGTGCTTCGGATGAGCACCAGAGCAAAGATCGGGCGTTGGGCGGCCTGGACGGCGATAACCATTTGGTGCGCCGGATGGGGTTACGTCGCCGGCCACTTCATCATCAAATACTGGTGACGTGTGAAGCTGGTCGCATGTCAGAGTTGCAACGGCACCGGATGGATCACGTTCCCCGCCATCGACCGCTATATCGCGCAGCAGCATCAGTGTCTCGGTTGTGGCGGCAGCGGAGCGTTCAAGTCGCTGAAGGGCGAGATCAGCTACGTCACAAAAGAGTACGTTGACAAAGCGAGGGAAGAATGGATCGCATGGTGAAGCCACGAAAATGGCAGGGCAAGTCCGTTGCCGCGCCCGGCATCTACACCGACATGCCGATGTCGGCATATCACTCGGCGAAGGCCGCCATCGAGCCGTCGATTTCCTCGACCGGCCTGCGCACGATCTTCAACAAGAGCCCGAAGCACTACTGGAGCACGTCGCCCTACAATCCAGAACGCATTGAGCAAGACGAGACCGACGCGCTGATCCTCGGCCGCGCGGCACATCATCTGATCTTGGGGCAGGACGAGTTTCAGAAGTTCTTCACCGTGCGGCCCGCCACCGTCAACGGCGAGACGTGGCACAGCAACAAGACAATTTGCAAAGCATGGACTGCTAAGCAAGAGGGTCTTGGCCTCACGATCCTGACGCAGACGCAACTCGATCACGTTGTTGGCATGGCGAAGTCGCTCGCTGGCGAGCCACTGGTCAAGGCCGGCATCCTCAACGGCGAGATCGAGCAATCATACTTCTGGAAAGACCCGGCGACCGGCATCTGGCTGAAGATACGTCCAGACGCGAACCCAAACAACGGCACCGATTACGTTGATATGAAAGCCACCACCAGCGTCCAGAAGCATGACCTGGAGCGCACGATCTTCGATTTCGGCTACCACCAGCAAGGCGCACTCGTTGGCGAGGGATGCCGCAACATATTCCAGGACGCGACGCGGCACTTCTCGTTCTCGCTGGTCTTCGTCGAGAACAAGCCGCCATACTGCGTTCGCGTCGTGACGCTGAGCGACAAGCTGATTTCGCTCGGGGCGCGAGCGAATCGAGCGGCGATCAACACGTTCGCCGAGTGCATGAAGACGAAGCACTGGCCCGGTCCTGGTGGCGATCAGGAAGATGCGATGTATATCGACATCCCGGAATGGGCGGTGAAGGACAACGAGCGGCGGCTTTCACAAGCCTCCGTGCAACCAGGAGCACAGAAATGACCGAGACCACCACGGCCGAGCCGAAGACCGAAACCGTCACCGCGACCGAAGCGCCGCCGGCACAGCTGATCTCCAGGATCGATGCCAAGTTCGACCCGAAGGCGACGACAGACATCGCCATCGAGGCGGGGCATGGCGTCATGTTCCGCACGCTGCCGCAACTGATCGAGGCCGCGAAGCTGATGTCGCGCTCTGACATCTGCGTACCGCCGCACTGCCGCAACGAGGCGGGCGTGTGCTTCGCGATCCTCATGCGGACGGAGAATTGGCGGCTCCGCGATCCCTTCTTCGTCGCCGAGCATTCCTACGTCGTCGAGAAGAGTATGCAGATCGATGGCAGTTGGCAGAAGGTCAAGACGCTGGCCTTCGATGCGTCGGTCTTTCATGCCGTTCTGCTCGCCAACGCGCCGATCAGAGATCGCGTCGAGTTTAACTATATCGGCGATGGCGATGACCGGACCTGCACGGCCTCTGTGCAACTTCTGAGCGGCAAGTGGGTCAACCATACATCACCGCCGATGAAAACGTGCCACCCAGGCCACCGCGAAAAGGACGGCGTGAAGTATGTGAAGGGGAGCCCGCTATGGGACAAAAACCCGGACCAACAACTGTCCTACTTCACGGTGCGCGATCTGGCGCGCAAATACTTCCCGGACGTGCTCGGTGGCATCTACGACAAGGACGAGTTTGAGGAAACGCCTGCCGACCCGGTCGAGCCAGCGACGCCGAAACTGCTGGAACGCCTGCCCGGCAAGATTGAGGGCGCCGGCTTCAGCAAGAATGTGGTCGATGCCAGCCTCGCCGACGCGAAGCCGGCGACCGAGAAGGCCGATCCTGTCGCCACCGCCGCCAAGGAAGTGAAGGCGGCGAAGACCGAGACCAAGCAACTCCCGGTGCCGAAGAACCTCAAGGAGTATAAGCGGTGGGTGACGGCGTGGGCCGCGTCGATCAATAACGCCGTCGAAATCATGGAGCGGTGGAAGAGCGAGCGCGCCCTGCGCAACCAGTGCGAAATGCTGGTTGATCAATCCAACGAGATCAAGAAGACGATCATCGACGTGCGGATCAAGGCGCTGAGCAAATGACGCGAGAAATCTATTTCAAGATCGCCGTCATAGGGTTCATCTCGGCATTCTGTGGCTCGCTGCTCGGCTGTTTCGTCTACGACATCATCGCCAGTTGGGCGACGACATGAGCCGCCTGGAGTTCACCGCCAAGACCAAACGCGAAGCCTACGAGCGCAGTGGTGGCGTGTGTGAGTGCCATCTTGTGCCAATGCTCAAGCGCCGGAAGGGATGCGGCCAGCGTCTCGTTGATGGCCGGATCAGGTACGAGCATATCCTTCCTGACGCGATTGCGCAGGACAATTCGCTGGATAACTGCGCCGTGCTTTCGATGGGGTGCTGGCGGGAGAAGACCGACACCTATGATCGGCCGACCATCGCCAAGGCGAACCACACCCGCGACCGGGCGCGCGGGATCAAGCCTCGACGCAGCTCGTCGTTCCAGACAAACCGCGACGGGCCGTTCAAGAAGAAGATGGATGGCACAACCGAGCGGCGTTGATGCGCCGTGAGTGAGGAGGAACAGATGTCGCCCGCCGAATGGCTTACTTTAACGGACCTGTACGCTTTAAGGCTTGACAACGATATGTTGGGCGCATATATTAGCCTCATTGGTTGGCCATACCGGCCGGGCCAAAATGGAGGGAAAAAGGGAGCATAGGCCATGCAGTGTTATTCGAGCCACAACAGCAAGACTGGTGGTCGGTTGCTGGAAATCGACCGCCAGAATGATACTCTGCGTCTCGACCTGTTCGATCACACCGATAGCAGCCGAGTTGTAGGGGAGTTTGAGTTGGCCGAGGCCGAGGAAATTGCGGCTTCTATAGCCGGGGTCTGCCGTGAAATTCGGCGGACCCGCGCGCTTGCGCCTCTGTATGCGGACGACAAAACGCCCGACGAAAAGGCGGTTAAGGAAGCCCTCAAAGCCAACCTGACAAGCGTACCGCCATACGGCGAGTGGTGCCGCGATCCTAAAGCCTGCGCTGGCAAAGGATATTGTCCGCTTGACCCGACTTGCGGAGATTGAACCGTGACCAGCCTCATCGAAATCTACCGCCGCTTCCCCACGAAGGAGGCGGCGGTCGCTCATCTGGAACAAGTCCGCTGGCCGCACGGCCCGGAGTGCCCGCTGTGCGGCTCTACTTCGACGGCACGTCACACCGAAAAGGGCCAAGCCGACCGCTGGCAGTGCTGGGGGGGGTGCCGCAAATCGTTCAGCGCGACCGTGGGCACAATATTCCACAACAGCCACGTCGATCTGCAACGCTGGTTCCTGCTCATCACGCTCATGCTGAACGCCAAGAAAGGGCTGTCCGCGATGCAGGCAGCCCGCGACCTGGAAATGAGGCGCCCGACAGTTTGGAGCATGATGCACCGGATTCGCGGCGCGATGCAGGATGACGGCCGCTTGCTGTCCGGGCTTGTCGAAATGGATGAAGCCTACATCGGCGGCAAGCCCCGCAAGCGCAACCGGCGCGATGACGACACGCCGTCGCCGCGCGGCCGCGCAACCCGCAAGACGCCCATCGTCGGCGCAGTCGAGCGCGGTGGCCGCGTCAAGACGAAGATGGTTGCCCACGGCGAAATGACCGGGGACGACATGGAGGAATTTGCCCGCGAGATTTTGGACCTGCCGCGCACGGTCCTGACCACGGACGAATACGGCGGCTACGGGCAGCTTAACAACATCGTGGCGCACCGCGTCATCAACCACAGCGTCGCCTACGTCGATTGGGACATGTTCGCGGAGCAATTCGGCCCGACGCACACGAACACGATTGAGAGCTTCTGGGCCATCGTGAAGCGAGCTTTTGTCGGCCAGTTCCATTCGGTGAGCGTCAAGTACCTGCCGCTCTATCTGAAAGAGTTGGCCTACCGCTACAATCTGCGGAACGTCGGCTGCGATCTTGACGGGGTGCTGCATCTTGCGATCAAGCCTTAAAGCGTACAGGTCCGTACTTTAAATGGCCGCAAGATCGCCCGCGTGGACTTTCCGCGCTTCGATGATTCGACTTGCCCTTATGTCGAGGCTGACGAACAGCGCGCGCTAATCTGTCACGTCGAGTATATGGGCGATCACACCGAAGTCTGGATTGTGGATATGCGCGATGGGAAAGAGTTTGCCCGCTACAATCCACGCTACGCTGAGACAATCGTGTGGGCTCCGCATTAACGCGGCGGGTGCGCCGTTAACAGGACAACCATGATGAGCGTTACCAAGTACGTGAGCAGGCGAGTATTTGACGGTACGCGGCCCCTTTCCGCAATCGAGGTCGCTAAGCTACGCGCGGCCTATTGGCGGATGCGGCCAGAGGCGAAACGGGCGCTGAGAGTGCGGTGTCCACTTTGCAAGGCTCCGCCGTGGCATGGCTGTCGGGCGTTAAATTACAACGGGTCGTGGAGTGGTACGAGGCCACACAAAGAGCGATTGGATAAGGCGAATAACGACAAGGAGCCGCATTAACGCGGCGGGAGAATAGCCGCACTTTTAGATGATTAACCGCAGAAAACAGGAGAGTAAAATGGAATGGTTCTATGGTCCCATCGGCCTTGATCCGAACTGCCCGACTTGGGCCTTTCTGGGCCTCTGCTTTGGGATCGGACTTATCGGCTTCAGCATAGGTGAGTCCTGCTGCCGCTAACAAAGAGATTAAGCGCAGGAGAGTTCATCTGATGACCACCAACGAGCGCACTGCGCGCAAGATCATCCTCATGAACACAAGCGCGGAGTTGCGGCACACTTGGCCGTTACGCCTAGCCGCCATCGAGCGCGCCATCGTTGAGGCGCTGGATGCGAAAGACAGGCTGTGCCGAGATCAGGCGGCAAGCGCAGCCATGTCGGCACAATAACCACTGATTGCGTGGCAACTGAATGGATCGCGCTGCGCAACCCCGATCTGGATCAGCGGCACTCTCGCGTCCATGAAGCGCAGGAAGGGCGGCACGTCGAACGGGACGCCGGGAACGGGGTCGTTGCCCCGGCGATACTGGCGCACCGCAA
>Ga0182024_10008861_pt1 | contig 21019 bp, 17 predicted proteins | sample P32metaG_FD_120480 | JGI IMG/M metagenome (GOLD analysis project Ga0182024, IMG submission 120480) | Permafrost microbial communities from Stordalen Mire, Sweden - P3-2 metaG (Illumina Assembly) | ecosystem: Environmental > Terrestrial > Soil > Wetlands > Permafrost | place: Sweden: Stordalen...
ACAAGCCGAGCGCAACCGCCAGTACGGCCCCATCGAAACAGCTCTTCCAACAGAAGCCCAGGTCTACAAGTGGCAACGCGAAACCGACGGCATCCACAGCTACCAACATCCTGAAACCCACCGCTGGATACACATCGACAGCCAAGGCCAGTTCTTTGACCGGCACGCCCAGCCCATCACACGCGAAAAGGCCCTTGAACAAGCGGGCCACTCGCTCACGCAGTCCGTCGCGGCAAACGCACAGTCTCCCACCGGCAGCGAACTCAACCTCAACGACCACGGAATTAGTCTCTAAACGTCGACGAGCGCAGACATGGAAAAGCCACTCATTACTAATAGCAAGAATCGGATCGATCAAATAAAGGGTGGAACACTGATGAACAAGCACATCGTGGAACTGATACGAGAACGCTTTTACCCGCTCGTCCGTTTCTGCGGGCCGCAATCTGCAGGGGAGGTAGAGATCGAGGGGGTGCGAGCGACGGTCTACCTCGGCGAACTTTCGATTTGGCTGTGGCCGGCCAAAAGCTCTCACAATGGAGTTCTGTCCGATGAACAACTCGGCGACGTGGTTTCGCCGCACTTGCTGGTTCGCAATCTGCTGTCGTCGGCGCAGACGTCGATGCAATGTTTGTCATGTCACCTGGACAGGATTGAAGCGGCCGACGGAGACACCGTGTCACTACTGCGCTATTACCTCGAAGATTCCGCAGCAACGGTAGTCGATGGGATGGCCCTGGGACGGATACTCGGTCCACGGGCGGGCGAGACAGCGCAATGAACCCACGTTATGACGTTATGACTAATTACTTTTGGCGGAAGAACATCCAAACCGATGACGATTCGGGTCCATTTTGGCGCGGATTCGTTGTGCGACATTCGGGTGGATAGCAAGTGCGTCGCGCCTGCCGCCCTTTCTGACAATGCGTAGCGAGTCGAAGCGTCGAAGCCACGATTCTGATGGAGGTCTTCCGGTCTTCCACTGCGAGCCTACCCACCAAACGTCCGGGACGAACGGGCAGTGCTCCGCTTCTTGGGTGGGCGGCGAAGCGTTTCATCGACGGCAACATCGGTCATCATGCGTTGAAGCAGAACCTTAGCATCTTCGGCTGTCGGCCCCGTTGGAGGGAAGCGTTCCTCCATGTCGCATCGTATTTCATTGAACTTTTCAATAGCCATTCTTCGCGATCGCGTGCGGAATATCTCGCAACCCTCGACAGAAACTGCAAAAATGCTATCTCTGGAAATTAGTTCCAGCTTGCCTGGTAAGAATGACATCTTCATCGGCAACTCTCACCTACCAAGAACGCCATGAATCGCTCCAACCCCCCACTCACAGAAAAGCTGCTATTACGCCTTTAAATCGAACAGATCCCTGAGGTGCTGATTAGTGGTGACGCCCATCACTTTCTTCCGCGTGTCCTCATCCATAAGCCGCAGACGCTTAGCCTTATCCACACCGTCTTCCTTTTCGACAATAATCAGGTCGATGCGGCTGAACTGATCCTGATGGTCATCGGCGTATTTCGCAAGCGCCGCGGCTTTTCTAGGAGCATCTTCCAGCGAAATCAGATGAGGATCAACGATACTAGGAACAATATCCTTGTCTTTCTTTGAGAAAATAAGAAAGTCTGGGTAGCACCCCTTCCAAGCGCCACCGGCTTCGTATGGAATACAGAGTGCCCACGGTTGACGCTCTCGATTCCGTAGCCAACCCGCAAAATCAGGTCGAGCCATTTCTTCTTTTAGCACGAGCGTTTCCCACGAATTTAGTTTTTCGGGCACCAAGCCTTTCTTGTCGGCATATACGTGATTCTTCCACATCGGAGCGTCAGCAGGAGCAGACCAATCCAATGTTAGCCGGTTATCAAAATCCATGAAGTCCACGGTGGGCTTAGCTACCTGCTGTTTGACCTCATCAAAAAGCTGCTTCTCCGCCTCTGGTTGCTTTGCAATCTTAGCTTTGTATTGATCCAGCCACATCGAGACGAAAGATGCCGCCTCCGATCGGAATCTCTCAAGCACCTCGGCGTCACTCGCGAGAGCGTAAAGTTCAAGTTTCAAAATAGTATGATTCGCAGACGAGTTCTTCTCCGCACGTCGCTTCCAATACCTCAACCCGAGGTCAAGGCCGAGCCGCTTCCTCGACCATTCATAAAGTTCTGCAACCATTTCTTCCGACACAGGGACATCGCGAACCTCTCGAATTTCATAATCGCCAGTTCCATAATCTAAAACGACAGGCCTTACAGGGATTGTGCCCTCAGATTTCACGATCTCGGCATACGCGGCCTCATGCATCCGCTTCAGGTACTCCGACTCCAAAATATCTACGAGCTTCTCCCGAGCTTCAGTTCCTGCCTTATCACGGAGTCCAGAGTGAGCCAAAGCATCGGCCAGCATACCCAGACGTTGAACCTCCGTCATAACCTTCCTTCTCGGGATGATGTAGGTGGGCAGCCCTTTGAGCGCACTCAGGCAGCCAGACAGTTTTGACGAGCGGTCGAGGATGAACCTGTTGCGAGAGTCTTCTATCGTCGTTGGTGGCACATCTTCCGAATGATTGGTAAGCCGTTCTATTACTTTCTTCAACTCTGTCTGATCAAAATCAGGTAACACCAGGGAAACGCTATTCAGCACTTCATCCTGTTCAATCTCACGGGCTAAGGGTGTTCTTACCATCCGCCCAACAAGTTGGGCAATGTAGGTCGCATCTTTTGCGGCTCTGAATGAAACCATCACTTCCGCCCGAGGACAATCCCAACCAGTGTTCAAGCTAGTCTTGAACAGAACCACTTTAACACTTGGATCCGCATCAATAGCGGAGGGAGCTAAGTATCGAATCACGGTCCCTTTTTCCAGGACTATGGGCATTCCTTCTTGGAAAGCATGAGCGAGCGCAGCGCCAGTGACACTTCCAGCCTCATCTTGAACCGCGCTCACTACAGCGTCGAGATCTGTACTGCTCGTCTTGTTCTTCGTCCCATCTTCAACCTGGATGAGTAGAATCGGACGAACGGTGAGTGTTTCTTTTTGCATTTCACAATATTGCGCCCACCGCTTCTCCATGTCTATCCACGCTCGAACACCTGCACGGAGTAAAGGGAACTCCGCAGCGAGGGTTTTGATCGGATGTTCGAGAACAACTTTGCGCTTTAGCAGACCTGAAGCAATGACATCGGCGGGATCAATGTCGACGCGTTGATGTGTCCGGGCCTTTTTCGCTTTGGCGGCAGCCTCCAGGAGTTCCGTGAATCGCTCAAGAGTGGCAGAAATTCCAATGATCAAGGGTATTGGATCAACTTCTTCCCCACCTAGCACAAACTTCTGCATAATCGAATTGGCTTCGGCGATCCGTTGCGGGTCTAGTTTCGTTCCACGATGCGCCTCATCGATGAGAACAAAGAAACGCCCTGGATTTTCCTTTGCAGAATTTCTAATCGTTTCCCACAGCGTAAAATCCCGATCGTCCCCTTTCTTGATGAAACTTGAGTGTGCGCCTAGCTTATGAGTGTTCAGAAAGTAGACTGCGCCAGGCTGAAACGTGCGATGGTCAAAGTCTCCCCCAATGTCGATCGTTTTGCCCCATACCAGAAGATCCGATGTGCTACGCATCTTGTCTCGGGTCTGTGTATTAAGCTCTGGCTGATCGGTAAGCCACAAGAAAACCGCATTGGGGTCCGGATTGTGTTCTTCGTCACCCTCGAGAATTAACTCGATGAGGCGCGTCATGATTACCGTCTTGCCGGAACCGGTAGGCGCAGAAAGTGTTATGGCCTCTAACTTTCCTTTGGCCGCTCGCTTCCGTGCATCTGCAACCTGAGAGTACAGCTGTTCAACAGCTTCTTGTTGGAAGTCTTTCAACACAAGTTTCATACATTGCGCTCCGCATTGATCACAAAGCTCCGGAGGTACTCGCGATAAAGCATCGCGACTCGCACCTTGCGACTGAGTCTGGACCGCATTCGAGCGAATGCTTGTTCATCGTCGGTAACAATCCATACATACACAATATCTTCGCGTTCAGCTAATGCTTTTGTGAACAAACTGAACTTGTCGACATCAAGCAGTATGGCGAAAGGGCAGTCTGTTGGCATGCACCATGCTTCGGACGTATCGCACGAGGGTCGTTTCTTCTGGGCTCCCGCTGCTACCCACAATAGGGGAACTATTGCCTTAAACTGTTTTCCAAGATTGACCTCATTCGGATCGACATATTCAAGGTTGTAGAACTCTACGTTCTCCTCGAAGCCCTGAGACAGCGGGGTACCATCCAGATAATCTCCGGGCACCGAAGTGCTATCTGATCGCTTTCCCGTAATCATCGCTTTGCAACGCGGACGCGTGACGCGTTCAAACACTCCATATCGCTCGTATTCTGAATCTCCGGGTACCAATCCTTGCTCTAGCAAGACTGGAACTCGCTCAGCGTCCACCTCGTTGTTTGTCACCATGATGCATCGCCGAGCGCCTCCGTCTGCCTTGTTCACCAAGCAAACAGCATTCAGAGTTGTGCCAGAACCAGCGAAGAAATCGATCACTAGCGCATTGGGCTTGGACCTAACAACAGAAGCGAGCGTGTCCTGGACGGCATATACCGACTTGGGAAACGAGAATGCTCGCTCACCTAGGAAGTTCTTCAGGAGGTCGCTTCCACCGGCACCCGCATCGTGGCGCGTTCGATGCCAGACCGTCTTAATGCGCCTAGACGCAATTTGCGTATAGACAACATCGACAACGTTGCGAACAGGATCGTGAGACTTGACCTCAAGCACCCCTCCTTCAATCTGTTCTTGAGGCGTCTTACTCAAATAGTTAATTGGCCAGGTCTTCCGCTCTTTGTCAAATTGCCCGACGGCGACATACCCCTTTGAAATCAGGTTACGAAGCGTCTTGTGACCGACACCCCAATTACCCCATGACAAGTCTTTCCGAATAGGCCAAGCCGCGTCGAAACCGTTTATCTTCCGTCCAATTTTCGGCTCCTGCTCGTAAGGGAGCGGATCACCCGTACCAACGACAGCGCCGCGGTCGGAGTCGATGAGAACGGGAAAGAACATGTTCTTCCGATCCCTACGCCGCGCGTTTGTTCCCGAACGCAGCAGCCCCTTCCAGCGAGGACGACGGATTGTATCTTCGGTGGAAACGTCTTCGTCTGTGGTGTCAGGAGTTAAAAGGTCATCTCCGCGCCCTTCGATGCGAGCTGCACCTACAAAGCAAAAAAAAGCATATTCCTCGACCCGTGAGAATCCGCCTTGTGTGACCCCTTTTGGATTGTTAACGATCGTGACCATCTGCCTCGTGTAGTCGCGGAAGACACGCTCAAGCAGCATCCCTAGATGCAGGACCTCGTGCTCGTCGATCGTGACGATCAGAACACCATCCGGTGACAATAGACGCTTGGCGAGACGCAATCGCTTATCCATAAACGAAAGCCACTTGCTATGACTATAACTGTCATTCGCGTCAACAAACCGATTGTTATACGTCCAATCACGGCTGCCAGTGTTGTATGGCGGATCGATGTAAATGCAGTCCGCTTGTCTCTCACAGAGGTAAAGTAGAAGTTGGAGAGAGTGATAGTTCTCTCCATTGATCACCGAGTGCCAGGGTCTGCTCTTATGACGGTTTATTTGCTCCAACGGGACCAAGACGGGATAGATCGGCTCGCCAAAAGGCTTAATGACAATAAGGTTCTCACTCTTTTCCGTCCGTTCTTCGTTCGTCCGAGGATGCCGCAAATGTGCATCATCGCCGGCCAAGCTCTCTACAACCCATTCGTCACTCCAGCTTCGGTCTCGCCGCGTGACCAGACAGCCTTTTTTGATTCGAAATCTTGGCAGGCAGACCGTCTCTGGAATATGTGGCTCAAAAACAAGCCCAAATTCCCTCTGGTCGCGAATCTCCGCGACAGCATTGCTCAATTGCTCGCGCAATTTGGCGTCAGTGATGTGATTGAGCAGATCGTCTATTTTTGCCATTGGCGGGCCTTGGAAGATTCAAAGCATTCCTCTCCTGATTATGAAGTTTACGAAATCGTACTACAGGGTCTTGAAGACGAGCAGCCAGTCTAGGGATAGCTAGAAAGCGTCCTCAAGGCTTGACGCTCTCTTTAGCTTCCTCATCTCAGCGTATTTACGGCCCTGAATAGGTTTTACGCCGCCGTGTTTGTGATATTTCAACGGTCCAATCGCCCGCGGCTTTTCAAATTTCACCACCAGGTTCTTGCCAGTTGGCAGTGGCTCTATTGAAATGATCCTAGCGTAATGAGTGATTGCAGAAATCGGTGCCACGCGATAAACAGCGACGTATCGAAGGCGTTGAATCATATTTGCGTGAACAGGCAGTAACGGAAACCACTGGTGCTGCTCCATGAAAACATCATTGAAACCTTCATCGTGGGCGGGGATCACGATTGTGTCCAATCTGAATCGATCTCGGTCAATTTCGCTCTCTGGGTACTTCATATACGCTCTTGTCGATTTCTTTAATCCTGCAAATCGACGATCCCACGATCCCTGATCCTCTATAGACCCCAGTTTCTTCCTGAATTGCGCCTCCGAGCCGACTCCTGACCGCATTACGCTCTCGAATTCTGGATGGCGATAGGTCTCTCCGGTGTTCGAGTTCTCATTGGCGCGTCGGTACAGCTCCTCACGGGCATCGTGTTAGACTCCGGCCTGAACTGATTGGCGAGAAACACGTTAGCTTAACTCGCCAGACCCGAAAATACCTAAAAAACTGTCGGTTGTTCTGAAGCTGGGAATCGCTTTAGTCTTGGGCCGGGTACAATTCTTGCCATGAACACAGAGGAAAGATGTGCGATCTGTGCGTGCCAACTTCATCGCTCCGGCGAGTACGCGACACCGACAATCGCTGGGCGATCACACGCAACTGAGCATCATTATGTCGCCGAACGATTCTTCGGACGCTCCAAGAATAGACGCGGAACTAAGCGGGATGGCATATTTGAAGTCTGCCCTTGGGGGTATGAGGGAAAAGCTCAGGCGTATTGCTACGAGTGCCACGAGGAATTGCTCCATAACCCGGTGCTCCTCCCAGACGATGTGGCCGCTTTCGCTCGACTCGTCCAGGCTCGCGGTTTGGCAGAGGATCACAAACCGGAGACGAGGGAGAAACTGGCAGGACGGATCACACTCATGCACGACGTCATTTCAGCGGGGCTCAAAGCGCTTTTGGAACAAGCCGATGTTCCCCAGCACGAAGTCACCTGACTGTCGTGCGGAATCCTGTTTTTCTCGGCCTACTTCTTGAACTTTAACCCATGAAGTCCGAGAGCCCGCTGCAAATCCGGATCGTCGGATCTGATCGACCCCGAATCCTTTACCTTAATTTGAAAAGGCTCGAATAAAGCCCAGTTTTCAACGTCGTGTCCATATTTTGATCGGTAATAAATTCCGGCCAACCCTTCAGAGAACACGACGCGCGATACTAACTGCGTCAAACTTCGGGGAGCTGTCATCTGCAAAACAGAAGCGTCCCCTCAGTGGTCACTGCAAAAGCGGCCATGTAAGGTCACCTCAAAACCGGCCAACGAAGTTGATCCAGGACAGAGTTGTTTTACTCCACGACGTGATGTAACGGCAAGCTAGATTCGCGTCGCTGCGGGTGTGCAAGGTGATAACGTAGAACGGTTCGCCTCGGGGTCGCGCTCGAGACGAAGATCCAGGGCCGATGCGACGGAGTAGGCTCCGAAGAATTGGCCGTGCTGAACCCTCTGTAGATCAACCGATGAACCGGTTGGTCGGGCAGGGGGTTTTGTTTTTTCAGGGATTCTTGGGTGAAGCTCCCGAGCGGAGGTCCCTGGATCAAGAAAGCGGAAGCCGCCGGGCGGTTTTTGCCCGGCCGCCATTTTGGATTTGGAGTCTTGTTCATCGAGTGTTCTCCTTGGAGTTAGCGGGTTCGGTTTTGGTGCGCCAACTGCGCGGACCGCACTTGAGCAGATGCCCGTGATGGAGCAGCCGGTCCAGCATGGCGCTGACGGCGGCGGCATCGCCGAGCAGTTTGCCCCAGTCCTCGACTGGGCGATTGGATGTCAGCAGCGTGCTGACGCGCTCATAGCGGCGCATCACGATCTCGAGCAGGTCTTCGGCTGCGGTGAGCGGAAGCTTACGCATGCCCAGGTCATCGATGATCAACAGAGGCACGGACGTCAGGAACTCCATGCGCTGCTTGCGGGTGTCATCGATGGCGGCTTCGGCGAGTTCCTCCAACAGCTGGTGCGTTTCACGGTACAACACGCGATAGCCCTGTAGGATGGCGGCTTGGCCGATGGCTTGGGCCAGATGGCTTTTGCCCGTACCCGGTGGACCGAGAAACAAAGCATCCTCGTGGCGGGTGACGAAAGCGCCGGCGGCCAGGTCGAAGATCAGAGGGCGATTCATCTTGGGGTTGAAGGTAAAGTCGAAGTTGTCCAGGGTCTTTTGCGGGTCGCGAAACTCAGCCTGCTTGCGACGGCGTTCCAGCAGGCGGTCACTGCGGCGCAAGAGTTCATCGGAAACCAGACAAGAGATCAGGTCCAGAGGCGCCATAGACTCGGCTTGGGCCTGACGCAAACGGGTTTCCAACACTGCGGCCATACCGCCGAGGCGCAGTTGCCGTAAAGCACGATCCAGTTCAATCAGATTCATGGTTCCATCTCCTTGGTGCGTTGTTCGATCAGGTCGCGGTACTGTACGAGTTCACGGATCAGAGGATCGATCTGGCGTAGGCTGAGCGGCAGTTGTGGGCCGTGCTCCAGATAACGGCGGACAAAGCGGTACTCGGCCACGCCCATCTCCAGGGCCGTGGCACAGGCTTGATCGACCGCAGCGAGGCCGTGTTTTTTGGCGAGAGCAAGAACGCCCAGGATGCGGCGAATGGCTGGCTCACCTTGCCGCTGGTGGAGTTGCTGACAGAGTTGGCCGATATGCGGCCCGGCTTTTTGGGCACGGCTCAACAGTTGTTGTGTGCCCAGAGGGGTTCGCCGGGAGCGATCTTGTTCTTGAATCGCATGCCGCCCTCGTTTCTGTCGCCAGTGCTCTCGTAGTAGCTGGCCGGTTTTGGGATCCAGCAGACGAACGTAAACTTCGCTCCACTGCACCTTCACCTGCCGTCCGATCCAGCCCGGGGGTGCGCCATAGTAGGCCGCGTCGACTTCAACGCAACCGTCCAGATGCACCGTGCGTTCTCCGAACTGGTAATAGCGGAAGGGTTCCAGCGGCAACGGCAGCAGTGCCGGCCGTTCTTCGGCGAACATAACCGCCACCTGCCGCTTGGTGGTGCCGTGAATGCGAGTGTCGGCGCAACGCTCTTCCCAGCGATCCAGATAGGCTTGCGCTTCCTCCAGACTCTCGAAACGCATGCCTTTCAGCGGCGTCTTTTGCGCATGGCCGACTCCGGATTCCACTTTGCCTTTGCGATCGGGATCGCGCACGCGGCAGGGCATGGCTACAGCTCCGTAGTGCGCCAGCACATCGCGGTAGAGTGGATTGAGCGTGGGATCGTAAAAGTCTGCGGCCAGCACTCCTTCGCGCAGATTGTCCAGCACTACCAGACGCGTGGCTCCGCCCAGCCGGCGAAAAGCCCGTTCATGAAGTTCGGCCCAGATGCGCGCACTGGAGCGGAAGACCAGCATTCGTACCGACTTCCGGCTGCAACCCAGCGTCATGACGAACAATCGTGTGCGCCGGTACTTACCGCTCAACGGATCGCGCACCATCGGCCCGGTGCCGTAATCGACCTGCGCTTCTTCTCCCGGCGCAGTCACGATCACCGCACGGGCTTCCGGGGTTTGGGCTCCGCGCAGTTTACGCACGAAACGTTTGACCGATTGGTAGCCGCCGGCAAAACCATAGTCGGCCACCAGGTCCTGCCAGATCGCCATGGCATTGCGGCCCCGCGACAGCCCGGCCTCGATTACCTCGCGAAAGGGATCGCAAGCACTGCCCGCCGAGGTCAGATGGCTCGATTCCGGAGGCCCAGACCCGGTGGTCACCCCTATGGCCGGTTTTGACTCCGACCCGGTGGTCACCTCTATGGCCGGTTTTGCCGCTGTACCCCGCCCCCACCGGCCGGGCGGGCGCAGGGAAACACCCGCCGTCCGCAGATATCGGCCCGCGGTCTCTCGCCGCACGCCCGTTTCCCGCTCGATGCGCCGCAGCGACCACCCCAGTCGTCCCAGGGCTATGACTTGTTGTTGTTTTTCCTCGCTCAAGACATTGCTCATGCGACGAAGGCTAAACGCCTCCATCGCTATCAACGTCCTGGCTCAGTTCTCTATGGCCGGTTTTGAGGTGACCTTACATGGCCGCTTTTGGGTGACCACCGAGGAGCGTCCAAGGCATCCAAGCCAAACCTCTCCAAGTGACCTGCCAGCACTATCCGCAATCGGCTGATCCATTCACTACTACAAATCTCGGCATACTCTCCGCCGGCTGTCGCTACTCCCATCATTCGCTTCTCGATCCACTCCAAGGGTACTTCGCCAACTGGGAAACAGTCATCATCTCCCTCAATCTCAGCCAACTCAGCCAGAAGTTTGACATCGACGCGGAATCGAGCCAGGGTTTCTAGGAAGCAACCAAGCCTTTGCGAGGATGCATACAGGACACGGTACATTCCTTCCGGATCGTCAAAGCGATTGCCGAAGGTTCCGTCCGGTCCCGCCGAGGCCCAGTCGGGCACAGACCACGGATCAGGCTTCCTCCCCAATCGATAGATCACGCCGGGGACTTTCAAGAATGACTATCCTCCGGCTAAGAATGCGCGCGCCGCGCCAAGAATCTCCGGACCGACAGCCTCCACATTCTCTTCTCGCAAAAGCCGAACCGGCACGCGATCGTTCAACTCTGGATTCAAACCCGTAAACCAGGCCTGAACCACGCGCGGCCCTTCGTGATCGCTAATCATCTTCGCCAGCCGATAAGCAAACCGCAACCGTCCTTCAACTCCCTTGTACGGTTCTGAACCTGCCATCCAACGCTCGACTGCTCTTGCGTCCTTCACCGAAGCGACGTAAGCCGTCAATTTCTTTCCCAGGATTGCCGTCAGTTCCGTGACGAGTTTGGAAAACTCCATAGTCGTCGCTTCCCGGTACGCCAACAAGTCTGGTCGTGGCGGCGTTAATACTGCCATGTTTTGAGACTCCCTAACCTCAATGCCAGTGTATCAGAATACCGCTTAAATAGCTACATAATCACTATAAAATAACAAACAAGGCTGCTTCGGTGTAAACGAATGAAAACAAATGACCTAAACCTAAACAGGAGAAACCCTTTTGCTGGCTTCGACAATCGGGTACGTCAGGAGCGACGATTTGAACCTCCGCCCACTGATTGATAGTATTTCATCGTTTAGGTGCTTACGAATCGTCCAAGAATCCTCACGACGGCTCAGGCGTCCGGGTCTCAAAGCCTACGCAAGATCTTCTCAACCAAAGCCTTTGCCGCCGCCTGATTGTCAGTTGCGTCGTAAACGATGTCAACGAGCTTTTGAACAAAGCACCGGCGAGCACCCCGAAATCGTTTCAGGTCTTGATGCTTGGTTTTCGAATAAAACAATTGCGGTAGATTGGCATTGAGACGCAGCAAACGTTTGTGGCATGCGCTTCTGGTTTTTGCGTCGAGCGCGGACAGAGCCGCAATCTTCTCTAGCTGAGTGGCGCGATCCAGGATTTCATCCTTTAGCCGCGCGCGCCGACCCGCTGTGACAGCACCTTGACGGAGGATTGCTTGACGATCTCTTATGAAGGCGATCCCCTGTTCAAATTGGCGAGTCCAGTTTCTTCTTATCGAGCTGGCCCTGCAACGACGCCCCAAATCGCCTGCCAAAGGTGAAAGCTGGCTAAGCACATTGCGGAAATGAACATTTTGCTCGAAATGATCGCGACGACCGTTAGGCAAGATCCGCTCATCAAGAATGTGGATTTCCCCAACCACCCACGAGTTGAACCTTGGTTCGCGGAAAATTTCATCCAGGAGGGCCGCTTCGCCTATCTGCATGTTGCCACTACGAAGACGAAGCCCCTTAACAGCGGAACTGTTCGGGAATGCGCCCAGATACCCGTGATGCAGAATCCATCCGACACCAGCGAGGGTGCCATCTGATCCGGGTATGGTAAGCAGCTGCAATTCCCCGAACCGATCAACGGTACCTTTTCTCACTTCAAACTGGTCGCGATGAGGACGATAGATCGGCCGTTCAGCACCATTGATTCCAATTTCGAGTTTTCCGAGGTTCACGTACGACTTTAGTGCCTCCTCGATTTGTTCTCCATACTCGAACTCCGGCGCGAAAGGCACAGGCGCGACTTGTGAGAGGTAATTCTGAATTGCCGAACTGTCCATCAGTACATCGTTACCATGCCGGACAATACCCACAAGCTCGACCTCAAAAAAGTGCTTCGGGACACCTGTGTCCCCGAGAGTCCGAGTCGTCACGACATCGCTGACCAGTCTCTCAAGGTTATCGGCATACTCTCCACTTCGCAGCAACGATTTAAGCCTGCGGCAATCCCACCGAAGCTCGCTGACCTCTGTATCGTCGACGGCTTTCGTCCGGAAAATCAGTTCCTGGCAGTAGCCGAGTCCTGCCAATCTTCCGACACCCCGAAAACCGCGTGCGCGGGAACCGCGCTTCTTGCTGGCGCCGAACGCAACCAGTCGCTCGACAAATTGCTCCTTCTCCAATCCGGTCCCGTTATCGCGGATGCGTACCACCCGCTGCTGTTGATCAACCGAAATCTGGACGCGCCCTGTCCCGTCCTTTCCCAACACCCCTGTCTGCCTAGCCGCATCGATGGAGTCTGCCGCATTCTGGACATATTCACGGTAGATCGACAGCACATTGACATACATAGAACTGCTGAGCAGTTCCAGAACATCCTTGCCAATGATCGGCCGCTCGGCCACCGGAACCCAGTCAGCGCGGGCTTTTTGAATTTGACTGGCAGTGATTACGGTTAGGTTCGCGCTCATGGCGCCGAGACCATATGACGAAGATTGTGCTCACTCACAACCGCCCCGATATCTTCAAGGAGACCAGCGTCTTCAACCCGTTCGTCTTCCGGAACCTCCGGAACGTTCAGCTTTCGCGTCTTCTGCTTGGCCCAAATCGCCGCTTCTGCATCTTTCGATAGAGGGAAATAAAATCGTAAGACGTTCTTCAGTTGCGAATCCGTGGTCATAGCCGGAAGTCTGACAAATTGACGCGGGTCACAGGACGATAGAAGCTCCACGACCATGGTCCTTTGCAGAGCGCTGAGCCGTCCAAATGCAGACTGATATTCATCGAACTCCGCGCGCCCGCCGCGATTCTCGTACCATTCCCGGTTAAAGATAAAGTGGTGCGGTCGAAGCAACAGGCTCTCGAATTGCTCGACAGTTTCCCCAAATGCCCTATTGAAAAATGCGGGATGTCCGCTCACTACGCCGTGTGTCGCCTGCAAGATAAGCTGCAGCGCCCGCAGTTGGTAGCGTGTCCATTTTTCTCCGATATGAGATCTTTCTGGAAGATCGGTTGGCTGATATCGCATCGGGAATGACCATATCCGAATTCCCAGATCATCGTTCAGCTCTACATTCAGCTTCATCCGCCCGTATAGGTCGGAAGGGCTGTCATGGAAGTTGTACAGCATGTAGTTTGACAATTCCGTTAAGCCGAACTGATAAGCATATCGGACCGCTTGCTCATATGGCTTGCGTAGCCCCAAATGATCGAACGCGATCCGCAGCGGCTTTATGCAGATCGATGAAAGTTCCCGCAGGTACATCGGGTCCTTGCACAAAATCCGCGCGTCGACGCCCTGATTGAAATCCACCCTTCTCGATATCTCCCTACGATTGCGACTAATTTTCGCGTCCCGTGTAAAGCCAAGATCGCGGATTTCCGCCACAATTTCCTTAAAGCGTGGGGCGGCGACTACATTGTTGTCCATGAGAATCAGGTCCTTCTTTTGCCCGTACAGCTTCTCGATGTTCCTAACCATTGAGGTTATTGGCGCTATGTCCCGCTGCCCGCCCTCAAGCGTCGGAACCCCGCAGAAACTGCATTTTCGGATGCAGCCCCGTGATGCGTAGGCGAAATATGCATCCGTCACCGGGTACTGATATTCGACTTGGCTCAAAATGCTGTAGTCCGGGGTCAAATCCTCGATGGGTGTACCGCTTCGATCATCCGAGTAAAGTTCTTCGGAAAACTCATCCAATTCCAGCGAGATTGCCGGAGCATCTCCGAGCAAGCCCTTTATGAATCTTATCCCCGTCCATCGCGGCTCCCGGATGAAGCGCTCATGCATTAATGAGGCAGCAATCCCCCCAACAAATATCTTGTCCTTCTCGCCATTCGCCGCCGTCACGGCGAAATCGATGCTTTGGGAGATTCTGGCGAATTCAAACGAGAACAGAGTCGTGATATAAATACGGTCCCAGGCTTCTGACAGCACCGACAAATCTTCGCCCTTTATGAATCGTACGAGGTCGCGTTTTCCACGCGGGCCGTGATATTGAGCAATCTTCATCAGGCCCAGCGGCGGGTATTTGTTCTTGTACCCTGGTTCGATTAAGAGAATCCGTTTATTCGCCATGCTATGCAGTTCTCGCTCAACAACCGCCTGCTCTCCCGTCCAGCTAAGCCTCGCCATGACTTGAGGATAACTTCGGCGCAATTAACGCCGGTTTTGCGAATGTGCCGTTTCTCACTTCGAGCATGCCAAGGTCAACCAGCTGCAAGAGACTCTGTCTGCTCGACGTTTTATGAGCTATGCCAGCACGAAAGGTGAAGTCCGTCACGAAATGTATCATTGACGCCTTGCCTGTACCGGAGTAGAGAATGCCGGGTCGGCATTCGACATCGAAATGCTCCGCTTCGCCAGCGTCTCGCAGAAACACATTCATGTACAGTGCTTGGCGCATTGAATCTGGGATCTGTGAATCCGAGTACCAATCCATCACCCGGTCTATCGCATCACGGGTTGCGCTCTCCAATACCGCACTCTTTAGCGAGCGTCGCAGGTCATCCAGAAACGCCGCCTTTTCGCCGATTACATCGCCGTCCCTCAAGTGCTGCGTAATGATGAGCAGGAAGCTCCTCTGAAAATCGACCTGATTCGATATCAGCTTCTTGATCGCCTTGGGCCTGGAAAGATCCGCATAAACAAACCCGCCGAAGTAATCGAGATTCACAATATCATAGGGCCATTCCGGACGACCGCCATTTCTGTCGCGTCCAGTCAGCAAGATCTGATCGAATTCACCATACAGGGAATGGAGCCGGTGCTCCACATCCTGGACATTCGCCTGAAGGAACATCAGGTGTTGCTGATTTTCCTCCCGCTCGATCGTCGTGAACCGATTCAGAAATTTTTCCCAGGCGATGATGTCAAGCATCTCCCAGGCGGGAAGCCCCAGATAGTTCAACCGCCCTGCGCGGTTTCGGCACCATCGTTCGACATGGGAATAGTCATACTCACCACGAAGAAAGTCCTTGTTCCGATTCGTATGGAAAACCGCGTCCCGCTGATCGGCCATTAGTATTTTTTCCTGAGAGACTTGGAAATCCTTGCCGCCAGCTCATAGTAGCTCTCCGGATCATCGGCGAAGTGATCCTCCAGCGTATCCATGATGATCTGGAAGACCTTTTTCGCCTTTGCGGTCATATTCAGGTCGCCGGCAACGTCCGCGATACTGTTATCGCTCGTTGGCGATTTGGCTTCGTCAAGGTCTTTTTGAAGGTTGGTCGCGTATTTCTGCACTTCCTTGTCGAACTGCTGTACGTCGAGGTCAGTACACTTGTCCGCACGCTGCCTCAGCCTGCTAACGTGTTCATGAAGTTCTCCGCGAATCGATTTTAGCTCTGCCTTTTCAATCTGCCCGGTGCGCAGTCGTTCCTTCCAGGTCTGTAGTTTCTGCTTAAATCTCTCTCCGTCTTCGTATGCCTTTCGATTGTTGCTAATCTCTTGCGCGAGCTTGTTCAATTTTGCGGGTATGCGCTCTGCCGCCTGATACAACCGCTTCCGCGAGTCAGTCTCGATAAAATCGGAACGATCCGTCGTAGGCAAGACATCCTTATCGATGATGTGAATTTCACCGGTAAACCACAGCGCCCTTGGAAAGCTCTGCCCCCACAATGTGCGGACAGGGAGAGACCTATCGCCAACAGAGAATCCAAAGAGTTTATAAACCAGCCCGGCAAAGCGTTTCTTGTCGCGGGAGTCATCTCCGTCCACCGAAAAGATCTTTCCGGCAGGCCTGATCCGATCAAGTACCTGCTGACCCTTGGTGGCGAACCAGCACAATGCAACCGTGTTGTTGGGATTGGCCGGGTCGAGCACTTCTATGTACTCCGGCTCCGCAACCACCATGGCATCGATATAAGGCTTGAAAACCCGGATGCGATCCCCGTTCAGCATCGACAGATATACCGTCTTGGGAGAGTAGTCCGGAACATCCTGCCGAAGCCGTTGCGAGAGCCGCACGCCCCACTTGAATTCCGGCGAAAAATCCACTGGCGCGATGTCGCCTATGTATTCCTTGAGAACCTTACCGTCGAGAAGTTCGGGACAAGATTCGCTGATGCCCCGGACTTCCACAATCGTGTAATGATCCTTCCGGTCTATAGGGGCTGACCACAAATCCGTGTGACGGTTGATAACCTGGCTCGCAGGTTCCTGGACGCCGCGTCTTTTGTTCGCGCTCACTTCCTCCCGCATTTCTTTGGCGCGAAACTCGAAGTGATGCAGCTCGGGATCACCGTAGGAGGTCGACGAAATCTTTAGCTTGTCCGCCACCGCTATGCCTGCAAGTCTTCCTATCCCCTTGTACCCGGCTTCGTGCCCGGCCCTTTTTTCAGAATAGGCAATCCGGCGCAGCTTCGACACTTCGTCGCCATCCATTCCTATCCCATTGTCGAAGATCAGGAGACTCCGTCCCTGGACGGACACCTTGATAACCGGCTCAGAATTATCCTTGATTATTCCTGCGATCGATGCGAAGGAATCTATCGCGTCGCTGGCATTTTGAATGTACTCGCGAACAATTTCGAGTTTCCGCGGATAGAGATCCTGCGACAGAATAAGGACGGCCGGTGCGTAAACCAGCTCCTCAGTTTGCTGTGGCGGAGACTGCATTCTTTACGCCTCTTTCCAGAGCGTCGCCCGCGTCCTCAGATCAGCGATTCGCACCTCATGGCCGCGGTTCTTTGTGACAAACAAGGCGTCCCCCTGGTTGAGCACTGCAATCACATCGTGGATTTGTTCAGCCGATTCGTAATTGGAACATTTGGCCAGAATGAACCGGGACACTTTCAGATTAGGGTCAGTGGTCTGGAAAACCAGTTTTGAAGCACTGTTGGAAAAAGCCACCTCGCTGAAATCCTCGGGCTGCTGCGAGGCAAAGATAATCCCCAAGCCGAACTTACGGGCTTCGCGCAGGAGCAGATCAATGGGGCCTCCTTCGCGAAAAGAAAGGTGATGTGCTTCATCGAGCACACAATAGATTCTCAATTTACCCTGGCCGTGAGATTTCAAATAGAAAAACAGATGCCAGAGCAAAATGTCGAGAGTTACCTTCTGAGTTTTCCCTTCTAAACCGCGGAATTGCAGAATGTGCACTCTGTGGTTTGGGTCTGCGAACAGACTTTCCCAGGACCAGCCCTGATCGCCAGAATTAAAAGAACTCAACATGAAAAATGTCGTCAGTCGCGCCGCCAGGCCGACGGCGTTCTTGGCATTTGCGTACTGCTTATCCGAAGCCAGGTCGTCGAGCGTCTGCTGAAGCTGCCCAAAATTCGGCGGATCGCTCTTCCATGTCGAGGGCACCGTTGTGAGGATTCCCACCTTTTCAAATGTCGTGAGTATCGCCTCGATCAAAACCTTTCGTTGAATATGCCCAAGATGATAGACAGCGTCGAACACGTCAGAAACACGCGTGGCAACTGATGCCGGCCCTTTTACATCTTTCGGGAAGATTTGCAGGGGGTTAAGGGAGATGCCTTCCTCGCCGATGCGATATTCGTGGACGTTCACATACTTCTTGTAAACATCATCCAGATTCTCTAACTCGAAACCCTGTGCGTAATCAAAAATGATTGTCGGCAATCCCCGCCGGGCCAGTTCCGCCGTCAAACACTGTACCGCATACGTCTTCCCAGATCCGCTCTCCCCCACGATCATCATGTGGGGGTTTTGAACACTGGCGGCACTCTGCGGATTCCAGTACAAGCCATCCCCGAACTCTTTGTCATTGCCGATAAAAACCCCTTCGTCCGCCGCCTCTTCCTCCAGCGACCCGGTCGCGATCTCCGTTTCTGAGGATGGAGAAGGCAAATCGCCGGGCGCGCTGTATTCTTGAATGATCGCGGAACCGCTCAGATCTTCGCTTTCGCGGTTACCGGACTCGGGCCCTCGCGCATCCCCTGAATCCTCCCCGCCCCGCCCCTGCACATCCTCGCCCTCTGAGGGATAGAAATAGGCAAGGATGGCGCTTACCTGCGTCTTCTTGAGATCCAAAAGTTGTGCGATCCCAGAGGAATCCATCTGGGTATCGTGCAGCCGCTGTATTTCCTTCGCCAGAGCATCCGTGATCTTTGGAGTCACGATTGGTCGCCTGCGTCGGTTGGATTCTTCACTCGGTGAAGGTACTACGTTGCGGGCTTATGCTGCAATAAGCCCGCTATGAGGCGTAACCGACCTCTTATCACTTAACTGGATGCATCCTGAGTGTCCTGAACCTGGGTTTGCTCAAACGCATCGACCGCGATGGAGTCGTCCGATGCCTGCCGGCACAGCAACAACGCGTTCGGAATTTGGTTTAGACTCTGTTGACCCCAGAAAGGCGGTCACGACCGTGGGAAATCGAATCGCCCAGCCGAGAGAACCTTCCATTGATCTGGTTCGAATTCTCAGCGAGGGAACCTATACGTCCTTCCCTCAAGCGTTGAAGGAATTTATTTCCAATTCCTATGACGCATATGCCACAGACGTCGCTCTCCGCTTTGACGACGATTTTTCTACACTGTCCATTCGCGACAACGGCGAGGGCATGACCTCGGATGATTTCGAAAATGTTTTTGCCAGCATTGCCAGAAGCGGCCAGACCGCGCCCCCCTCCCCTGGCACAAAGCGCTTAGGCAGAGAGCGGATTGGCCGTTTCGGTATTGGCGCTCTGGCAGTCGTGGGAACAGCAGACCGTTTCACCATCAAGTCGGTGAAGAAAGGCAGCGGTAAAGGATTTGAGGCTTCGATTGATTTGAAGTATCTCAGGACGAACTACCAGAAGGGCAAGGACCTTAAGGATGTCTGGCAATTTGCTTTATCGGAATGGGAAGGCGAAAAGACTGCTACCCATTTCACGGAGATTTCCGTTGAGGGAATAAGGGACGATATCCACCAGATCCTGCAGAGAAGCGGTAAATGCCTGTCCGATCCGTTTCGCTTGATTAGCGAGCTAAGCGGGATCGAGGAATTACGCTGGCAGCTCGGAATTATCTGCCCGGTTGAATATGCCAACAAGTATCCCATCCCTACGAAGGTTATAGACCCAGACAAGGATCACATCCTCGTCCATCAGTCGAATCGCCTCCAAAGGAGCAAGTTCAAAGTGACCTTGAATCAACTCCCGGTCAAGAACCCGACACTGTTGCCCAGCTACGACCCGGAACGGTCACCCGGCGCGGACGGGAAATTTCTTCAAAGGAAAGGTCTTGGGTATGACGTTGCGTATCTTCAGTCTGCAGCCAGATCGAAAGTGACCTATAAAGGGTACGTTTGCGTGCAGGCACATCAGGTTTACCCAAACGAACTTCGCGGAATTTTAATTCGTCTGCGGGGTGTCGCAGTCGGCTGGCACAGGACACTACACCTGGATGCTACCGTCGCCACGATGCTCACGTCCATGTCAGGCGAGGTTTGGGTCGATGGCCTGGATGAAGCGCTGCAATTCGATCGTGAATCTTTCCGTGAGGACCATCCTCTCTTTGTTTGGCTAAGGGACCGGATTCAGGAAACCGTCGATACGGAGACGACCCGGTTCCGGGACAGGTCAGCAAAACGGGTTGCCATGATCAAGAGCAAGCGGGCCGCAGCCACCAAGACGCCCAAAATCAAGAAAAAACAACCCACAACGAAACAGCCTTCTGATTCGTATCTGCAGCCCGAGATATTGGACAAAATGCCGCCATACATTGTTCGGCTAGTACCTCAGATCAATGGATCATACGAGCATGAGTGGTATGAAGGGGCTGCCATGGTATTACGGCGCCTCATGGAAACTCTGATCATAGAGCTATATTCCCGGCGAGGTTGGAGTCAAGACGTTCAGGACCCCGGTACTAACGAATTTGTGCCGCTCAAAGCACTGATCGGAAAACTTAATGGCGACGCCCGGCTACATATGCAGAGGAGAACTATCGACGGTTTGAACAAAGTCAAGGAAGTAGGGGACACCGCAGCCCACGATTTCAGGATCAGGATCAGAAAATCAGATCTGGACAAGATTCAATCAGCCGTACGCCTCACTTGCGAGCGACTCATCTTTACAATCGGAGAGTCTGCACCTACGGCGTAACCGACACCGTAGATCGGTTCACCGTGACGACCAGCATGATGACGACCATGATCACCACCACCATCGCCATCATCACCACCACCATGGCGATGACCAGCATGACGATGACGATCACCGCCGCCCCCACCACTTAAATCAAGGACGGTCCCGGACGGCTACAAGCACCCCCATTGCCGTGCGAATACAAGGTTATTGTGCTCGACTCCTAACGAAATCTCTCACCCAGCCCAACACTTCATCGAAAATCTACCCACCTTCCAAATCAACGCCAGTGGCAAGCTTCGCATCTTCATTTCCACTGCGCCCCCTTCCGGGTGGACGCCCGCTTGGCCGCGGGCTCGGACGGGCGTTTCGGACTGCGCCGGTTTCGCGCCAAACTAACCCCAACCCCGTTTGGCACTCACCGCGCTTTCACTCACGCCCTGCCACCCTCCTTCGGCCTCCGTTCTGTCCCTTTC
>Ga0182024_10008862_pt1 | contig 21019 bp, 9 predicted proteins | sample P32metaG_FD_120480 | JGI IMG/M metagenome (GOLD analysis project Ga0182024, IMG submission 120480) | Permafrost microbial communities from Stordalen Mire, Sweden - P3-2 metaG (Illumina Assembly) | ecosystem: Environmental > Terrestrial > Soil > Wetlands > Permafrost | place: Sweden: Stordalen...
TCACCTGAGAAGCGAGACATCATCCAGAGGGTTCAACCTTGCGGAGGACCAGCAAGAACACCGCCCCCCGCTAGATAGAATTCGCACTGGCGAAGAGTTGCCACACAAACTCTTCAGCCTGTCACCTTTGCATTTTGCTGGTCCCAAAAAGCAGACAGACTGAAGTCTGTCCTACTAAACCCCCGCCCTCACGGAAACACCGATTCCACCAAGGGATCGGCGGGACGCGCTGACCACAGGCCGGCGGCGCCTTCGCGGAGAGCTTCGAGTAATTGGCCTGCGGTGTGGTCATGAAGCAGCGGATCCTCAAGGTCGGACATAACTTTTCCGAAGCCGCCGCCGAGTTCGAGGGCGGAGATCATAGCGTGGAGCGCGTAACGGTCGCGCGAATTGACGATGCTTTGCAGGATTTCCACGGTTTCTTCCTGGAACTTGGCGAGGGCCGCCGCTGCTCGAATTCGAACGAGTCGGTTGGGATCGCGGACGGCGCCGAGCAGGATTGGGATCGTGCGCGGGTGCGGGATTTCGTTGAGGGCGATCGTGGCGCGGAGACGCACAAACCAGACTTCGTCTCGCGCGAGGTCAGCGAGAGCCGGAATCGACACCTGAAGCGGAGCGACGGAAAGCGCCTTCGCCGCGCAGGCCCTGACCTCGGGCTGGGGGTCGGCCGCGAGAATCATCATTTCATCGGCCATCGCGGAAGTGGCGAGTTCGCTGGCCACGCGGGCGAGCAATTGGCGCGATTCCCCGTTTGAACGACGCAGAAAAGGCATTAGAGCCGCCGGGCGATCCATGAAGCAGCGCACGAGCGCGTTGGCAATGGGGTCATGAGGAACCTTCAACCCACCCACCATGAAGCTCTCGATCATGGGCTCCGCAGCTTCGGGAAGAAACGTTCGGCCCAGGCCTTGAACCGCGGCCATGCGCGTATCGAGCTGCCAATCGTCGAGTTCCTCGGCAAGAGGCGCGATTGCTTCCGGGACGCGCATCGAGCCGAGCGCCAGCATGGCGCGACGGTGCGCCCATCCGCGTCCCACATACACTTTTTGAATGCAGCGATCGAGCAGGCCCGTATTCCGAAGGAATTCCTGCAGCCCCGTCCGATCCTTTTCCGTCGCCGCGCTCATTTCCTGGATCACGATCGACTGCACGATCTCACACTTCATGGAATCGTTCACCCAATCCGCGGTCGGGACATCGCCCCTTACGATTTCGCGCCACTGCTCGTGAATCTGGGTCGCGAGAGCGTCAAATCGTTGCGTGCGGAAGTATTGAAATGCGCGGCGCCCCAGAATAAACGCAAAGATGATCACAAACCCGCCGCCGAGAGCAAAAATCATTCCCGTCAGAAAGAATGCCCAATTCAAATGGTGAAGCGTTCCTAGAATGGAATCCATTCCTCACTCCCAATTTGGCATTAGTAAGAGGTTGCGCGAAATTTCGCGGCGAATCGCCGTTTGCCGGCCTCACAACACCTATATCGTTCAATGCCAGCACGAGGTTTAGACGGAAGCGGAATTAATGACGTCCGGGAAAGCATTCACGTGCCTTTTCGCCGTGCCGGGAAAATACAGTGCACGATGCGAACCATTTCGGTTGTGGTGAAATTATTCTTGTCGTTCGCTAACCTGTGTCATCGCATCCGCTTGCGTTTGTTTATGTTCGGGGAAGGGGAGAGGTGCCCGGCGCGATGTGCCAGATTGAATCAATTGATTTCCATTGACCATTTTGGGAAGAGGGCAACATGGGAGAAAGATGGTGAATGCTGTCTTTTACCCCGCGCGCATCACTTTGGCTGACTGTCTGCGGGTTTTGCCGGAGCTGTCGTGCGGGATCCAAATCCGATGGCCATGGCAGTATCCTTTGGATACACAACGTCGCGTCCGTGCGTCAAGAAATGATCGTAGATTGACATTCCCGCTCCGTAGACGCCAAACCCCGAGGCGACCGCTCTTGAGCGGACAAGAATGCCGAACAGCAATCCGATCACGCGGAATCCGGATGCCCCGTTCAGGGCTCGCCCGCCTACTTCTCCGAAAGATTGCGCGCTGGCACCGGCATCGGCGTCCGGTGTAAGTGACGAGGCGGCCAGGGCAATCGAAATCCCTGTAGTCAAATAACGAGTTTTGGGAGTTGTCGTCTGCGCGCCGCCCTCGGAATCAAGGTTCAGATGCTCGTCGCTCTTCACTTCGACGCCCTCGAGGCTTGCTTCCACTTTCTGTGTCGCGGAATTTGGAGGAACGATTTCATGGAAGACAATTCGCAGTTGTCCGTTGCGGCGAAGATTTCGCGCGGGTTGAACTTGCAGAACGGATCCTTTCAGGTCTGTCCCTTCGGGAAGGATTAGCTGATTGTCCGCGATCAAGGGTTCCGTTATCACAGCTTCAACCGGATCGCCCTGCTTCGCATCGGCGGAACTTAGCGGAGTCAGAAGACGCGCGTGAAGCACGCTCCCTGGCCCGGGCGGTGAACCAATGGATCGAACCATAGCCGGGGTAAGTTCCTCTTTGCCGAAGTCCAAAGGTTCCACGAGTTCGGCGTTAAATCGTGTTCCCGCATCCATATATTGAGGGTGGACCGGCAACTGGGCTACGCCGATCCTTTCCAGCCGATGCAGTTTGCCCGGCGCGGCGAACTGCTGCTTTGCGGTTTCCCAATCGCGGCTGATCTCCTGCTTGGTTTCGTTCACCTTCTGGGAGGCCGCTTTTTCCGCCGCATTCTTATTTTCCTGCGTGTCCTGCTTCTTCACGTTTGCAGCGGGCGCAAACTGCAATACCCCTTGTGACGCGGGAGAAACAAGGGTGTGAAGCGGGATGCGCCGGCCGTCCGGCATTACCAGCTGATCAAAGCTCAGCTGAAAATCGCGGTAGGGAGAAAAATTTGCATTGAGCGCCGCGAGCGTCCGCTTCTCCACGGAAACATCGACGATTCCAGTCACGCTGCCGGAGATTTCGCTTCCCGCGGGAACCACGATTTTATCGAAAGCATAAACGGGTTCGGCAATTTTCCCATGGATGGGTTGGCCGACCTTGCGAAGGCGCACCTCTTTGTCGAGGACAACAGCGAGGGGCGTGCCCGCCGGCACCGCCAGTGGAACGGTACCTGATGATTCAGCGCCGGGCTCCGCAGATTTGGGCGCGTCGGTTTGTCCGAAGATCAAACCAGAACAAATAATCATCATCACAATCGCTGAGAAAAAATGGCGCATGGGTTTTTCCTTTCGCGCGAAATCCACGTGAAACCCACAAATGCGAATTCGCGGCCGGGAAGGCGGGGTGGCCAGGGGCTTTCTCGTGGCCTCGAGCGGCCGCTTACTCATTGTGCGATGCGTTCATCCACGAAGCCGTTGCATCAGCGATCGGCCTCGTAGGATCAGGTGCGCCAGTGAAACCCCTGCGCAGGCGCGAGATGTCTGACCGCTATTGAATTAATTTAATTGCCGGACGGCGTAGAAGCTGGGGCGCTCGATACCGCGCGAAGAGCGAAATAATTGCGCCCAAACGCGGAGTAGGCAGTCCCCGCGTCAACCACGATCGCCTGCACGGTGTAGCGGCCCGCGTTCAATCCTGCAAGAGGCAGGCTGATGCGGAAGGAAGCCGTGTGGGTTTTTTCGTCGTATTCCGCTGGAGCAACCATCGGCGTATCGGAGAGGCGCTGCCCATTGCGGAAAAATACGAGTCCTGCGCGCATCGCTGACGCATCGGCCTTCTCGGGCAGGTAGGCCTGGAAGAAAACATAAAGCGTCTGGTCGCTGGTGAAGACACGCGTCACGCTGGGGACAATGTGCTCGCCGCCGACATCAAGTGGCGACGATTTCATCTTGGCGTCGAGTGCGGCCGCCTTGTTTTTCACCTGCGCGGTTTTCTGCGTCGCCTCCACCTGGCTCGAGAGTAGAACCGAGCTCAGTTGCAAACGGCTGGGGGTGGGCGGGGGGGCCGTGAAGGTATCCTCGAATGTGCCGATCCGGCCGGACTCATTTTCCCGGGCCAGGAATTTTAATTTGTATTCGCCGGGCGCAAGAATGATTCCGCCCTGGTAGACCAGCGAACGTTGCGAAATGTCCTGGAAGTGCTCGGCGTCAATTTTCACCGTCATCGTATCGCGCAGGGCGCCGACCACGCGGTTTGATTTTGCTTCCCGCACTTCGGCGGCGAAGTCGAAGGCCGTCTCATGGCTGCCGCGCTTTTGCGCCCACTGCAGCGCGCTCGAGGCCAGTTTCGCCACGATGGGTACGAATACCTGGTTGTTGTCCAGCCGGAACTGCGCGGTTTCGACAGCCACCGGAAGCTCGACTTCGGGAGTTTCCGATTTGAACGCGTCTTCGAGCTGCCGTTCGCGATCCTCCGTGGTGAAGACCCCAAAATCTTTTGCCGCGTAATAACCTTCGCGCGCGCGGACATGTGCTCCGGCGGGCAGGGAATTGATTTTCACGCTGATGCGCCGCCAACTGCCGTCGCGCCTGCCATCCGTGCTGTAATAGCCCACCAGGTAGTAGCCGGAAGTATCGCTCTGCACGCTCTGAAAAATTTTGCCGAAGTCGCCGACATCGAAGAAGGACCGCCCGCCCGTGTCACCCGCGAGTGTCGCCAGCGTGTCGCGCGAATCCTCCCGCGACTGGCTTTGCGAGATTACGGTTGCTCCGGTGAACATCGCCGTGCCGCCCGAAGCTCCCGTGCTCGCATCGCCTCCCGGCGTGGCCGTCAGCAAACCGCGCGAGTCCACCGAGTAAATGGAAACGTTCGAGCGATTCGCGGAGTTGGTGGCGGCAATCAGCTCCGACCGGTTTTCCTCGCCGGTTTGCGTGATGCCGCCGGTGAATTGAATCAGGGATTTCTTTCCAGGAATTCCATCGAGGACTTCGCAGATCGCTTCGACGGCCGCGAGTTTCCGGTCGGTATTGAAGACGTTGAACTCCGTATCGTCGGCCGTGAACGCCGCGCCCGTATCTTCCGTGACGGCAGTTTCTCCGTCCGCCGCCGTGGCTGCATCGGCGAGCGAGGCCAGTGCCGCTTCGTGGCCGGGGACCAGAGCTTCCACTGCCTGGTTCAACAATTCACGATCGTTTGTAAAATTCGCGATCACTTTCAGCGTGTTGCCGAATTCCACTACGCCCACCAGGTCCGCCGGCGTCATCTGTTCCTGGAGGTACTTCTGCGCGGCGCGCGTCGAGCGCAGCAGATCCTCCGGCTGAAGCGAAGTCATGTCGAAAAACAGCACGATCATTCTGTGGTCGTGCACGATGGACTTGACTTCCTCCGGCGAGGTTACCGCGCCGATCGGGATCGTGATGGGAGCTTCTTCACCGTTGCCCGCGGTTTCAATTTTTTCGATATCGTTGTACTCGAAAGTCGAAACTTTTTGAGGCTTGCCATCCTCGGTGATCGTGAATTGATCCTGCGTCAGCCCCTTGATGGGCTTGCCGTCACGCCCGGTTACCTGCACATCAATTTCGACCAGGCTGACCGTGGATCGAATCGTTGCTTTTCCCCCCGGAGTCACCGTGGGTGGAGGCGCCGTTGGGCCCTGGCGCGGATTGACCGGAGCAGATTGTTGCGGCGCCGGTGACTGCGCAGGCGCCGCCTGCTGCGAATTCTGCGCGCCGAGCGGAGCGACAAGCAGAGAAGCAGCCGCGAGCGCCGTCAGCAAACGCTGCGTGAATGAATATCGTGGACGCATCAGAAGTTCACCCGCGTCGTGAATTGCATGCTTCGCATTGCAGAAGCCCCCGTGATCTGGCCGAAGGTGGAGGAACCAAACACGGTGGAAAGCCCTGAATAGTTCACGTGATTGAGCAAATTCGTCGTGTTCCAGCTGAAATCGAGACGTCGCAGGCCATCGCGGCCGAACTGAATCGTCTTGGAAACCCCGGAGTTGATCGTGAAGGCTCCCGGACCGATGACCGAATTTCTCGGGGCATCACCCAAGCACCCGGTGGGGATGCTATAGGCCCCCGTATTGAACCATTCCAGTACGGTCGGGTCGGCCAGCGCGGAATTGGCGATTTGATCCGCGCGCTCCGAATTCACGCCGGGCACATTCTGGCAGGCCTCGTTTTTCGAATTGATTCTTACCGTATAGGGAGTGCCGGAATGCGCCGTAAAGCTCGCATTGATTCGAAAGGCCCCGAATACGTCCTTTTGCCAGCCACGGGCCGCAAACCTCTGCCGGTCCCCAAACGGCAGTTGATAGGTAAAGTTGCCCAGAAACTGGTGCGTCATGTTGAACGACGATAACCCATAGTCGGCTCGCGGGTCCGCATTGTCTTGAATCACGGTTTGTCCGCCGCCGCCGATCGTGCTGGCATCATCGAGCGACTTCGAGTACGTGTACCTCGCCATGAACAACAATCCGTGCGTCATTCGTTTTTGCAAGCGAACCTGCAAGGCGTTGAGATTCGAGAATGCGCCGGTTGTGTCGTAGGTGAAGCCGGTCGCGTCCGGGAGCGTAAATCCAAGGAGTTCGTCGAGATGCACGCCCCGCGTTCCCGTATACATCACTTCCAGGAATGTATTGTGCCAAAGGTTGTATTCGATCCCGGCATTCCAGATCATCGCATAGGGAACTTGATAATTCGGGTTCACGGCAACCGTATTGGTGACTTTACTTGTCGAACCGGTTGACAGGTCGGTTAAGAGGGAGAGTGTTGGACCCTCTGTTGTGACGGCCGTCGTCAAAGTATTCGCCGTCGCGAAAGGCGGTTGGTTGGCCATTTCGCTCGCCAGTGTATTCAGATAGGACTCGACGTAAAACATGCTGAATCCACCGCGAAACGTCAACTGATGCTGGCCTGCAAAAATCTTTCCCGGTGGTTGCCAAGCGATCCCGATCCGCGGCGCCCAGTTGTTGTAATGTCCGTTGAACAGGGACTGAATCTGTCCTGCAAGGCAACTGTCACTCGCGACCTCATTCAAAAGCGGGGTGACGCACTGCACCGCCGTGAAACTCGAATTGACGTCCAGATTTACAATCCGGTTGTTGATCTCGGTCGGCGGCGTGAAAGCTTCGTACCGAATGCCATACGTCAAGGTAAATTTCGGGAACATATGCCAGTCATCGGTGGCGTATCCCACGTAGCCCCAATTGCGGAAGTAAGTGCTGGTGTCGCCAAACTGGACCTTGGCATTCGCCGGGTAACCAAGCAGAAAATCCGCAAAATCGTTACCGATGCAGGGTGGCGCGGAGCTACTGATCCCGCAGCCGGCGGGCGAGGCGACAGGAGTTCCACCCGTCGTCAAAAGACTTGTTGCAAGTCCCGTGAACGAAAACTGTCCGTTCGGCGCGGGATCGGAATCCCTGTTGATGTCCATCTTTCGGACCTCGCCGCCGACGGTAATCGTGTGTTTCGCCTTCATCCACTTCAAACTGTCAACGTAACGATAGGTCTGGCTGCGGCTCAGTGACGGATTCGGATCGCCCAATCCGGTAAAGTCGGTAAAGCTGATAGAAGGCAGGCCATAATCAAACGGGGAACTCGAAATTCCGGTGATGCCGAGCTGCGAACTGATGTTCTCCAGATTCGAGAACTCATTCTGACCCAGCGAACGGCTCCGCGAAAAATTAAGCTGGGACGTATGCATGAATGTCTTTGTCCAGTTTTGAGTCAGAGTGATTGAAACGCTTTGTCCCCGCGTGAACGTATTTCCTTCGATGCCCGGGAAACTGCTCAGCGAATGGGAAGTTCCATTGGTGAGGTTGTAGTTCACTGCCAGGCTAAGTTTCGAGGAAATCTGATGCGTGACGTTTATGTTCAGCCGGTTACTCAAACCTGGGAGATTCGTCTGCAACTGATAGTTCAGCGTCGGGCAGACGCCGCTCGAATTGCATGGCACATTCGGCAGAGGGTAATAACCTAAAATGCTTTGTGCTGTCTTTTCCCCCGGCGTGTAGGAGCTGGGCGTGGCGGGGAGAATCGAACAGGCCTGCGGGCAACCGGGAAGAAGATTCCCTGTGGTCGGATCATACAGATCGACATTGCTGAAGTCGCCCATTCGCTCCGCAGCCGTCGGGACCGTGGAGAACGAGTCCACGGGGCTGCGCGACCACGTGCCGCCAAAATTAATGTAGTAAAACGTTTTGTCGCTGCCATCGTAGATGTGCGGAATTTTCAGCGGGCCGCCCAAGTTGAACCCCGCGGTTTCCGTCCAACCCGAAATCTTCGGAGTGACCCCGCCCGATAGAGAAAACGGACGGGCATTTAGAGCGGAGTCTCCAAACGTATCGACAAAACTGTAATGCGTGCGGTTGATGCGCTGGCGAAGCAACCGCTGCGCCCCCATTAATGCGTCAATCCCCTGAGGCCCTCGCTGAGGGCCACGGCGCTGCGCAGGTCCGCGGCCACCTCCGCCGCCTCCTCCTCGCCCGCCAAATCCTCCTCCACCGGGTCCGCCGCCAGGGCCGCCGCCGAACCCTCCTCCGCCTGGGTCGGCTGCCGGACCTTGGACTGTTTGTCCTGGAATGCCGGCGTTCCCAAATCCGTTTCCTGCATCTGGACCGCCGGGCCCGCCGGGTCCGCCGCCGAACTGACCGAATCCGGCCATCTGATCGGATGTCGCCCCCATGGCTACCGTTCCGATCATCTGAACCGCATCGGTCGAGGCGGCTTGCCCCAGCTGAGCTTCCTGTTCAGGCGGATTTTGGTCTTCTTCTGTACCGGTATTGTCGGCGTTGGCGGGATTCTGGCCGTTCAAGCCCACCTGCTGAAATGTGCGCCGCGCTCCCGGTTGCCCCTGCCCGCCGGGTCCACCCTGTTGGCCGCCTCGTTGACCACCATAACGGGCTCCTGTTCTTCCTCCTGGGGTTGCTGAGCCGCCATTATTTGCAGCGGTGGTATTTTGATTTTGAGATGGCGGAGTTCCGGAGGAAGGACCGGAATTCGCAGATGCAACCGCTGGAGGTGCGGATTTGGCGGCCTCGCCGGATGCCGGCGGATTTGCGGATTCAGTTTTTGCGGGAGTTTCTGTCACGGGAGGAGCGTTGATTGCGGCAAGTGTCGCGACGTCGACCTTTAATTCGACGGGCGCCTGGGACGCGGGTGACAAATCGATTTCTTGCGTTCCCGGCGCGAAACCGAGCTGTGAAATTTCAACGCGGTAATGGCCGGCAGGAAGCGCGGGGAAAGTAAATTTTCCGTTTTCGTCGGTCCAGCTTACCCACGCTTTCCCTGAGGAAGTCTGGATCGCGCGCAAGGTTGCGCCCGGAACCGGCACTCCATCCGAGGTCCGCGCGACTCCTGTCAGCGGAAGTTCAGCGGATGCATTTGTGTCAGTTGGATTTTGTGCGGCGAGCGGGATGTCAAAAAACAAAGGTAACGACAACAACGCCGCGAGCACTACTGCAATTCTTCTTGCCAACACCTATCACGCCCCTTCGAGCCCTTTGAAGATACCGAATTCCAGCTCCCTTAGTTCCAAAATTCGTGGCCGCAGGGGTGCGGCGGTGCTGCTCACGTGCGTGCCTTCACACGTTAGACGTGCCGGTATAGGGAAGGGTTACCCGCGGGGAAAACGGGGCAGGAAAGAAAACAATGCCAGCAACGCCAAATTGGTTTCGTAGAGGCCCATCCGTCCCGTGCTTTTCCGGGACGGATGGGGCACGCTTTCTTTTCAAATCAGATGACCGCTCGCCTATCTGCTTGCCTTATTGAACGTAGAGCCCATTGTCCAATCCCAATGGTCTCCCGCGTCCTTGACGATGATGGGTACATCTTCCTTGAGGAGGTAGCGCTGCTCCGCCAGTTTGTTCGCCGCGTCTTCGATTCGTTTCAGATAGTCGGCGCGGCTCTGGTAGCGTTCCGCGAGTGACAGCCGCGGATCGCCGGCCTTGTCCCGGTCTTCTTTCGTTTTCGCAAAGGGGATGTACGAACCCGCCATGGATACTAGCGTGTCCATTTCGCCGTAGCTCTCGCTGCGGAACGCCCATCCGCCGTAGGTTCCCAGTGGAACGCTTTGCTCGGGCAGGCGCAGGCCGCTGGTGATGTTGCCGTCTTTATCCACTTGCGGGAGCAGGAAGGGCAACACGGACGTAGGTCCGGCAATCAGGTCACTACGGAATCCGCCGGGGACATGAATCGGCCATTGCACACCGGGGACGTTCGGGAATCGAAGTTCGGTGAGCGGCACGGCGGTGTGATCGGAAACCATCGGGTGCAGACTGGGCGGAGCTGCAACACCTTTTTTCACCCAGACATCGAGATCCTCGAGCAATGCGCGCTGCGCGAACCGGTATTCGAGCGGATCCACTTCAAGTTGTTGGGAGTCGGCTTGAGTAGGAGGCCATGTACCGGAACCGTGCCTTGCTCCGGCAAGCAGGAAAATCCTGACGTTCGGAGGATCGGGCAAATCCACGCTGCCATCCATCGAGGTGTGCCGCAGGGAATCTACGCGGCCGCGATCGTAGTATTCAGATTCGGTGTCCACTTCCAGGACTTTGGGTTCCAGGCCAGCGGGAATCTTTGCGCCGAGGCCATCGCGTTTGCCGGTTATAGGATCCGTTGTAGTTTCGTAGCGAATCGGGAACTTCGTTTGCGTGTAGGATCCAAGTTCATCCGCCTGCGCCCATCGCTCGTTGAAGCTGCCAAGTCCTGTGCCGCCGGTCTGGATGAAAAGGGCGTCGACCGCCTTGCGGCCCTGCTCATCAATAGTGAATCCTTCGTATACCATTTGCCGCTGCCACCGCCCGACTTGCGATGATCCGAAGGTGTAGACATAGTTGCCTTTTACGATCGGGTCGGTGCCGTATTTTACGGCCGAGGCCAGATCCCTGACGGCGGCAAACCCAACGCCCGCCACGGGGGGATTGCTCGACTCGTATGCCAGTTCATAGACCATCCCCGGTTTGAAACCGCCCTTCATGGTTACCCAATTTACGTCAGGGACCACTTGGCCGTTCTGCATCCGGGCAAACTGCCAATCTTCGCGGGGGATCAGACGCGGGAAGGAAACCAGCGCTGGCCGTTCCGTCAGGCGATATTCGGGATTCTTCGGGTCGAGCGGAGGATAAGCGGGAGTGAATTCCCCGGAGGCATAATTGTAAGAATCAACCTTCTTGTTGGGGATGAACCACGGATGAGTTGGCAACCAGCCCGTAATCGTTTTTCCGTTGTCGGTTGCCACAGGAGAGGTCAGCAGGACCAGGTCAGGCGCCTTGGGAATATCAAATTCCCAGCCGATGGCTACGACGGTGTAGCCCAGGCGCATGAGAAAGCCGTCGCCAAATTCATCCTCGGTGGTGGGATCATTCGATCCCTTGGCTCGATTGAAAGCGCTGAGCACGCCTTTGTGGCCGCGGTTGGGAATATCAAAAATGATGGACCCATTGCTGTGGGAGGGATCTTTCGGCCTGACAATGAAAATATCCGCGGAGAATTCCACTTTGCCCTGCGCGTCCTTGGGCGCTTTATCTAGGTCGGCAATAATTTTGTTGTGCGGATTGTTGGGATCTATGGCGAAATAAACTTTGCCCTTGAGTTTCTCGTACGCGCCAACCGTGCCGAACGTTTTCCCGCCGAGAACATCCTGCTTGCTGGTGATTTCAACGCGGGTGACTCCCGCGCGCAACTGCGGAGCAAATGCCACGCACAACGCCAGCACAATCATTGCAAGAATGCCGCGCTGGAGATTGCCAAGACCGCGTGATTTCCTCATGGCCTGTCCTCCCTTTTATGGTCAGGTATTTCCGTGGGCCGGGCTCAAAATCGGCTTGCTGCCTGACACCCATGTCAGACATTTCAAGTTAACGGAATTCTATACCTCCGGACTTCGGGAGTCTAAATTTATTTGAAACGGGACAACGCCTGAACCCCGTGCGTTGGAAGGATGAAGGGTATTTGCTTCAAAAATAAAATTTCGCGCCAAGCTGCAGAATCCGTGGCGCCGCCGCGCTTACAACCTGCCCAAAGTTGGGGCTGCCAATATTCCCGTTCACCGAGGATGGTCCGTAAAACTGGGCGTGATTGAAAACATTGAACGCCTCGAGCCGAATCTGGAAGGATTTCGATTCGGTCAACTGCACGATTTTGAGCAGCGCCACGTCAAAGTTGCTGATTCCGGGACCGTAAAAAAAAGCGCCGGGGAGAATTTCCCAGGTCGCCAAGCGCCGGAAGGTGAAAGAGCGACGTGTTGAACGCCAGGCTGGCGTTCCGCGGGTTGGTGTTGATCTCCAGCGCCCCGGGCGTAAAATTTGGTTCATCCAGATAATTGTTGTTCACGCCGTTCGGGTTCGTGCCCAGCAGAGAAGTGTCACTGTTGTTAAATAGCGTGACGGGCAAACCGGTGCAGAAGCGCGTCGTACCGGAGAGACTCCATCCCCGCGTCATTTCATTTTGACGGTGGAATAATTGTGCGAACGGGAGATCGTACCTGTAGGTGGCCACGAAATTGTGCTTCATATCAAACGCGGAAATGGCGCGCGTGTAACCGAGGTTGAAGGGGTCCACCGCCTCTCCCAGATTCGATGAATCATCAATGGATTTGCTGTATGTGTAGCCGATCAGCAACTCCGCGCGCTTGCTGGTGTGGCGAAGATTCACTTCGAGCGCGTTGTAGTTCGAGTTACCGACGGTTTTCTGAAGAGTGTTGCCACCGAAATACGGCCAATACGGCCGCGATGCGTCCACATCTCCCGGACCGCACGCCGACGGTCCCAACTGCAGGCAGAGTTGCGGATTGCCCGGATTCGACTCTTCCACGACCAGCAGGCGGTGGCCCTGGCTGCCAACGTAACTGATGCTTAGCAGAGTATTCGAAGCGAATTGCCGTTCGATGGAAAGATTGAAGTGCTCGGCGTACGGCACTCGATTGTCATTCGCCAATGCCGGATCGCCTTCTATTGATTCGAGGGCGCTCCAGTTGAGTGTTGCATTCGGATGGCTCGCGGAAGCGCCAAAAGTCGCCAGCACCGCAGGGAAAGGCTGACCGAGGTTCGTGCCATTTGTCTGAATCGTCGGCGTCGCAAACAGCACGGAAGACGGCACGAAGTTATACCCATAGGGCGGGATCGTGTACATGATGGAGGCGGACAGGCCTTCGAACGCGGTGTAAAACATCCCGTACCCGGCGCGCACGCTGGTCTTGCCGGGGCCGCCGAAAATCCTGCCAAGCCATCCCTGGCCGAAATTCGGAGAATAAGCCAGCCCGATCCGCGGAGAAAAATTATGATATTGAACGGGGGAGAGCGTCGCGGGAACGCCCGGATCTCCCGGAAACAGGAACCCCGGCGGCGCTCCGGGAAATACAACGGATTGTTGTCCGGGAACGAACGTCTCCAGTTGATTGTATTTTTCAGACCACGGCGGGATGACATCCCAGCGCATCCCAAAATTGAGCGTGAGGGCCGCCTTGATTCGCCAGCTATCCTGCCCAAAGAGGCCAATGTAACGGTTTCGCGCGTAGAAATTGCCCTGCTCCGCCTGCACGTACGCCGTGGCAGTTCCGAGCAAAAAATCGGCAAAATCGGAGCCCGTCTCCGTCCCGTTAAATTGGAAGCTGCCATTGAATGTCGCGTTGGGCGTGGAGTTGACCTGGTCGAGGTGAAATTCCGCGCCGAACTTCAGCGAATGCGTGCCAATTATTTTCGAATAGTTGTCGATCCATTGGAACGTATTGTTGTGCTGGACCAGGCCCGTAATGTCCGTGCCGAACGTAAAACCCATGCCTTCGAGGGCTACGTTCTCGATCCCTTCGATGGCCGGGTCCAGGGGATAAATACCAGTAGAGTTGAACGTGCTGCCCGGGCACTTTTGCCGTTCATCCACCGCAGTAACGAACCCCTGACACGCAAGTGGAACTCCTACGCCGCCCTGAGGAGTCCCGATCGTGTTGGAATCGCGCATATAGCTGAAATGAAATTCGTTCACTGCATTGGCACCGAATGATCTACTGCCGCCCAGGCTGACGAGCTGAGCGCGGCCCGCCGAGAGAGCGTTAAAAGCACCTCCGAGGCCCGAAGGCACGTTGGCTCCTCCTTGCCCCTGCGGGTAAGGACTGTTGAGGTCGTAGTCGTCCGCAAAATAGTACGCGGACAGATTCCCCCATCGCGTGGTATTGCCATCGAGCCGCACCGCACCTTTGTCGTCGCGCACAGCTTCGTTGTAAGCGGACGTGTAAAAGCTGTTGGTCCCGAAATTCGGAGCGGGAATATAAGGCAGCAGCGCCTTCGCCGGCGCGGACCAGGCGCTTTTCGGAATCACCGCGCCCGGGAAAACGCACGGGGTGCATGAGGGCGTGTAATAGGCTTCGCCAACTGAGACGGGATGACCAAGTTCGCTGGTCAGCATGGCAGCCAGATTCTGGCTGCTCACTGTAGTAGGCGCTGTAACTTCCTCGCCGCTGACGAGATTGGAGGTGGTGAACAAATCGGGATTGCCGCTGACCAGATCGGAAAGATTCCCGTTGCGGTCTTGCAGCGAAGGAACGGAGATAACTCCAGTTTCGACGCCCTCCGTCATGCGCGTGCCCTGATAATCGGAAAAGAAAAATATTTTGATCGGCCGGACCGGGCCGCCGAAAGTGCCTCCAAACTGGTTTTGATCGAATTCCGCCCGCTGGGGAGAGAAATAATTTTTCGCGTCGAACGCCGTGTTACGCAGAAATTCAAAAGCGTCGCCGTGGAACGAATTGGTTCCCGACTTGGTCTCAACGAGGATCTGGCCGCCGCTGAAGTTGCCGTATTCCGCGTCGAAATTATTGGTGAGAATGCGAAATTCGTCGATCGAATCCAGATTCGGCAGGATCGCGACACCCATATTGATGTCTTCCTCAACGTCGCTCCCGTTGACAATAAATCCGTTTGCCGTTTCCCGCTCGCCGCTGATGGACATGTTGCCCGGATTCGCGTCTCCCGATGGAGGCGTGCTGCTGACTCCCGCCATGATCACGGAGTTCGGCGCCTGGGAACTCACTGGAACGACGCCCGGCTGGATATTCAGCAAATCCGTAAAACTCCTGCCGTTCAGCGGGATGGCGATCATTTTTGCGTCGTCAATCACTTCACCCATCTGGGCTGTTTCGGTTTCCACATGAACTGCGGAATCGGAGATTGTGATTTGGTCCGATTGCTCTCCGACCTCCAGGGTCACGTCCACCTGAAGTTTTGTATTCACGTCAACGATCAATCCAGTTCGCGTGTAAGGTTTGAAGCCTGCGGGAGAAATTTCGACGTCGTAGTGTCCCAGCGGGAGCGCGGGAAATGCGTAAAAACCATCCGCATTCGTTTTGGTTGTGCGCTGGATCGCAGTATCGACGCTGCGAGCCGTGACCGCAATTCCGGGAACGACGCCTCCTGTGGCGTCTCTGACAGTGCCGGAGATACTACCAGCCGTATCGGCTCTCGCGGACGCCCCCAAAAACAGAAGAACAACCGCGAACCAGATTCGAAACTTGGACACAGCTTGGGCACCCCACCCGATTCACTATGTTACATGGATTTTTGTGGATCGAATTGAAACAAAATTTCGATTTGCCTTTGCGATGTGTGCCCATCGAGCTACCGGGGAATCCAGTGCACCTGTCCTCTGAACAAGCCGTCAACCATTCCGATTTGATAAACCAGGAACATTCCGAACGCCGTACTGACAATTCCGGAGGCAACTCCGAGGTAATTGCCGGCGTGCGTGAAACGATTGCCCGAGTAAACGATCGGGAAGGCAATCACCGAGGTCATCAACATCATTCCCGCGATTGTTCCCACACCGAATACGACAAGGTAAGCGATGGCCCAGAGTGGGCTGTGAATCGTTGAGAGCACAAGCAACGCGACCGCGGCGGATCCGGCAAGTCCGTGAACAAGTCCAACAAACAGCGGGCGGAGAAGTTGATACCAGCCAACCCGGCCGACCACGCGATGAAGAGAACTTCCTGAGGCCTCGCCGCCACCACTTGAAACTTCGGGTTTTTCCAAAAGTCTGTCCGCAGGCGCAAGCTTTTCCGTCAACCAGCGAATCACTCCCGTCAGATTCAGCACGCCCAACAAAATGAGCATGACGGCCACGGAAAACTCCATCGACAAGCCGATTCGCGGTGGAATCACCATCCCGAAAAGTATAATGGCCGAGCCAACCAGAGAAATTGTCAGCGTGTGCCCCACACCCCAGAGCACCCCAATGAGCGCGGCATGGCGGACGGAGCGTTCGCGACTCACGATCGTCGAGACGGCTACGACGTGATCCGGATCGGTCGAATGCCGCATGCCCAGAAACAGGCCCAGAAGCACAATGCCGGCAAACGAAACAAGATGGGCGCGCGCAAAGAAACCAGCGCCCGCTCCGGTTGCCAAAAGAGCCTGTCCGGCGATACCCAGGCCCAGAATCAGCATGAACCCCGAAGAAAATACGGGGAGCCAGCGTTTGGCGACCATGCCGTCACCCTTCCATCGAGCCATGAATTGCCGCGCGTAAACCATCAGCAGGCCGATGACGATCAGAACAGCAGCGAGTCCCAAGCTGAACGCAACAATCAAGTACAATCCGAAACCTACGCGATGAAGAGAAAGCGCGCTCAGGAGTACCACCAGGGCTGCGGGGCATGGCACCATCCCGCCGGTAATCCCAAGGGTGAGCAATTGCCTCAACGGAACGCCCGTACCGCTGACATCTGCCGCCCGCGCCTGGTTCATGGGTGCCGCAGTGCTCACCACTTTCGCGGCACGAGGTTTCGTGAGTGAATCGAACCAGTGGCTGTGCGGCTGGCCTGGGTCGTGGCTTTGGTCTCCTGCTTCGCCTGACCAGGCGCGCAGAAACAAGTACAAGGCGAGTCCTGCAATCATCAGGCCCGAGATGATCCCGAGCCATGGACACAGTTGCTCGGGAACGATCCATCGTGACGCGTACAGAGTGGCCACACCCAGCAAATAGACGCCTGCGGTGTGCGATGCCGTGACCACCAGACCGAGGAAAACTGCGTGACGCGGGGTGCCTCGTGATCCCACCAGATACGCCGCGACGATGGTCTTGCCATGTCCGGGCTCAAGCGCGTGCATGGCCCCCAGCCCGGCAGCGATCAGTGCGGCGGGGAAGAGGAACCAGAAGCTCATATTGCGAGTCGAAACAAGTTCGGTGAATTTGTTTCGCGGAGTCATTTGCTGGTTCGCCTGTAGTTGGATCGACGAACTGGAAGCATGGGACCGGTCTGCGCCGCTATGCTGGTCCATGCTTCCGTGATTTGCCGGAAGGGCGGGATCAACTTGTTCAGTGACTTTTCGTCCAGAGTGGGAAACAAGAGCCCGGGCAGCCGGCATCGCGACTGGCGCAAATTTTTTCGAGGTTGCCGGAGTGGCCAGCACCAGCGGCAGCGAAAATCCTGCGGTCGCTTCCAAGTCCTGCGGCGGGCTGTTCAACAAATCGGTCGGATAATTGGATAACTGCGCGCTGCGGTCCGTAGCTGGAGCCGAACTGCCGTCTAATGAAACGCCCTCGCCGCTCGTAATGACGATTTCTTTCCATCCGGAATGGCCGGCGAAATTGTTGTCCAGATAATGAATGCGGTGAGCCGCGCCAGAATTATCATTAATTGGGGCTCGATAGACGAATGCGAGCTTCATTGTTGGCAATCCGCCAGCGCCGGGAGTGAAGAGCGCACTTTGATCCGCCAGGTGAAGCTCAGCCGGTTTGCCGTCGATTTGCAGGAGGAGTCCACCACAAAGAGCCACCGACTCCTGTATGAAATAAGGAGCGAGAGAACTGTCTCCCTGCCGGGCGACGATCCCGGTCCTTTGAATCTCCTGATAGGTTGGAATTTCCGCCATGTCAATGAAATACCGCAGCTCAACATATTCGCGCTCAATTCGGATCGAGGCGTAATGGCTGATGCTGAAGTTACCCATCGGATGTGCGAGGACATCTCGGGGAGCGATGACCAGGAGTCCTGCAATCAGCAGGAGAAGCCTTGGGAAGATCTTGCGGTACGTTGTCACTTGGCCGGTTTTGAAGGTCATTCGACCGAGTCTCCTAGTTTCGAGCCTCGCACGGCCTTCGAGCTCGCGGTTCCCGTTCGAGTGCCGGAATCGGCGAGTTGGCGGAGCCTCTCACGCGCCTCGCCGGCATAGACGAGGTGGAAGTGGGGATTCAAAGCGAGGGCGGTTTTGAACATTGTCTGTGCGCGCTCGGATTGGCCGAGCTGCGACTCGATCATTGCGGCGTGAAAATCCAAAAGAGAATCTCCTGTGCCGAGGGCGAGTGCCTTGTCTATAGCTTCGGCAGCTTGAGGGGCCTCCCCATTTTTGAAAAGCACCCACGCCAGGATGTCCCACGTGTAGATATCATGGCGAACCGCCAATTCCTTCTTCGCTAACTCGACGGACTCTTTTAGTTTCAGATTGTGGTCGGCATAAAAAAGGGCCAGTTCACGGTAAAACAGCCTCTCGTTTAGAGGATTGAGTGTGCCGATGAACTCCATGAGTTCAAGCTGTTTGAGCGCATCGTCGGGACGGCCCACTTGCACGTAGAGGTCGTAGAGCGCTGCCGCGAATGCGGGGTACGGCACCACTGCAATAGCCTTCTGATAAAGGTCGATCGCTTCGATATATCTTTCCTGCGCCGTTCGGACCTCACCCAGACCCGCCAGGTTGCGATAAGAATTTGGGTCAATTGCCAGCCCGGCCCTATAAGCTTGCTCCGCACTGATAAGGTCTCCGCTCTTGAAGCAGATCTCGCCCAGCTGGTATTGACTCCAGGATATATTTTCCGCGGGCAGGCGCAGGGTCATGGCGACCGCGATCGCCGCGCGCATCAATTTAATCGCATCAGGGGCGTCGCCCTTCAGAAAGTGCAAGTAAGCCACGCGGCTGTTTCGCTCATAGGCCAGCGCGTTTGATTCATCCTCCGGGTGAAGGGGGTCGCGCAATCTCGCGTAGGCATCTTCCGCGCGTTCATATTCTCCCAGGTCGGTCAGTGCATCGCCGACGATGGCCCAAGGTGAGGGGTCGCCGGAGCCAAGAGACAGCGCGTCCCGCGACCAGGAAAGGGCCTCCTCGAATTGATGTTCGGACATTGCCACCACGGCCATGTGCGTCTTGGCCGAGGCCGCATCGGGCCCGCTCGAAAGCTGGTCGAGGGACTTGTCCAAGGCCTGCTTCGCCAGTTCGTAATAACTTGCGTCAGCCGTTTCCCGGCCCTTCTGAATGTAGCTAGCCCCCAACGCGTCGTACGCCTTGAAGTCCTGAGGATACATTTTGAGGTGTGTTTGTAAGGAACGGATGCTGACGTCGGTGGGGGTTTGCCCCGCGACGCTACGGCACGCGGCTAAGAGCACGAGAGCCAAAATTAGCCCTTGCTTCCCAGTCCAGGCGGGGCGGGGCCGTGACTTAGCCCCGCCGTTGGGGCTTCCGCTCATTCCCATGCCCCGCTCACCAGGAATTGAGTAACCGTGCGGCGAGCGGCCTCCGACACTTCCGAAGTAGGATTGAAATCGAGACACTGCTGCAAATAACGGCTTGCCTCGGCCCTTTTCCCAAAGGCCGCCTCGATTGTTCCTGCGTGATAATAAAGCTCCGCATCACGCGTCCCAGTTTCGAGCGCCTTCTCGATTTGCCGGGATGCCTCGGCATATTGACCATTCGAGTAGAGCGCCCAGGCGTAGGCGTCCATGGTCCAGGCGTCGTGGCGATTGTTGATCTCCATGCGGGCAATGCGAAGCGCCTCCTGAGGTTGGTGTGCATGCTCGGCGTAGTATTTAATCAACTCGACGTTGACGTTATCCGGGAGGGCAATTCGTGTTCGTGCGTCACGCTCAAACTCTGCGTACATTTTGGCCGCGTCCGCCGACCTTCCGGCGCACTCGTAAACTCGAGCTGCAAGCAATTGGCTCAAAGGACTTTGAAAGCTTCGTTTGCGCTTTTCCACCAACTCGACCGCCTCGGGATAGGCGTGTTGGGCCAGTCGAACTTCAGCCAACTCTTCGAGAGACAGATAGTAATTGGGAAATATTTTTAGGGCTTTCTGTAAAAGCGCCTCGGCCGTATCAGGGCGTCCAGACTGCCGCAGGAGCTTTGCCATCCTCGTCAGGATCCAAGCTGTTTCTTCGGTCTCAAATGGGGGCGTCTGCTGTAACGCCTTAGTCAAGAAGTCCTCGGCACCTTCAATGTCGCCCCAATCTTGCCGAAGAGTTGCACCGGTGAGATAAGCCGGAACGTTGCCAGGGCGTAGGTCCATCATCCACTGTGCAGCTTCTTCCGCCTGCTGGTAATCTCCGAGCGAAGCCTCGGCCTCCGCCATATCTCCCCAAATCAACACCGCGTCGGGCATACGGCGGTTCAACGCCTGTGCTTCCTCCAGCGCCGGGCGGTATTGGTGTTCAGCCAGCAGGAGATCGACCTGCGTCTGCTCCGCCTCAAAATTCTCCGGCTCGATCCGCAGCGAACTCGCAATGGCTACCCCGGCCCTCTCAAAGTACGAGCTGTCTCCGGTCTCTCTTGCGCGGCGAACCAACGCCTGTGCCAGTTCGTTATAAGACTGGTAACGGCTCGGCTGCTTTTCCAGAACCTTCTGAGCCCCCTCGATGCGGAGTTCAGCCGGGGAGGGCGAACCACCCTCGTCGGCGCCAGCAGCGCCCAACGCAGATATAGCCAGAATGACCGCGAATACCAGAGTCTTCATATTTGATCTCCGAAAGGCTTCAGTGTTGACCGCTCCCGGGGCCGCACACAAGGAAAAACGTTGCAGTTTGCATTGTGGCTGGAACCACACTTGTTACCTGCCAGCACACCTCCTACTGCAATGCGCAAGGTGATGTCCACAACGTCGTCAGCCAGTCGTCTGCCATTGGGAAAGCCTGCACCGTCGCCACCAAGCAAGCCCAGACGGTTGGCGCTACTTGGCTTCGTTGGGGCCACACCTGTGTTGAGCCGGAGCAAGTCCGCGACCGGGCCGGCAGGTGTCCCCGCTGCGGCGATTGGAGGCAGATACTCAACTAGAGCATTTCCATAAATTATGTAGCTTTACGGAAACGCAGTTATGTGGCAGAGTGTGTGGCCATGAGAGCCATACCTGTCCCCATGCGTGAGCGGATTCTTCAACTCTATGAACGAGGCA
>Ga0182024_10008863_pt1 | contig 21018 bp, 24 predicted proteins | sample P32metaG_FD_120480 | JGI IMG/M metagenome (GOLD analysis project Ga0182024, IMG submission 120480) | Permafrost microbial communities from Stordalen Mire, Sweden - P3-2 metaG (Illumina Assembly) | ecosystem: Environmental > Terrestrial > Soil > Wetlands > Permafrost | place: Sweden: Stordalen...
AGCGCGATCTGCCGGACTTGCTGACGTTCTTCGATTTCCCGCAGCCTCTGTGGCGCAAGCTGCGCACCACCAACGCCATCGAGCGTTGCTTCGTGGAAGTTCGGCGGCGCACCCGGCCCATGGTCCTGTTCGTGAATGTGGCCAGTGTGGAGAGAATCATCTATGCGATTTTTCAGCAGTTTAATCAGCAGTGGCAAAACCACACCCTCCGCCTTTTTACACAAGCAGCTTGACGTCACCGTCCGTCTCGAGACCCTGTTGTACGCCGCCTCTGGCGGCGTACAATGGAGGCATGGCAAAGCAAACCGCGCCCTCCATCGAAGTCACTTGCCCGTGCTGCCAGTCGCGGCTGACCGTGGATACGCAGCTGGCCGTGGTGCTCGCGCACGTCGCGCCTCCTAAAGCCGCTCCTAACGTGGACATTTCGGATTCGGCCAGGATTCTGGCCGACCAAGAGCAGCGACGGGAAGATAAGTTCCGCGAGTCCTGGGACAACGAACAAAAGAAGGAAGACGTCCTCGAGCGCAAGTTTCAGGAGGGGCTCAAGAAGGCCAAAGAGCAGCCCGTCAGCAAGCCTGTGCGCGATTTCGACCTCTAAGCGTCCGCCGCCTGTCGTAACCGTGAAACACCGCGCTTCAGCCGGAAGAAAAATCAGCGAGGCGCGGAGCGCTTTTGCGCAGCAATTGGTTCTGATGGCTACGCTGGCGGCGGGGGTGTGCCTGATGGCGCCGCTGGCATCCGCGCAAAAAACGCGGCTGCCCCGCGAGCGGGTGCTCGATCGCGGCATCGAACTGGCGCGTGATCCGGCGACGGGCGAGCTCGAAGCGCGTCCGTCCACCTCCTCGGACGCGGCGGAAGCACCGTCTGACGTGCCAATGATTCGCGCGCGCGTCGAACTGGTGCAAGTGGGCTGCACCGTCATCGCAGCGGACGGGACGCAGGTGCGCGGCTTGACGCGCGACGATTTTCGCGTGCTGGAAGATGGCGTGGAGCAACAAATCGCTGCGTTTGACGCCGCGGCCACGCCCGCCAGCATCGCTCTGCTGCTGGACGATAGCCCCAGCATTTATCGCGAGCTCGGCGAGACGCGCGAGGCCGCGCGTTCGCTGGCGAGCTCACTGGGGCCCGACGACGAAGTCGCGGTGGCGGCGTTCGCCGACCAAACGCATCTGCTGCTACCGTTTTCGCGGGACAGAACGCTGCTGGCTGCCGCCCTGGCATCGCCCGCGCTCAAGGTTGTCGCCAATAGCTCGCAGTCGTTCATCTATCAGGCGGTCTATCTCACCGCGCGCGAGCTTTTCCGCGGCCGCTCCGGGCGAAAAGCGATCGTGCTTCTGACCGATGGCGAGGACAGTGGATTGGGCCTTACATGGGACCCAGCCAGCATGAAGGCGCGGGCTGGTGCGGCCAGTCCCTTGGCATTTGACGATGTGGCGCGCGAGCTGGCCTCGCAGGGCATCGCCCTTTACGTGATCTCAACCGAAAGCCGTCCGCGGTCCATGACCGATGCTTGGCTCGCCGAGCACCAGGGCGAGCCCTTCATTACGCCGGAGGCCCGACGCCTAGGCACGCCGCTTTACTCACTCTATTTGGCCGAAATGGTGCGGCAGGCCGGAGGGGATATTTACTTCTTGCGAGAAATGAGCGGCCTTGCCGAGGTTTACCGACGCATTGCGCTGGCGCTCGGCGCTGAATATACGCTCGGCTACTATCCAACTAGCGGGACTGCGCGTCCGGGGTGGCGACAGCTCGGCGTGGAGTTGCAGCCCGGAACGAGCGCCGTGCCGGCGGGTGCGCGAGTGACGCACCGCGCCGCATACTATGTCTCGGCCACTCCCTAACGGCTACTCCTTAGCGACCACCATCCAGCGGCCCTTCGGGCCGCATGCACAAATCAGCGCCGGCTCGGATAGAATGGAGCGCCCTTGATATTTACTCGCAAACGCTACCACTTGCGGCTACCGTCGCGAACCCTCGTACTGGGCGAACGCACGCTGATTATGGGCGTGCTCAACGTCACGCCCGACAGCTTTTTCGACGGCGGCACGTATCTTGACGCGCCGTCGGCCATCGGGCGCGCGCTGGATCTCGAGCGCGCGGGAGCCGATTTGATCGATATCGGCGGCGAGTCCACGCGTCCCGGAGCTGATCCGGTGAGCGCGGACGAGGAACTGTCGCGCGTGCTGCCGGTGCTCGAAGGGCTGCGCGGAAAGATTCGCATCCCCATTTCGCTGGACACGCAGAAAGCTACGGTCGCCGAAGCGGGAATCGCAGCGGGAGTGGAGCTGATCAACGATGTGAGCGCGCTTCGCTTCGACCCGGCGCTGGCCGAGATCATCCGCAGGCGGCGCGTGGCGCTGATCGTGATGCACATTCGCGGCACGCCGAGTACGATGCACAAGGGTCCCTTCGCATCGAACGTCACACGAGACGTCCTCAGCGGCCTTAAGACTGCGGTCGGCAGGGCCATTCGAGCGGGCCTGGCAAAATCTCAGATTCTGATCGATCCTGGTTTCGGATTCGGGAAGAGATATGAGCAGAATTACGAACTGCTCGCGCATTTGCCGGACTTGGCGAAGCTTGGCTATCCGCTGGTCGCGGGCACGTCGCGGAAGGTGTTCATCGGGTGGAAGCTGGCGGGCGGCCGTAAAGAGCCGCCCTGGCCCATCGAAAAGCGCGAATGGGGCACTGCGGCAACGGTCGCCGCCGCGATTCTGGGCGGCGCGCACATTGTTCGCGTGCACGACGTTGAGGAGATGACGCAAGTGGCGCGAATCACGGACGCCATCGCGGCGGCGGGCTGAGCTCACGCCGGCGTGCTATCGCGATGGAAACCTTATCGTCATGGAAACCCTTGAAAATCCCAGCCGCTGAGTACTTCCACGGGCTCGCGCTATAATACAGAGCATGGTACTTGCGTCGGGGTCCTTGGACGGCCAGTCTCGCGGCGGACCACGCCGCGCAATTCTCGCCATCGACTACGGCCGCCGGCGAATCGGACTCGCGCTCTCCGATGAAAGCGGTCTGATCGCGAGGCCGCTGGGGGTTTTGCCCCGGACCAATCGCCGCCGCGATGTGGTGCGACTGCGCGAGTTATGCCGCGACCATGCGGTGGGCAGTATTGTTGTCGGCTGGCCGATTCATCTCGATGGCACGCCGGGAACGATGGCCGCGGAAGCCGCGCGCTTTGCGGATCGGCTGCGCAAGCAGTTGGGTTTGCCCGTTGATCTGCTCGATGAACGGCTGAGCAGTTGGGAAGCCGAACAAGTGATCAGCGCAAGCCGGCCATCCAAACGGGCCTCGCTCCGGAAAAATAAGACGCTGGATGATCTAGCCGCCGCTGTAATTTTGCGCGACTACCTGTCTCGCACAGCCCGCGGCACGCGGGGTTGATATGCGCCGCCTGTTGTGGATAACTGGCGTTCTTCTGGTCGGGCTCGCTGTAGTTGGCGGCTGGGTGTGGGGATCGCTGTTTTTGCCGTATCACGGCTTTGCCGCACCGGGAGTGTATGTCGATATTCCACACGGCGCTTCGCGGCGGACGATCGCGGGGTTGCTCGCTAGTGAGGGCGTGGTGCGGAATCGCTGGGTATTTGAGGCGCTTACCCGCCGGCGCTCCAGGAGCACGCTGCAGGCCGGGGAATATTTCTTTGATCGTCCGCTGACCGCGTTTGAAGTATTCGACACGATTGCGCAAGGCCGCGTCTTCGTGCGCGAACTGGTGATTCCCGAGGGCTATTCGATGTTTGACATCGCGGATTTGGTGGCGCGGGAGGACTTCACGAGTCGCGACGATTTTCTCTCCGCGGCGCGCGACCCGGGAGCCGTGCGCGACCTCGCGCCTGACGCGGTGAGTCTCGAGGGCTTTCTTTTTCCGGCCACGTACGGCTTCCCGAGGCATCCTACCGGGCAGGAGATGGTTGACGCCATGGTCAAGCGCTTTCGGCAGGAGTGGGCCGCGATTTCCGCGCAGCCGTCCGACCAGCCGGAGCATTCCCTGGAACAGACGCTGACGCTAGCCTCGCTCGTTGAACGCGAAACGCCCAAGCCGGATGAACGTCCGCTGGTCGCAGGGGTATTCGCGAACCGTTTGCAGAAGGGGGTGCCCTTGCAGTGCGATCCCACGGTCGTGTACGCCTTGGAACTGGCGGGACAATACAGCGGCACGCTCGAGGCCGCCGAGATCCCATTCGATTCACCCTACAACACGTATCGCCACGCGGGCTTGCCGCCCGGTCCGATTGCGAATCCGGGAGAGGCATCCTTGCGCGCGGCCTTGTCTCCCACGAAAACTGATTACCTATATTTTGTGGCCGATGCGGAAGGCGGTCACTTCTTCAGCAAGACCCTCGCGGAGCATAATCGCAACGTGGCCAAGTACCGGTTGCGGCTTGCTGCCGAGCGCAACGCGGCGCGATCATCAGATCTCGCGCAGCCCGGGCCGGAGAGAAATCACGCGCAAAGGTCGCCGTAAGGAACACGACATGAAAACGCCGAGCCCAGAAACGAAAAAGCGCAAGATCCTGGAAATCGCCGGGGATCTCGCCGTCGAGCGGTTTACCCCGGCCGAGCTGGAACAAATCCGGCGCCAACTGGTAGTGCGGCTGGGAACGCAGGGCAAAACGTCCGCGGAATACATTGCCGAAGTATTGGAAGAAGCCGGGTTGAAGGTCTCGCTGACCACACAAGCGGATGCCGAAGACCTTTACGAAGAGGAATTCCGTGATTTATTGCATTTCGCCACGCTCGAAGAAGCGGAGATGTGCCTGGTGCGCCTCGATGAGCTTTCGCGCAAGTTTCGCGCTGAAGGCGAAACGGCGGCAGCGGAGCGGGTTCTCGAGGTGGCGCGATTGGGCCGGCGGCGCGCGGAGATGATCGCGCGCAACCCCAAGGTGGACGCCAGGAAGCGCGAGGAAAAGAAGGAAATCCTGGAGTGGTTTGGCATCTGGCTCAAAACTCCCGAAGCGTTTTTTGATTGGCTGGAGGTGCGCAAGCAATCGCCAGACTACCGGCAGCGCTTCGGCGAAAAAGCATTCGCGGCGGAGGAATAGCAACCGCGTGCCAGAGATAGCACACCGGCTCGAGGTGGAGTCACTGGATCTGGGAACGGACGTGCGCGCCGTCCTGCTCGAGTTAATCGATCCGCAGATGCGGGAACCGGTGACAGGTGCCGAAGCGGCACGCATCTGGGCGGCGATTATGACCGCGCTAGCCGCCGGTGAGCCCTGGGTGATGGACTTTTTCGCGCATTTGGGCCGCGTACGCGAGTTCTGCAGCCTGCGCGGTATTCCTTTCCGCGAAGCAAATGTGCTGCTCGTCGAACAGCCGCAGGCCGGCCAACTCGAGGCTCTCATCGAGCGCTTTGCCGGCGAAACATTTGGAGTGCGCGCCGGCGCTCCGGTGACTGCGGGAGACGAAATCGTGGAATCAGGGCTGGTCCAGCGCGGCGTGGATGCCTATCAGGAGGCCTATCCGCGATACGGATTCTGCGCGGTCTGCGATCTCGAAAATGGTTTTCTGACCCTGCTCAGCGAACGTTTTGGGGCTACCGAGGTGATCCGCCGGGCGCAACCTGCACTCGACGGCCTGCAAGTGGAAGTTACGCGGCCGACGTAGTTTGCGCGGGCTGCAAGTACAGCCCGCACCCGGTTTGCGCGGGCGGTAGGTACAGCCCGCACTTGGTTAGCGCTTCTGGGCTTCTGCTTCTGGCGTTTGACGCCCTTCGGCGTGGCTGTTAGGTTGGTTGTAGCGCCTGTTTTGGGGGAAGAGCTGAAAGAGATCGGCCGAATTTGCTTTCTGGCGATTGCTGTTATTTGTGCTGCCGCAGCCGGCTGTGCCGTCAGTCAGAGGCGCGCCGCGGCGCCCGCGGAGTTGCGCCCACAGCTCGACGCCAGTCAGGCGCAGCTCGTCGCTGCGTATAACACTCAGGCGCGCTCGGTGAGCAGCGTGAATGCCACGGTCCGCATGAGCCCGGTGGCCGGCTCGGCCTATAGCGGCGTCATCGAGCAGTATCACGACGTAGGGGGGTTCATCCTGGCCGCGCGGCCATCGATGATTCGAGTGATCGGGCAGGCTCCCGTGGTGGCCAAAGACGTCTTTGACATGGTCAGCGACGGCCGGGTATTCCGCATTTTTATTCCGTCGAAGAATGCATTTCTGGTTGGCTCGACGGCACTCGAGCGGCCATCGAAGAAACCGATTGAAAACCTCCGCCCGCAGCACATCCTGGACGCGCTGTTTTGGCCCGAGTTGCCGGAAAACGAGCCTGTGCTCTTCGAGGAGGCCGATGCCCCTCCCGCGCGCTACTATGTTCTGACGTCGCTGCGCCGCTCAGGTTCCGGTCTGGAGATTGCCCGCAAGATCTGGTTTGACCGTGCCGACCTGCGCATCTCCCGGATTGAAATCTATGGCCCCGGCGGGAGACTCGACGCCGATATCGCCTATTCCCATTGGCAGAACGACGCTGGAGCAGGGACCGCTACGGCGGCCTCGACCGCGCCGGCCGGTTCCTTGCCTGCGGGAGCCTGGTTTCCACGCGAGATTCACATCACACGGCCGCAAGAGGATTACCAGTTAGCGCTCTCCATCACCAAGCTGACTCTGAATTCCGAGATTGCCGACCAGCGCTTCACGCTGGCTCAACCCTCCGGCACGGATTTGGTGCGTGTTGGCGAAAACGAGCCGGGTGCGCAACCATGATCGGCCAAATGGTTTTTCGCAACGTCATCCACCGGCCCATACGGACGATCGTCAGCGTGCTGGCGGTGGCGGTTGAAGTGACTCTAGTGATCGTGATCGTCGGGCTCACCAGCGGAATGGTGCAAGAAACCGCCAAGCGCATCGAAGGAGTGGGAGCCGACGTAATGTTACAGCCGCCCTCCGCGTCGGTCTTTCTGGCGTTCAGTGGGGCCCCGATGCCCGTGCGAATCGGGGATCGCTTGCGACAGTTGAAGTATGTGGAAGCCGTCGCGCCGGTCCTTTTGCAGTTCAATTCTTCCGGCGGTATTGACGTTTTGTACGGCATCGATCCCGAATCATTTCGCGCCGTTTCGGGCGGTTTTGTGTTCCTGCAGGGGCACGACATGACGGGGCCGGACGACCTTCTGGTGGACGACTTCGCGGCGCGCTCCAAGAATATTGCGGTCGACAGCACCTATCGCTTGCTGGATCATGATTTCCACGTCGCCGGCATCGTCGAGCACGGCAAGGGAGCGCGCATCTTCGTGCCCATGCAGACGCTGCAAGATCTGTCCGGCGCCCGCGACAAAGCCTCGATTTTTTTCCTGAAGTGCACGCGCGCCGAACATACCGCCGCGGTGATGGACGAGATGCGCGCCATCTTGCCTGGGTATGAGATCAGACCGCTTAAAGATTTTCTTTCGCTCATGACGTCCACAAGCCTGCCGGGGCTCGACGCGTTCGTTGACAGCATGATCGCGCTAGCCGTTGCGATCGGCTTTTTGGTGATCTTTCTCTCCATGTACACCACAGTGGTCGAGCGCACGCGCGATATCGGCGTGCTGAAATCCATGGGCGCCTCGAATGTTTATATTGTCCGCGCGCTGCTCATGGAGACGGCGGTCATCTGCAGCGCTGGGATCGTTGTGGGCATTGCGATGAGTTACCTGACCCGCGCCTTCTTTCTCTCAGCTCTTCCCACCCTATCCATTTTGATCACGCCCGATTGGATTGTCCGCTCGGCGTTGATCGCCGTTGCCGGAGGATTGCTCGGAGCCTCCTATCCGGCATGGCTCGCCAGCCGCAAGGACGTGATCGACGCGCTCGCCTACGACTGATGCCAGGACCATCCGAGGCCTGACGTACCTTTCACCTCCACGCTTCCATGGGCCGCTCGGAATCCCGATTTGCGCTAGGCGGCAGCCAGGACAACCGCTAGAATGTCTGGGCCCTCCGCGGCACGATTCTCCGCTGGGACATGAGTGTGGAACAGATACTGAGAACTGAAAATCTCTGGAAGACGTATCGTTCCGGCAAGGTAGAGGTGTCGGCGCTGCGGGGCGTGAATTTTGAGGTCATGCCGGGCGAATTCGTGGCCGTGGTGGGTCCATCCGGTTGCGGCAAATCCACGCTGCTCTACGTGGTCGGAGGCCTGACGCAGGCGAGCCGCGGGAAAGTCTTCGTGGACGGCAACGATCTGACGGCCATCGGCGACGCCGCGCGCACAAAACTGCGCCGCCACAAGATCGGCTTCGTTTTCCAGCGCTTTAATTTGTTGCCGACTCTGGACGCTTCTGGCAACATCGCCATCGCACAGCATATCCACGGGAATGGTTTCGATCCGCACCGGTTCGAGGTGGTCACCAGGATGCTCGGGCTGTCCGACCGGCTGCGCCATCGCCCGGGTGAACTTTCTGGCGGCGAGCAGCAGCGCGTGGCCATCGCGCGCGCCATCATTAATGAACCCAAGATCGTGCTGGCCGATGAGCCCACGGGAAATTTGGATACGGAAAATTCCGAAACCGTGCTGCGCATGTTGTCCCAATTGAATAAAGAACTCGGTCAAACCGTGGTCATGATCACTCACAACCCGGAAGCCGCGATGTACGCCAATCGCGTGGTGCACATGCGCGACGGCGTCATCGTGACTGACGTGGCTGCCGATTAACGCTCGATGCGAACGCTCTGGAGAGCAGTGGTTCGCACGGTATTCTGGTCCTACGAGCGCGGGACCTGGCCCTACGATGTAGCGGTCGCGGTCATCGTTGTGTTCGTGCTTCTCTCGCCGCGATCCTGGTTTCACGATCGGCCGCCCCTGGGGCCCCCGCCTTCGCCGGCGATGGTGCAGTTTCGCGGCATCGATTCGGCCGGCGAGATCGAAACATACCGCGTGGACGCGCGGCTTCTGGCCTCCCAAATCCATACGCCTGAATCTCAACTCGAACACGATCTGCACGACGCCATGCGCAAGAGCGTGCAGAACCTGCACGACACCAACAGCTTCGAAATTGTCCGCATTGAGCCCGTTCGCGGGGTCGATGGTACGGTCGCCTATTACGACGTTTCGATCAAGCCCTGAAGCTCCGCTGGGCAGCAGTCCCGCACGATTCCTGAGCGCACGACGCAATCTGTTTTCGCCTGCAAGGCATCTTATTGTCTATGATAGGATGCCCGCCGCGGCGGGCCGAGAGGGACTACCTACGAGCGGCAAGATACGATTTTGGATCGCGGTGATGCTGCTGGCTGCGGCAGGCTTAGCAGTTCCATACAGCGGCCAGGCAGCGCAGGCTAAGTTGACCGTGGAGGAAGTCCTGAAGCAGCTCGACCGTGCGGCCGGGATGTTCGAAAGCCTCAGCGCCGATGTGGAACGAACCAAGGTAACCGTTGTGGTCGATGACCGCTCGACTGAATCCGGCCAGATGCAGGTGCGGCGCGACGATAAGATGCGCATTGAGCTGACCGCGCCCGATCCGCGAACCATCCTGCGCGACGGCGACCATCTCTATATTTACACGCCCAAGACTCGCCAGGTGGAAGAGTACGATTTATCGAAGCATCGCGACCTCGTGGATCAGTTCCTGCTGCTCGGCTTCGGCACGTCCGCGGAAAGTCTGAAAAGAGGTTACCTGATCACGGTCGAGGGCGAGGAAACCACCGGCAATCAAAAGGTGGCGCGGCTCGAGCTCACACCCAAGTCAGGCGACGTGCGAAAGCAAATATCCAAGATCGAGCTTTGGCTCGACGAAGCGACTTGGCTTCCAACCCAGCAGAAGTTTTACGAAACTGGGACCGAAGACTACTTCATCATTCGCTACATGAATGTCGCTCGAAACGTCTCCCTGCCCGACTCACGCTTTAAGCTCCATTGGCCCGCGGGAGTTACGCGGGTCAAGCCTCAAGGGTAGCGCCATTTTTATCCCTCGCTCTTGCTCCGGGACGCGCTGCGCTCGGCGTCGAGTAGTCTTTGCTTGCGCGCCAGCCCCCAGCGGTAGCCGCCGAGCCCGCCACCCTCGCGGACGACGCGATGGCACGGGATCACCACGGACACGGGATTGGTTGCGCAGGCCCGCGCCACGGCCCGCGCCGCCGTGGGCTGCCCCAGCGCGCGCGCGATTTCGCTGTATGAACGCGTCTTGCCGTACGGGATCCGCTGCAGCGCATCCCAAACGCGTCGCTGGAACGCCGTGGCTCGGACGTCCAGCGGCAATTCCAGATGTGGCAGCCGCCCCGCCAAATGCCTGACGATCGTGCGAACCCAAGAGGAAAGCTGCTTCGAGTTGCGGCGGATGCGCGCCTCCGGAAATTCCCGGCGCAGCGTGGCTTGCAACGTGGTATCTCGATCGCCAAGGTAAACAGCAGAGAGACCGCGGTCGGTGCCCGCCACAAGCAGCCGCCCAGCCGAGCTTGGGGCTATCGTGTAACCGATTTCCGCCCCTGCTCCTCGCCGGCGATACGTAGCGGGTGTCATGCCCAGCTGGGCATTCGATCGCTCATATAGCCGGCTCGCAGATCCATACCCGGCATCGTAGAGTGCGGTCGTCACGTCGTCTCCTTTGCGCAATTGGTCCTTGAGCCGCCGCAAGCGGATCGCATCCGCATAGGCGCGCGGGCTTAGGCCCAGAAGTTTACGGAACAAGCGTTGCAAGCGAAATCGGCCGATGCCGGAACTGGCGGCCAGAGCCGCCATGCTGGGCGGCTCCGTCGCCTGCGCTTCGATGATTTGGCAGGCGCGGCGGAGCACGGCGATGTCGTTATTTAGCGCGCGCTCCCGAGGTCGGCAGCGCCGGCAGGCGCGGTAACCGCCGCGTTCGGCGGCTTCTGGCGAGTCAAAGAAAACCACTTGGTCGCGGCCGGGCCGGCGCGCAGGGCACGACGGAAGGCAGTAAACGCCAGTCGAACGCACGGCGTACACAAACACGCGGTCCATTGCTTCATCTCGCTCGGCGACCGCTTTCCACAGACGCGTTGGCGAGGTCTGATGCGGCCTTGTTCCTGGGCGGCGAACGTGCATCAAGTGGTTTTTCATGCTCGTAGGCATCTGCCCTATGGGCACTCTGGCGACCTCCCAACAAACAATACGCGCGCCGCTCGAATGAATCTATCCGATTCGTGCAGTCAAACTTAGCACCCGGATTGCGAGTCGCAGAAGCGGGCGGGTGGCTGAACGATACGGACAGGTTATTCATTCGTAACTCGGTTTTGATCCTCGATTGACCATTGCTTGCACCAACGACATAGTGGACGCCGGCAACGCCAGAAACGTTCGCGAATAGGGGGACGTATGCGCGTTGCTCGTCAAACCAAATCCAGAGCCACAACCAAAAGCGTACGGGACCGGAACGGAAACGGAAGCCGGAACCAAAGCGGGAAAGAGTCGAAATTCCCTGGCGCCGCCCAAATGTCCAAGCGCGACCCGGTGCGCACCCGGGAGCGACGGACATTCGCACGCGCCCGGATGGCGCTTTCACTTTCCGTGCGCCGCGTCGCCGGTCAGCCCAGTTCTCAGCCACTGGCTCTGCGCACGATAGATATCAGCTCGAGTGGCGCGTCTTTCCTGTATCCGCAGCGCGTTGAGCCGGGCACGCCGCTGCGCATCGAAGTGACGCTCATCGAGGAGCGCCGTCGTCACCGCGCCGTTCGCATGTGCTCGGACGCTCACGTCGTGCGCGCTGAGGCTGCTGGAAAACCGGACTGGCATACTCTGGCGGTCGTTTTTGATGAGATCGGTTACGAGCGCGATGAACACTTGCTCGCGCGCTCAGAGCTGCCGGCGGCTCTTTAGCGTTTTTGACGTCAGCAGCCAGCATTAACCGCGTCCCACCCCTGTCGTGGTGGCGTGTTGCCGCCGCCTTCTACGTCATTCGGTGTGCCCTTTTGCTGCGCCCTTTGTTTCGCCCTTTGTTACGATAACCGCGCATGACGTCACATGGCCCGCTTCGAGCGGTACTATTCGACTGGGATGGCACCTTGCTCGATTCCTATCACGCCGACGCCCAGGCATACCTGCAGATGTTTCGCACGCTCGGCATCCCCTGGGGTTTGCGGGAGCTCGAAAGGCACTATTCGCCCGATTGGCACCAGGTCTACCGCGCCGCAGGCATACCGAAGGAGCGCTGGGCCGAAGCCGACCGCTTGTGGCGTGCCAGCTATCGAAGTCAGCGCCCGGTGCTTCAATATAGCGCAAATCGCGTGGTGCACCTGCTTGCTCGCGGCTATCGCTTGGGCCTGGTCACTAGCGGCAGTGGCGTGCGCGTGCGGACGCAGCTCCGCGCCTTCGGATTGGATAGACTTTTCCCCGTGCTCGTATTCGGTGACCAAGTGCCGCGTCGCAAACCGCACCCGGCCGCCCTGCGACTGGCCCTGCGGCTGATCGGCGTCGAGCCTGCGGCCTGTGTCTATGTCGGCGATGCGCCCGAGGACGTAGTCATGGCGCGCCGCGCTGGCGTGGCCGCCGTTGGGGTAGTCGGCCATTCTCCGGTGCCACAGCGCCTGCGCGCTTCGCGCCCGGATGCGCTGATCGACAGGATTACCGCTTTGCCTGGACTCCTGGCGCGGCTATGGAGTTGAATTGCCCAGCGGCTGCGCCGCCGCCGGAGCTGGGGCTTGGGATGGTTTGGCGTTGCCGAGGGGAGTGTACTTGTCCCAGATGATCACCAGCCGCACCGGCACGTTGCCGCCTTTCTGGTCCACGGTCGCATCCGATCGTGAGTACGCAGGCATCCAGTACTTGTTGGAAACGGGCTGGCGTTCCGTGTCATACATGTTGAACGGCAGATCTGGGAGCGTGTAATCGCCCAGCTCCGTGACCCATTTGCCGAAACTTCTCACCACCGCCAGATCGTGGTCGTCCACCCAGATCAAACCGGAAAAATAGGCATGTGTGCGATCAAGCTTTTTGGGCGTCACGCGAAAGACGTAGGTCGTTAAGTCGTCAACGGGCTCAGCGGCTTGGTACACAAAATTGTAGTCCGACACCTGCGATTCGCCGAAAGGAAACGTGGCCATGCGCCCCAACGCCTCGAGGGCATCCGGCTCGAGTTCGAGCACGTGCAACGTCGAGTCGGACCGGCTGACCGGCCGCTGGCGCCGCGAGCCGTCGTCGCCAACGACAATCTCGCTGACCACCTCGGATTGCCCGGCAGGCCTGCCGTCCGGCCCCAGCTCTTCGAGGCGCACGGTCCGCCGATACGTGTAATTGCCGAGCGCCCGCGCGTAGGCATCTTCTTGCGCCGAAAAACGTCGCACGATTTCGTCCGGTGGGATGGGCGCCTTTTCGGGCGCCGGATTCGTAGGGATACGCACGACCTCGGGCATCTTAGGCGGCGCGATGGGACCTTGCTGCGCGGCGAGCGAACCCAGGCGTCCTCCCCCAAGGAGCAACGCCAGCGCGGCGATCGATGTGGCGCGACGAATCGTTTTCGCTTGGGTCACGGTCCCTGGATACCGCGCGTTCCTTGAGATTGGTCGCCACGTCGGGTCAGCCAATCCTGCGGTGACTACAGTGTATCGCTACAGGCGCGCCCGCGGCGAGAACGTTTGCCCGCCTGCTGGCCCCTTTGCCCGCCTGCTCGCCCCTTTGCGGAGCCGCTTATCCTTTATGCCGTGTGGGCTCCAAGTAGAGCCCACACCCGTAGCTCTGGTAGAATCTCACCTCTGCGGCGAGGTTGCCGCGGATTTTCCATAACGGCGTGTCCGACCAGAAGAAGGCAAAGCGGTTCTACGTTTCGGGCCTGGTACAGGGTGTCGGGTATCGGTATTTTGCTCACCGCGCCGCCCAGCAGCTCGGCATTGCCGGCTACGTAAAAAACCTTAGCGATGGGCGCGTCGAGGTCTATGCCATCGGTGCGGAGGAGCAGTTGCGCGCCTTGGGCGAAGAATTGCGGCAAGGTCCCCGCCACGCGGTGATCGAGAAGATCGCCGAGGCGGAAGCTGACCTGCTGCGGGAATTTGCATCCGATTTTTCGATTGAGTACTGAGCGCTGGGAGTGCACACGCGGCGTAACTTTGCGGCCCGAGGCCAACCATCATGGACGAGCTGAAGAAACTAATTCGCGCAATTCCCGATTACCCCAAGCCTGGCATTCTCTTTTACGATTTGACCACGCTGCTCAAGGACCAGCGGGGGTTTCATTCCCTGGTGGATCAGTTGTGCGAACCCTACGCCAATCAGCACGTGGACATCGTTGTCGGCGTGGAAGCGCGCGGCTTCATTTTTGCGCCTGCGCTGGCGTATCGGCTGGGCGCTGGTTTTGTGCCGGTCCGCAAACCCAAGAAGCTTCCGGCGAAGACCTTGTGCGCCTCCTACCAGCTCGAATATGGCACTGACACGCTGGAGATTCATGAAGACGCGATCAAGCCCGGGCAGCATGTGCTGATCAGCGATGATTTGCTGGCCACCGGCGGAACCGCGTCGGCCACTGTGCAGCTCGTGCGGCAACTAGGCGGTGAAGTCAAAGGACTGGCCTTTGCCGTGGAACTTTGTTTCTTGAATGGCCGCGCCAAGCTGCCTGGTCTCGACGTTCTGTCCTTGATTAAATACGACAGCTAGCGCGCGTCTCCTTCGCCAAAAACTTCCGCCGGTCTCACTCACTCGACAATTTCGCCGGAGCCGCGCTTCGGCGCGCGTTCCTGGCGGAGATCCCTTGCGCGCCGCTGGCGAACCACCTCGAAGAGCGCGATTCCCGCCGCCACGGAAACGTTCAACGAAAGCACCGGACCGCTGGTCGGGATCGAAACCAGAAAATCGCATCGCGCGCGCACCAGGTCGTGCAGTCCCTGACCTTCGCCCCCAAGCACGAGGCCAATCGGACCGGTCAGGTCGACGTCGGAATAGCGCTGTTCGGCGCGTTCGTCTAGACCTACCAGCCAGTAGCCCGCCTTTTTGAGTTCTTCCATGGCGCGCGCCAAATTCACGACACGCGCCACCGGCAGATGCGCCACGGCGCCGGCCGAGGCGCGCGCCGCGGCGTCCGTGAGTCCCGCGGCGCGTCGTTCCGGGACGACGGCTCCGCCGGCCCCGGCAGCCAGCGCGCTGCGAATAATCGCGCCAAGGTTCTGCGGGTCCTCGACGCCGTCGAGCAAGACAAGCAATCCGGGCGCTTCGTTCGCGCGATTCCGGGCAATCAGGTCTTCGAGGGAAACAGTAGACTGAGCGGCAACCAGCGCCACCACTCCCTGATGTTCGCGCGTTCCGGCTACCCGATCGAGCTGAGCGCCATCTTCAAAGCGCACGGGAACGCCGCGGCTCTTGGCCAGTTGTACGATTTCTTGCAATCGGCCGCCGTGCCGCCCGCGTCCGACAAGGACAGCCTGCAGCGAACGCCCTGCGTTGAGCGCTTCGCGTACCGCGTGAATTCCGGTCAGTTTTTCCATAGAAATGCCCGCATCATGCCAGCGTCGTTTTCTGCCGCTGTTGAACGCACCCCAACAGCGCTAGCCAATTGATCGTTTGTTCTGTTCTAGCCCTCGATCATGGCGATAGCCTGCGCGGCGATAGCCTCGCCGCGTCCCACTGCATCCACGCCCTCGTTCGTTTTGGCCTTGAGGCTGATGTTGCCCGGCCCGATACCGAGCGCCCCCGCCAGCGCTTCGCGCATCGCCGGGAAGTGCGGGCCGAGCTTAGGGCGCTCTGCGATGACGATTGCATCGATATGTCCGATGCGCAAATTTCGCTCGGCCAGCAGATCGCGCACGTGCTGCAAAAAAACCAGGCTGGACGCGCCCTTCCATCGCGGGTCACTGTCAGAGAAATGGCTGCCAATGTCGCCCAAATTCGCGGCTCCCAGTAGAGCGTCGCAAATGGCGTGAGCGAGCGCATCGCCGTCAGAGTGGCCCACCGGACCCTTGTCGAAGGGTATCTCCACGCCGCCCAAAATGAGTTTGCGTCCGGCGGCCAGGCGATGCAGGTCATACCCGATGCCCGCGCGGCTCATCGCCCGGCGCGCTCCTGCGCCAAATAGAATTCGGCGATGTCGAGATCGCCAGGCCGGGTGATCTTGAGGTTGCGCTCGGAGCCAAGCACGACGTAAACGTCGTGCCCCAGACGCTCGACCAAACCAGCTTCGTCCGAGGCGGAGGCGCCCTCGGCGGCAGCTCGCGCAAAGGCTTCGAGGAGCAGAGCTGCGTGGAAAACCTGAGGTGTCTGCGCGAGCACAATGCGCTCGCGCGGGATCGTTGCCGTGATCAGCGCCACATCGCCTGGCAGGCTCGTTCGGCGGACCTCTTTCACAGTGTCCATCGCGGGAATGCCCAGTATGGCAGCGCGGCGCGTGCGTGCCTCCGCGATCACCCGTTCGATTTGCTCGCGCGTCACCAAAGGCCGCACGGCATCATGAACCAGCACCAACTCTGCGCCGGACCCGATTTCCGCGAGCGCGCTCGCCACCGACTGTTGCCGCGTATCTCCGCCGCGCACTACTCGTACCGGACGATCCAGCCGCTCTTCCGCGACGCGCACGCCCAATGCATCGACCTCCTCGGCGCGCGTCGCAATCAGGAATTCGCTGATCGACGAACAGGCGGCCAGCCGCCGCAGCGTGAAAATGACCACCGGCAAGCCGTCCAGCAGACGAAACTGCTTGGGCGAGTCAGCGCCCATGCGCGTGCCGAGTCCTGCAGCAGGTAAGATGGCGACGATCCGAGACATTGTTTGCCCCCTCAGGGCGCGACGCGCAAAGGATCAAAAGTTTATCACCAAACGTGCTGCAGGGCGTTATCCGGGCGCGCGCTTTCTTCGTGTTAACTAGACCGCTCGCGCCGCCATGGCCAAGTTTTGCCCGGCGGCTATTTTTCGTTTACCCTCGGTTCAGATGCAACGAGGACTGCAATTTGAAGGCCGGCCAATCTGGGCGGAAATTCGCCTCGGGGCACTGGTGCGCAATCTGCGCGCGATCCGAAAGCGCGTAAATCCGCATGGAACGCCGCGCAGCGCACGACGCAAGATATTGGCTGTGGTCAAGGCCAACGCCTATGGCCATGGCGCCGTACCGGTCGCTCGCGCCTTGGCCCGCGCTGGAACCGATTGGTTCGGCGTCACTTGCTCGGCCGAAGGCATGGAGCTTCGCCGCGGCGGCATTCGCGATCGCATTCTCCTGCTCACAGGCTTCTGGCCAGGTGAGGAGAAGCACATTATCGAGCATCGCCTGACGCCGGCCGTCACTCGTTGCGAGCAGCTCCGCATGCTCGAGCGCGCCGCGGCCCGCGCGCGCCGTGGCCCGGTCGCCTTTCATCTGAAGATCGACTCGGGTATGAACCGGCTGGGCATCTCGCCCTCGGACGTCCCGTGCGTCGCGCGCACGCTGGCGGCTTGCCCGCACCTGAAACTGGAAGGCATCTTCACGCACTTCGCCTCCTCCGAAGTTTTCACCGATGAAAAAACGGATCAGCAACAGCAGGTGTTCATGCGGACGCTCGAGCATTTGCGTAGCTTGGGCGTCGAAGCGCCGCTGATTCATCTCGCCAACAGCGGCGGGATAGCCACGCGGCCCGCCACCTGGGCCAACATGGTTCGGCCGGGCTTGATCCTCTACGGTTACCACCAGTCCTACGATCCGCCCGAGCGCAACCAGATGGCGGCGCAAGCCCTGCCGCTGCGTCCCGTGCTCTCCCTGCGTACGCGCGTTATCTCCCTGCGCGACGTGCCGGTCGGCCAGGGTGTCGGTTACAACGGGCGCTGGGTAGCTTCGCGCCCGTCGCGAGTAGCTGTGATTGCCGCTGGTTACGCGGACGGCCTGCCGCGCGCCCTCACCAATCGCGGACGCTTGATCATCCGTGGGCAGTTTGTCCCCATGGTCGGCACAGTCTCGATGGACCTCACCGCCGCCGACGTCACCGAAATCCCTGAGGTCCGCATCGGCGATGTCGCCACAATTTATGGCGACGACGGCGAAGCTTCGCTGCCCATTTCCGAAGTAGCCCGCTTGGTTGGCACAGTGACTTCCGACCTGTGTTGCGCGATTGGCCAGCGGGTCCCGCGCTTCTATTTACCCTAAGTCTGAGTAACCCAAGCACAGTGGTCTGCCGTGGTCTTCGCAGTTCCTAACCAGAGGCTCGCTTTTCATGCTATAAGGGGGTAGCGCGGAGGCGGCCCGGCCTGGGTTCTGGTCACCATTCATCCATCCATACATCATTCATACATACATATGTGTAACGCGGATTCAGCCGACACGAGGTCTATTTTCATTTATCGTATGCCGCACGTGCGATCACTCATGAGGTCTCATAATGGGGCAAGGTCCTATTCGTCCACGGCAAAGCAATGGAGTTTCGCTATCTGATTCCAATCGGGAAGTTCGCATAGGCACTTGGTGGGACCAGTTTGTCGTCCGCCTGATCTTCGCCGCCGCCTGTGTCGCTGCAGGGTATCATTTCCACCCGTTTGATCTGACCCCGCCCGTTGCTGCCGTTGTGGGCCTTCTCTTTGCGCTGGCTGTTTTCCTGTTCGAGGTGCGACTCCAGCGGGCTAGTTTGCGGCGTTTGATCGGCGCGGCCGTGGGTTCGATTCTCGGCATCATTGGCGCGTACCTGATGGGCTTGGTGCTGCAGCGTACCTCCATACCCGAGGGCTCGCGCTCGTTCCTGGACATCGCGCTTCTTTTGGTGATGACCTATATCGGCTTGGTCGTCGGCGCAAACAAGGGCGACATGCTGAATCTGCAGGCGCTCGGCGGCCTGTTTGGCAGCGAACAGGGCAGCCGCCGCCAGCCCAAGATTTTCGATACCAGCGTGATCATCGACGGGCGCATCGCCGACGTCTGCGAGGTGCACTTCCTCGAGGGCGTCCTGCTTTTGCCGCAGTTCGTTCTGCACGAACTGCAACTCGTCGCCGATTCCGCCGACAGCCTGAAGCGCCAGCGCGGCCGCCGTGGCCTCGAAGTTCTCCAGCGCATCCAGAAGATGCCACACCTCGAAGTCGAGATCGTGCAGGACGATTTCGCGCAGGTCGCCGAGGTGGATATGAAGCTCATCGAGTTGGCAAAACGCTACGACGCGAAAATCATCACCAATGACTACAATCTGAACAAGGTCGCTACCCTGCAGGGCATCGACGTACTCAACGTCAATCAACTCGCCAATGCCCTCAAGCCCATCGTGCTGCCCGGCGAAACCATGCGGGTCTTCATCCTCCGCGAGGGCAAGGAATATAATCAGGGCGTTGCCTATCTGGATGACGGCACCATGGTCGTTGTGGATGGCGGCCGCCGGGCGATCAACAAGACCGTGGACATCAGCGTGACCTCCGTCCATCAAACCACGGCGGGCAAAATGATCTTTGGCCGGTACGAGGATCGCTCCGAGTCCGCGCGCCATGCCGCAGGACCAGCCGCGGAGCCTGCTCCTCGTCCCATCGCCGACGCACCCGCGGTCGAACGCCACCCGCGCTCGATTGTGCCCGACCCGACCCATTCCTGAGCTGTGGCTATTCGTCAGAGCAACCGCCCGTGAGATCGCTTTCCCGCTGTGGGAGTCTGTGTTAGCATTTTACGCGTCACAGTTCTCCCTCGGTAATGAGTCACCATCACCACCAATTTCGATGGCTTCATTGGGCGGCCCTTATGTCTGCGCTGGTCGCCATTCTGCCTGTAGCCATTGGCGCCGCGTTCTGGCATACCGACGCGCCGGGCTCGGAAGCTACCTGCTCCATCTGTCACGTCGCTCATATGCCGGTATTGCCCGGTTGCGTGGTAACGGTTCTGGCCGCACCCATGACCGTCGCGTGGCTGGCGCTCCCGCATGCGCGGAGCGAGCATCCCGCTCCTTCGTCTCTGGATTCTCCCCCGCGCGCTCCGCCAGCCTAAGCGCCTCCTGGTACCTAACCAGCGAGCGGTACGTGCCGGCTCGCTGCAAGTTGTTCTTCGCCGTTCCAACCATCGGTTCCGGAGGCACTGCGCCGGGTCGCAGCACGCCGTGCGCATAGGTTTTTTGAGGAGGTTTCATGCAGTTTCTGCAAGATTCACGGAGCGCAGCCAGGGTTTGGTTTGCCCTGATGGGCGCATTGCTTTTCATCAGTCCCAGTGTGATCCGCGCGCAAACTGGTACTTCCGGCAGCGTCTCAGGAGTGGTGACCGATCCTTCGAACGCGGCAGTAGCCAACGCCACCGTGGGTATTGCGGACCCGGTCAGCGGCTACATGCGCATGGCGAACACTGGCAGCGCCGGAGATTTCAGCTTTGTTAATGTTCCCTTTAACTCCTACCACCTCACAATCACCGCGCCCGGATTCGCAAATTATACGCAGGATGTTGACGTCCGTTCGGCGGTCGCTGTGAAACTCGGAATCTCTCTGAAACTCGGCAGCACTTCTGCAACGGTCACCGTCACCGAGAATGCCGCGGACATACTAGAAGTCGAGCCCACCGCTCACACCGACGTGGACCGCGAATTGTTCGATAGACTTCCGCTTGAAAGCTCGTCCTCCTCGGTCAGCTCTCTGATCACGCTGGCTTCTCCCGGAATCGTCGCCGACTCCAACGGCATGTTCCACGGCCTTGGCGACCACGCCGAGAATTCATTCTCCGTGGATGGCCAGCCGATTACGGATCAGCAAAGCAAGACTTTCTCGAACCAGATTCCCGAGGATGCCATTCAGTCCATGGAAGTCATCGAGGGTGCTCCTCCTGCAGAGTACGGCGACAAAACCAGCGTAGTCGTTAAGCTGACTACGCGGTCGGGCCTCGGTCTCACGCAGCCGACAGGCAGCATTACAACCTCCTACGGAAGTTTTGGCAGCGCAAATCTCGGTTTTAACCTCGCGTATGGAGGCCCGAAATGGGGCAACTTTATCGCCGCGAACGGGCTCCAGACCAGCCGATTCCTGGATCCCCCGCAATTTATTGCCATCCACGACGACGGCAACGAAGAGAACTTCTTCGATCGCGTGGACTATAAGCTTACCAGTGCGGACACCCTTCAATTGAACCTGCAATACACGCACTCCTGGTTTCAAACGCCCAATTCGCTCGATCAGCTAAATGAGGGACAAACCGATCCGCAGGGAAACCTCGTTGGCCCGGCCGATCAGCGTTCCGAAATCAAGACGATCAACATCGCGCCAAGCTGGAC
>Ga0182024_10008864_pt1 | contig 21018 bp, 16 predicted proteins | sample P32metaG_FD_120480 | JGI IMG/M metagenome (GOLD analysis project Ga0182024, IMG submission 120480) | Permafrost microbial communities from Stordalen Mire, Sweden - P3-2 metaG (Illumina Assembly) | ecosystem: Environmental > Terrestrial > Soil > Wetlands > Permafrost | place: Sweden: Stordalen...
GTTCACTGCGCGCTTGCCGTCACGGTGGCCTTCGCTGGCTTGGCTCTTCTGTTTCTCCAACTCGACGCGCAATTCGCCGGCTTCGCGCAAATTCTCGTCTACATCGGCGCAGTCGCCATCCTCATTGTCTTCGCCATCCTGCTCACTCGTGGCTCAGACCTGCCGAAAGGCGGCGTCTTCAGCCCGACCTGGCTCGTGGGGCTGGTCATCGCCGCCGGCGTCTTTGCCATTCTCGGATGGGCGGTGCTCGCCAGCGTGAACGCCGTTCCGCAGTCGAATATCGTCCCGTCCGTCACTGTCCACGACATCGGCCTCGCGCTCGTCGGACGCTATGTATTGCCGCTCGAAATCGTCGCGCTGCTGCTCACCGCCGCCACCATTGGCGCGGTCATCGTAGCCATGCACGAAAAGAAAGAGAGGCCCCAATGACGACGCCTCTCGCCGGCTATCTTCTCGTTGCGGCGCTGCTCTTCGCCATCGGCCTTGGCGGCGCGCTCGTCCGGCGCAACGCAATCCTGGTTCTCATCGGCATCGAGCTCATGCTCAACGCGGCCAACTTGAATCTGATCGCATTCTGGCGCTACGGCCCGCATCCCGAAGCGCTCACCGGAATGATTTTTGCCATCTTCTCGATCGCGGTCGCTGCCGCCGAGGCTGCCGTGGGCCTGGGCCTCGTCATCGCCATCTATCGCCACACCAACACCACCGAGCTCGACAAGATCGACAGGATGAAGGGGTGAGCGCTTGATTCAGGAATCCACTTCATTCGTTCCGCAGTTTGCCGCGTCCTCAATCGCGCGCATCTTGTGGCTCATCCCGGCTGTGCCCATGCTCGCCTCCGGCATGATCGCGCTGCTCAAGCAGCCGCGTCGCAAATTTGCGTCTACGTTCGCCATCGGTTCGCTAGGTTTTTCTCTTTTGTTATCGCTGATCGCATTCGTGCATGTTCTTCGCGGATGGGCGCACGGCTCTGTCGTTCGCGAGACGGTTGGCCTCACCTGGTTCCATTTCGGCGGCACAACTGTCGAGCTCGGTTGGGTCCTCGATCCACTGGCCGCCGTGATGCTCGTGATGGTCACCTTCGTCGGTCTGCTCATCTTCATTTACTCCGTCGGCTACATGGCCCACGACGAGAACTTCACGCGCTTCTTCTGCTTTCTCGCGCTCTTTGCCGGAGCAATGCTCGGCGTGGTCATTTCGAACAGCCTGCTGTTGCTCTTCATGTGTTGGGAGATCGTCGGCCTCACATCCTATCTGCTCATCGGCTTCTGGTATCAAAAGCCCTCTGCCGCCGCGGCTGCAAAAAAAGCCTTCGTCACTACTCGCGTCGGCGATATTTTCTTTTTTCTCGGAATTGTCTGGCTATTTTCCTCGACCGGCACGCTGCTCTTCTATAACCACGGCGTCGGCTCGCTCGAAGGCCTGGCCCTTACCAACCTGCTCACACAACACGCTGGTCTCGGTCTCAGCGCTGCCGGCGCCATCGCTTTGCTTATCCTTGCCGGAGCCGTAGGCAAAAGCGGCCAGTTCCCGCTGCACGTTTGGCTGCCCGACGCGATGGAGGGCCCAACGCCCGTCTCCGCGCTCATTCACGCGGCCACCATGGTCGCCGCCGGCGTGTATCTTGTCGCGCGCGTCTTTCCTCTCATGGCCGCAGGCGCTCCGCTTATGTCTATCGGCGCCGCGCCCGGCGGAACCACCACCGCTCTCACCGTCGTCACATGGGTAGGCGCGTCCACCGCGGTTTTCGCCGCGCTCATCGCCGTCGCGCAAAACGACATCAAGCGCATCCTCGCCTACTCCACCGTCTCGCAGCTCGGCTACATGATGGCCGGCCTCGGCCTCGGCGGCGTCGCCGTCGGCATGTTTCACCTCATCACTCACGCGTTCTTCAAGGCACTCTTGTTTCTTGGCGCGGGCTCTGTAATTCACGGCACTCACGAGGAGCAGGACATTCGCCGCATGGGCGGCCTCAAGGTCGACATGCCGCTCACGTTCATCACTTATTCCATCGGCATGCTTGCGCTCTGTGGTTTTCCAATCTTCTTCTCAGGATTCTGGTCGAAGGACGGAATCCTCGAGGCGGCGAAAAATTCCGCGGCGATCAAAGGCCCGTTTTATCTGCTCGTGTTCGGCGCGCTGCTCACCGCCTTTTATATGACGCGCCAGGTCTGCTACGTCTTCCTCGGCTACTGGCGCGGCCATGGAACCGCGCACGAAAGCCCGAAGATCATGACGCTGCCGCTCGCCATCCTCGCCTTCTTCGCCATGGCGCTCGGCCTGATCGGAACTCCCGCGTGGCCGTGGTTCCATGCGTTTCTCGAGGGCCGCGCGGCGGCGTTCAGCTTCCACGGCTTTGCCGAGCCCGGATTGCTCCTGCTCATGACCACGTCGACGCTTGTCGTTTTTCTCGGTCTCGGTCTCGGCTGGCGGCTATACGGAAACAAATCGCCCAAGCCAGAAGAGCCCGACGTACTCGAGAAATCCGTGCCTTGGCTCTGGGCCCCGCTTCGTGATCGCCTTTACGTCGACGAGCTCTACGGCGTGACGGTGATCGCCTTCTACAAATGGTGGGCGCGCGTCGCCGATTGGCTTGATCGCCGCGTCTGGGGCGGCATCGTCACCCTCGTTGTCTGGCTTTTCGCTCTCTGGGCAAAACTTAATCGCCTGCTCGACATCAACTGGGTCGACGGCAGCTTCGATAAAACGTGCGAGGAGATCTCCACAGGCGGCGGCCTGCTGGCAAGCTTGCAAAGCGGCCGCGTGCAGAGCTACCTCCGCATTCTGGCCGTGGCCGTCGTTGCGTTGGCCGTCATCCTATTCTGGAGAAGCCGCCCATGAGCGAGATAACGACCGCGGTCGCCAGCGGCTTTCCAATTCTGACGCTTCTCACTGTGCTGCCGCTATTGGGCGCGGCTATCGCACTTTTCTCCGGCAAGCATGCGCGCGGCGTTGCGCTTATCACCTCGCTAATCTGCCTTGTCGTTTCGCTCGTAATTTGGACCAGCGTGCCGGCCAACGGGATCATCGGCCTGGTCGAGTTGCATCAATGGGCGCCGTCGCTCGGCGTCGAGTATCACCTCGGCGTCGATGGCCTCGGCGCACTCATGCTTTTGCTCTCCGCCATCGTCACGCTCATGTCGGTCGACGCCTCGCATCGCGTGCATCATATGCCTGGTCTTTTCTACGGGCTGATCCTCATCCTAGAATCCGGCCTCTTTGGCTCCTTTATCGCGCTCAATTTCTTCCACTGGTTCTTATTCTGGGAACTGAGCCTCATCCCCGCGTTCTTCCTCATCAAATTGTGGGGTGGTCCGCGCCGCGGCCCCGCGGCCACGCAATTCTTCGTCTACACAATGGCTGGCTCGGTCGCGTTGCTGCTCTCTTTCCTGGCCCTGTTTCTTTCCACCGGGACGAACTCCTCGCCGGGCACGATGGACTTTGGCGACCTCGCCGCCATGGCCACATCGGGCGCGCTGCCACAGATGGTCACGGCGCATCTGGGTGCGGTAATGCCCTGGCTCGCCATCGGCGTGCTCGCCGGGTTCGCAGTCAAAGTGCCAATGGTGCCTTTTCACACCTGGCTGCCAGCCGCGTATGCTGAAGCGCCCTCGCCCATCACCATGCTGCTCACCGGCGCCATGTCGAAGATGGGTGTCTACGGCCTGCTGCGCATTGCGCTGCCCATCTTCGGCGTACAAATTGCCGCCATGCGTACACCACTCCTCGTTCTCGCGGTTGCAACTGTCGTCATGGGCGCGTGGGCCGCGGCCGCGCAAAAAGATTTGAAGCGAGTCTTTGCGTACTCCTCCGTCAATCACCTTGGCTACTGCCTGCTCGCGATCTTCGCGCTCGCTGTTCCGGTCTCAGGCGACGCGCAGCAGGCCAGTCAGGCCGCCGCGCTCAATGGCGTCATCCTGCAGATGTTCAATCACGGCATCACCGCGGCCGCCATTTTCTGGTTCATCGCGATGATTCAGTTCCGCACGGGCGGCCGGCGCGGTATCGAGGATTTCGGCGGCCTACGCAAGCCCGCGCCGGTCTTCGCCGGACTCATGGGCATCGTGCTCTTTTCTTCGCTCGGCCTGCCCGGCCTCAACAGTTTTGTCAGCGAGTTTCTGATCTTCCGCGGCGCTTTTCCGCTCGCCTGGATTGCGGCCACAGTGTCTGTCCTCGGCCTGCTCGTCACAGCGATCGTGATTCTCACCGTTATTCAGAAAGTTTTCACTGGACCTGTCCCTGAGCGCTGGGCCGGCTTTCCAGATCTGCATCACAGCGAGCGCATCGCCCTCGCGCCTGTCATCGGCCTCATGTTTGTCGTTGGCATCGCGCCGCGCCTGATTCTCGACACGATTAACCCCACGGTCGTGAATCTGCTGTCGCACTGGAGATTTTAGAGAATGGCCTGGGCGATCTACATCTCGTTTGCCGGTGCGCTCATCTCGGCGCTGCTGCCCGCCGCGCGGCCCGTCCTCGCCCGCTGGTGGGCGCTCATCGTCGCCGCGGCCGGCCTCGCCATTGCCGTTTCGGGTTTCGTCGCAGGAGTGGGCCAGGGTCGCCAGGTCTTCGTCGATGCGCTCTGGGTGCCGGCAATGGGCATTCACTATCTGCTCGCGGCAGACGGCATCAGCCGCGTGCTCGTTTTGCTCACCGGCATCGCCTCCGTCGCCGGAGTTCTATTCAGTTGGAACATCGATCTCCGCACCAACCAGTTTTTCGCTTTCTATCTTGCGCTCATCGGCGGAGTGTACGGCGTCTTCTTGAGCGGCGATCTCTTCCTGCTTTTTGTCTTTTATGAAATTGCGATCGTCCCCAAATACTTCCTCATCTCCATCTGGGGTTCCACGCGCCGCGAATACGGCGCAATGAAGCTCGCGCTCTACTCGTTCGTCGGCTCGGCCATGGTCCTCATTGGCCTGCTCGCGGCGTACACCACGGCGGGCAGCCACTCAACTACACTCGGCGACCTTGCGCACTCGGGTCTTCCTGTCAGCTTCCAGATGTGGTGCTTCCCGCTGGTCTTCGTCGGCTTCGCGATTCTCGCCGGCATGTGGCCGTTCCACACCTGGGCGCCCACTGGCCATGTTGCCGCGCCTACCGCCGCATCAATGCTGCTCGCCGGCGTCGTCATGAAGCTCGGCGCATACGGCTGCCTGCGCGTCGGCATTGGCCTCTTTCCACACGGTCTCGATCCCTGGGGTTTTTCCTTCATCGGCATCGGCTCGTGGCGCGACGTGTTCGCGTGGCTCGCTGTCATCGGCATCGTCTATGGCGCGTTGGTCGCTCTCGCGCAAACCGACTTCAAATTCGTCATCGGCTATTCCAGCGTCAGCCACATGGGCTTCGTGCTTCTCGGCCTCATGACGCTCAACCAGATCGGCCTTGACGGCGCGGTTCTGCAGATGTTTTCACACGGCGTCATCGCCGGATTGCTCTTCGCCATCGTCGGCCGCATCGTCTACGACCGCACGCACACGCGCCAATTCGCCGAGCTCGAACCGATGCACCTTTCGAAACGGCTGCCCTTCGCGGCGTGGGCATTCGTCTTTGCCGGCATCGCATCTATGGGCCTTCCCGGTTTCTCCGGCTTCGTCGCGGAGTTGCAAGTCCTGGTCGGCGCGTGGCAAGCCAATCCCTGGTGGACTATCGCATCCGGCCTCGGCATCATCGTCGGCGTTGCCTACATCTGGCGCGCGCTGCAAAAGGCATTCTTCTCTGACGCCTTGCCTACTGCTCACGAGCTCGAATCGGAGCACGCGCACAAATTCGACGCCATCACCTGGCCCGAGTACGCCGGTGTCGCGCTGCTCGGCATCTCAACGCTTGTCGTCGGACTCTACCCGCGCATTCTTCTCGATCAAATTGAGCCGGCCGTCAAAGCGCTGCTCGCGGGAGGCGCTCAGTGAACTACGCCGCCCTCAACTACGCCGATCTTTTTCGCGCCACGCTGCCTGAAACCGCGCTCGAAATCGCCGCTCTGTTCGTGATCGTTTTTGATCTTGGATTTCTGCGCAAGGCTACTCTGCCAATTCGCACCGCCTTCGCAGCTTTCATCGGAGTCGCCGGCTGCATCGCAGCCATTTGGGCGGTCTATGCCGCGGGGTGGTCAGGATTCAGCGCGGGTAGCGATCTTCTTCTTGCGGCGGGCGGCTCGGCAGGCGTCGCCGAGGTCGCGATCCTGGTGCTCACCGCGATTACTTTGTTGTTGCTTGTCGACTCCGCCTTCACGCGCAATCCCGGCGAGTATGTGTCCGTCGTATTGATGGCCGCCGCGGGCGGCCTGATCATCTCCGCCGCGCAGGATCTGCTGGTAATCTTCGTCGGCCTCGAATTGCTTTCGCTCGGCCTCTACATTCTTACAGCATTTAACAAGCAATCCGGCAAAAGCGCCGAGGCCGCCATCAAGTATTACCTCTTTGGTGGAATGTCGGCCGCATTCTTGCTCTTCGGCTTCAGCTATCTCTACGGGCTTTCGGGTTCAACCAGCTTGCCCCGCGTAGTGCTCGGCACCTACATCGCATCAGCCTACGGCGGCGCGCCGTTGCTCTATATCGCGCTGGTCATGATCGCCGCGGGCCTCGGATTCAAGATCGCCGCGGTCCCGTTTCATCTCTGGGCGCCCGACACTTACGAAGGCGCTCCTGCTCCGGCTTCCGCGTTTATTGCTTCGGTTTCCAAGGTTGCGAGCTTCGCGCTGCTTATCTCGATCAGCACGGTCACCCTGCACTTTATGCAGAGCTTGCGCCTCACGGGTGTGCTCGGATCCATCACCTCACCCCCTGCCAGTGCCCGGATTGGGAATGTTATTCCAGGCTTCAACACTTGGCCGATGATCCTCACGGTTCTCTCCGTGCTCTCGATGATCCTCGGCAACCTGGCCGCGCTCGCGCAATCGAGCGTACGTCGCCTTGTTGCCTACTCCGCGATCGCGCACGCAGGCTACATTTTGCTCGGACTCGCGTTCTTCTCGTGGACGAACGCCAGCGCACAGGCCATTCTCTATTACATCGTCACCTACGGCCTCACCACTATCGGAGCTTTCGGTGTTGTCGGCGTCGTCGAGCGCGCCACCGGATCCGACAAGCTCGAAGCCTTCCTCGGTCTGCACAAGCGCAATCCGCTCCTCGCCGCCGTCCTGCTCGTGCTCTTCCTCTCGCTCGCCGGGATACCGCCGTTGGTTGGATTCTGGGCGAAATTCAATCTCTTCGCCGCTGTTTTCGCCGTCGGCGCTGGATCTATACCCTTTGCCCTAGTTGCCCTCGCCATTGCGTTCAGCGCCGTCTCTCTCTACTACTATCTGCAGGTACTCAAGCGCACCTACGTTATGCCGGCCAGCGATGAATCGCCTATTCGCGTGAATCCGGTTACGTCGGTCGTGTTGTTCGCGATCGCCGCCGCGGTTCTCTTGCTCGGCTGCTTCCCAGCGCTGCTCCAAAACTGGATTGCCCGCTTCTATCCTTCAATGTAGTGCGAATCCTCACAACGCAAAGAAGCCGCCCGAGGCTTTTCGCTCCGGACGGCTGTCGATTCTCATCGTTGCTCTTCGTCCCTCGCTAAGTGCCTGCTAACTCCGCCAGCCCCGCTGTCCCTTCAGTACTTCACAATCGCCGCGAACGAATCCGGCTTCAAACTCGCGCCGCCCACTAGCGCGCCGTCAATTTCGTCGAGACTAATCAGCGCAGTCGCGTTGTCCGGTTTCACGCTACCTCCGTAAAGAATTCGCATCGCGGCGGCCACGTCTGCGCCCAGCAACTTCGCCACTTCGCCGCGAATAATGCGGTGCGCGTCGGCGGCCATCTCCGGCGTCGCCGTCTTGCCCGTCCCAATTGCCCACACCGGCTCATACGCAATCACGATTGGCTTGGCAGCCTGGGGCGTAATGCCCGCGAGGCCCGCTGCAACCTGCGCCCGGCAAACATGTTCCGTTCTGCCGCATTCGCGCTCCTCCAGCACCTCCCCGACACACACCACAGGGACAATGCCATGCTTGAGCGCCGTGTGCAGCTTCTTGTTTACAATCTCGTCCGTCTCGGCGAAATACTGCCTCCGCTCGGAGTGGCCGATGAGCGTATGCGTGCCGCCCACCGCCATGAGCTGCAGCACAGACGTCTCGCCCGTGTATGCTCCCTCTTCGGCAAAATGAATATTCTGCGCGCCCACAGCCACATTCGATCCCTTGCAAGCAGGAATCACGGTCGGCAAAAGCACTGGAGAAGGGAACAGCGCGATCTCATCGCGCGTGTGCCCGGCAACGAGCGGCAAAAAAGCTTCGACAAACGCCTTGGCTTCCGCGGGTGTCTTGTACATCTTCCAATTGGCGGCGATCAGTGCTTTACGAGCCATTGTCTGGTTTCCTCAACTCAATTCTAAGGGATTGAATTCCGCGCAGACGGTGACGGCGTGCTTAAAGAAAATTCGAAAGCCTTGTGGTGACGGCCTCGCCGAAGTAGTGGAGCCGATTCTACGAGGCTGATCCCAACACCGACGTCAAATCGTCAGGCACCGTGCCTTTCAGGAATGCAGCCCGATGATCGGGATCGCCCAGATCCATCGAGAAATGGCGCCAAACACCGTCCTGCAGCACGCCCATCTTCCACGGCCCTGAAACCGAATCAGAAAACTGCCAGACGATATGGTAGCCTTCCTCATTTGTAGATCCCTCGCCGTCGGCTTGAATAATCGCGTCTCCGCGCTCCCAAAGCGCTGAGCGCAGCGCGTGGAGCGCATTGCTGCCTTCGTCTGTTTCCGAACCTTGCAGGTGCTGAATCGCATATACCGTCTTCACTGAGGCCAGGTAATTCTCAAGCCACTGAACGCCGCTTTTCGGCCTGCAATCCTGCATGTCCTCGATGAAGTCCGCAATCTCATCCTGCCCGACGGAACCATCCGTGACAGGGTTCCGCTCAATCAGGGCGACTTCAACCTCATCAATTCCTGAGAGCAGAAGTGTGCTCCATCCCTCTTCATCGCCGTCTTCGATTGTCAGTCGATACTCGGGGTGCTCGGCGCGAATCAATTGCGCGAGTTCTTCGAAGGAAGGGATCTCCTCATCTTTCGACAGAACTCGTGTGTAATAACCCATGGTTCTCAGCCTCGGCTTCCAGTGTATTCATTCTCTTGGGATCGCCGGGCACATTGCGGTGCTTCACATAATCGCGAATTCTAGGTACAATATGACCATAGTCAGTGACCATAGGAGGAATTCGATGCCAACCACGATCGCGGCCGGAGAATTCAAAGCTAAGTGCCTGAAACTAATGGATGAGGTCGCTCAAAAGCGCAAGACACTCGTGATTACCAAGCACGGCAAGCCAGTGGTGCAACTCATCCCTGTGCCCGATGAAAGAGTTGACCCGTTTGGCTCGATGAAAGGAAGCGTGATCTGGGAGGGGGACATCATTTCTCCCATTGACGTGGAATGGGAGGCTATGAAGTGAGCGGCGCTCGAGAACCGGCACCAGCGCCGCCTTTGCTTGTCGACACTCACGCACTCATTTGGTTAACGGATGGGAGCCGCAAACTGGGTGAAAGGTCCAAAGCGGCCATACGCCAGGCGTACCGTGAAGATCGAGCTACGATCTCGGCAATCACGCCGTGGGAGATCGCGTTGTTGGTGAGTAAGGGAAGAGTGACGCTGGGTCAGGACGTGCTGGATTGGATCGATACTGTGCTTGCTGTCCCCGGCCTGCGACTGACGCCGCTTGAGCCGGAAATTGCGGTAGAAAGTACACGCCTACCCATCGAAATGCATCCTGACCCTGCCGACCGTATTCTTGTTGCCACCGCTCGACAACTTGGTGCAACACTCGTCACAGCTGATCAGGAGTTACTGAATCTCTCGAAAAAAGGGCACTTTCGAGTGATGGACGCGAGCAAATAGGAAAACACAGGGAGCACCCCATGCCTAATCGAACCCTGAACGCCGAAGAGCTGAAGCTGGCTCATCGATTGTTGGACGAGATTCGCGGAAAGCTGGACGCCTTAGCCGCCGGGGATGTCAATTTGCTTTTCGCATATCGCCGGAAAATCTATAAAGAGCTTATCTATCTAGAACGCGGGAAGCCTATGACACGGCGAAAGATTAAGTTACAGAAATTTGACCAACAAAGTGGCAAATGCGGTCATTGCAAACTTGAGATGAAAATCAGTTATTCCGAGCTCGATCGCAAGAATGCTGTTGAGGGATATACAGTCGAAAACACCGAGTTCGTTCACGCGGAGTGCCATCGTGCTCGGCAAGCAGCAAAGGGCTATACCTGAAATCTGATTCCAACTAACCACTGACGGCTGCCTACTTGTCCGTCAGCGCTTCCACACCCGGCAGCTTCTTGCCTTCAAGAAATTCCAGGCTAGCGCCGCCGCCCGTCGAAATGTGCGTGATCTGGTCGGCCACGCCTGCCTGATTGATCGCCGAAACCGAATCGCCGCCGCCGATGATCGACGTCGCCGTCCGATTGGCTGCAACCGCCCGCGCAATCGCGTTGGTCCCAACGGCAAAGCGCGGAAATTCAAAAACTCCCGCCGGGCCGTTCCACACAATCGTCTTTGCCGTCAAAATCACATCTTCAATCACCTTGATCGTCTGCGGCCCGATGTCCAGGCCCTGCCAATCGTCAGGAAAATCAACGGAGCAATCCCACACCTGCGTCTTTGCGTCCGCGGCAAAGTTGTCGGCCAGAATGTTGTCAACCGGCAACAGCAACTTGACACCTTTGGCCTTCGCCTTGGCGATCGCGTCCTTTGCCATTTCAATCTTGTCTTCTTCGACCAGAGACTTTCCGGTCTTCACACCCAGCGCGCGCTGAAATGTGTACGCCATGCCGCCCACGATCACCAGGGTGTCCACTTTGTCCAGCAGGTTTTGGATCACGTCGATTTTGCCCGAGATCTTCGACCCGCCGATGATGGCCACAAACGGTTTTTCCGGATTTTCGAGCGCCTTGCCGAGATACGTGATCTCTTTCTCCATCAGCAGACCGGCGACAGCGGGCTTCAAATAATGCGTAATGCCCTCAGTCGACGCGTGCGCGCGGTGCGCTGACCCGAACGCGTCGTTTACGTAGACCTCTGCCAGCGATGCCAGCGCTTTTGCGAACGCCGGATCATTGGCTTCTTCTTCCGCATGGAAGCGTAGGTTCTCGAGCAGCAGCACTTGGCCCGATTCAAGCTGCCGCGCCAACTCCTCGGCAATCTCACCCACACAATCCGGCGAGAAAGCGACATTGATACCCTCGCCCACCTCTTTGTCGAGCAATTCGCGCAGGCGGTCAACCACAGGGCGGAGCGAATACTTCGGATTCGGCTTGCCCTTGGGCCGGCCCAGGTGCGAAGCAAGAATCACCTTGGCATGGTGCCGCAGCGCGTACTCAATCGTCGGCAGCGTAGCCACAATGCGCGTGTCGTCGGTAATCATCGCGCCGTCTTCGGTAAGCGGGACATTGAAATCGACGCGGATAAACAGCCGCTTGTCATTCAGTTCGATGTCTTGTATTGAAAGCTTGGCCATCGGAGGATGCCTTTCGTGGGAAACATAGATCGATGGGACGTTCACAGTTCGTAGTTCGCAGTTCACAGTCTAGCAACGACTGAGAAGCACCTTCTAAGAACTGCGAACTGTGAGCTACGAACTGTGAACTGTCTCTACAGCCCCTTATTCGCCAAGAAGCCGATCAGGTCGACCACGCGATTCGAGTAGCCCCACTCGTTGTCATACCAGCTCAGCACCTTCACGCTCTGGCCGACGACCTTGGTCAGTGGCGCGTCCACAATCGAACTGCGCTTGTCGCCCTTGAAGTCCGAACTGACTAACTCGTGTTCCTCAACGCCCAGGATGCCCTTCATCGGGCCGTCTGCCGCGGCCTTCAGTGCGGCGTTCACGGCCTTCGCGTCGGTTGTCTTCTCGCTGATAAACGTCAAATCGACGATGGAGACGTTCGGCGTAGGGACGCGGATTGCGAAACCGTCCAGTTTGCCGGCGGTCTCCGGGATCACCAGCTTCAGCGCTTTGGCTGCGCCGGTCGAGCTGGGAATCATGTTCAATGCGGCAGCGCGTGCGCGGCGCAGGTCCTTGTGCGGAAAGTCGAGGATGACCTGGTCGTTGGTATAGCTGTGGATCGTCGTCATGATTCCGCTAACAATGCCGACTTCCTTCAGGAGCACCTTCACGACCGGCGCCAGGCAATTTGTAGTGCAGCTGGCGTTCGAGATGACATTGTGCTTGGCCGGATCGTACTTGTCCTCATTCACGCCCAAGACAATTGTGATGTCTTCGTTGGTGGCCGGGGCCGAAATGATGACTTTCTTAACCGTCGTGCCCAGGTGCGCTTTGGCCTTTTCCGCGTCGGTAAAAAAGCCGGTCGATTCGACGACTATCTGAGCGCCGACCGAAGCCCAGTCCAGCTTGGCGGGGTCGCGCTCCGCCGTAACTTTGATCTTTTTGCCGTCGACCGAGATAAAGTCATCGCCCGATTGAATGTCGTTTTTCAGGTTGCCTAGAATCGAGTCGTGCTTCAGCAGGTGTGCCAGCGTCGCCGGGCTGGTCAAGTCGTTGACGGCGACAAAATCAATCTCAGGGTTACCAAGCGCGGCGCGCAAAACGTTGCGTCCGATGCGGCCGAAGCCGTTGATTCCAACCTTTACTGCCATGTGTCGTCTCTCCTTCGTGGTCTCTGTTGCCAGTAGATTCAAAAATCTGCGTGGAGCGGGGTTCGTGCAGCGGCGTCTGAAGTGGGTCAAAAATGCGATTCCACCAAACTCTTGATCGTATCATTGCGGCCTGCGGTAGAAAAACAATCGTGCGTCGGCGCGCATGAGATTCCCTACCGTAAGGATGGTGATCCGGCGTTGGAAATGTATGTGACGGCGTGCACAAGATTTGCAGCGCTATCGCCGAGTATGGTATTCGGGTGAAGGACAAGGCTTTCAGCAAGGATTGACAGCAACATGAGAAGACGCTCCAGACGCGGTCCTAATACTTCAGAATCCACTGGCAAGATCGGCCAGGAACTCCCATCGAATCAGCCCGCTCCGCTGGTGCCGCTTTACCCGGACGAAGTGCCGGCACGCTCTTCTGTCACGCCGCGATTTCAAGAACGACGGCTGGAACCCCGGACCAATGAACCACGGCCCCATGAAGCCCGTCCGGCCCAGTCACCACGGCCGCAACGCGCAGTCGCTCCCGACAGGCCCACGCATCCTGAACGGACCTCGCGTCCTCAATCGTCCGCGAATCAGCAGTGGAATGAGCCTGCCGGGTCAGGACGTCTCGAAGTCGAAACCCAGCCCGAGATGCCGGCCAAGCTTAACAGTGCTCCCGCCAAGGGAGAGCTCGCGGCCCAGGCGCCGAAAGGCTTCGTGGTTCTTGCCATCGGCCTGCCGGGTTCCGGCAAGACTACATGGTTCGGCCGCCGCGGCGTCACCCCGTTGTCGTCTGACCTATTGCGCAACATTCTCTTCGATGACGTTGAGGAGCAGCGCTATCAGGGACTGGTTTTTTCCACGCTCCGCTCGCTCTTGCGCGCGCGGCTCATCGCCCGCATGCCTATGAACTATGTTGACGCCACCAACCTCTCCACCCACGAGCGCCGCCAGTGGATCAAGATGGCCAAGAGCTTTGGATATGAGGTACAGGCCGTCTTCTTTGATGTGCCACTTGAAGTTTGCCTCGACCGCAATCGCCAGCGCGACCGCTCGGTGAGCGAAGACGTGATGCGCAAGATGGCCGAAAAGCTCAAGCCGCCGGCCTTCGAAGAAGGCTTCGAAAAGATCACCGTGGTGCGCGTGAAGAGCGCGGGGTGAGCTTTAAAGAAAACAGTCATAAGCCCTGATGCGACGTCATAGGCTCAGAAACACTCGGTCATCCTGAGGTTGCCGCAGTGACCATTGGGATCCGCATTTGCTTTTGACGAAATTCGCTTCCCCAAAACATTACTTCTGTGTGGCCGGTCACACACCCTCTGGACAGCTCTGCGAGCGCCGCTCCGAATGGTGCCAATATGGGGGGACGTGCGTCTAGTAAAACGTGGGCCTTTCTCGACCTTCGTTTTTAGCAGCGCTTCAAGAACAGCTTGGTCTCAAACTGGAACCGCGAAAGGCTCCAGTAGACGATCTTGTCATAGATCACGTCGAGGAACCTTCGCCGAATTAAACCATCAACGAAGAGGCGGTCTGGAGGGTTCCAGTGAAGGCAGGCGCTCTCTGCGCACGAATGTTATTTGTCGTAACGCTTTTTGCCGCGGCGGTTGCACCGATGACGGCGCCCAGCCAAACGCCTCCTGTTCCGGCGCTCCCTCCCCCGCGACCGACGGACCAGACGCCCGCATCCCCCCAAACTCCCGTACCCGCGCGCGAAGCTCCCGGCGCCATTTATCAAGACGCGATGCATCCGTTGGCTGTGGTGCGCGCCTCGCTCGACAACTGGTCTGAGGCTGAGCTTGCTGCGCTGACTGTAGGCATGCAAAGGGCACGCGAGGCCTGCGATGCGGCCAAACCCGACGACTATCGGGGTGAGGACCTATACGACCTCGCGAATCTCTGCGCGTTTGGCCAGGACTGGAGTCCAGCCAACGCAGCGGCCCAGAAATATATGGCAAGCAGGGCGCAGGCGCATGAAACCCAGGCCATGGCGATCAGCGTGAGAGCGCTGGCGCACATCGGCGCATTCGACCTTGCGCTGAACACCACATACGGGCTGCTGCATTTCCCCTACGACGCCGACGTGGCCTACACGGTCCGCTACATGAAAGACTCGCTGGAGCACGCCGGCAGCCCGGACGCGCTGGCGCTTGCCGGCGAGGAGCACGCTGCCATCGTGCAGGCGTTGAGCCAGCCCGGCCCGTTGACGGCGACGGGCAGCGATGCCGCCATTTCAACAGGAGCGCTGTACGCATCCGCAATGGAGCTGGCGTTTCTCAATCGCCTTGCCGGCAACTCCGACGCGGCGGCGGCAGCGGCAGCCGACGCGGACGCTGCGCTTCAGAAACTGGCGGCAATCCCCGCCGAAGACCAGCAGGAGATCGATGAAGTGCGGACACAGTACCATTTGCTGGGAACGCATTTGCCGAATGTGCATCCGACTCGAACGCTGCGATCGGCGAGCGCCAATCCCCGGATCGATCCAAATTTCGGCAAGGCGACTGTGCTCGTGCTGTTTTCCGACTGGTGCATCGAGTGCCGCGAACTGGCGAAGACCATGACGAAGTTCGCCGCGGCCAACAGCAATGCACCAATTCACGTCTACGGGCTGCTCTACCCTGAAGATTCGCCTGCAGGTCAGCAGGGCGCTGGCAAAGTGCACGCCGAGAATGAGAAATACCTGGCGGGCACGCCCACGCTCGAGGTTCCCGCGCAGACTGCGCGGACCTTCGGCGTGGTCGACTATCCACTCGGTGTTGTGCTCGACGGCAGCGGGACTATCCGGTTTATTGGCGTGCTCCCCAGCGATGCCTTCGAACGAAATGGATATATCGAAAAGGTCCTCGAGCGCATGTCTGCCAAGAGCACATCGAAAGTGCAATAGCGCTTCATTCGGGCCCGTGCGACGGGCTGACGTGGGGCCTTAGACTACGGCTATGAGCACTTCTCCCTCACCCACTCCCTACACCGAACCCTGGCTCCGTGGCACGCACTCCGATGTTCCCGCCGCGGGCCGCGCCGTGCTGCATGCGCTTGAATTATCACTCGACGACGTGACCAAATGGACCGCCGGCCTGACCGATGCAGAAGTTCACTCCCAGCCGCTCGGCCTTAATTCAATCGCGTTTCACTTGCGTCACATCGCGCGCTCCGTTGACCGCATCCTCACCTACGCCGAGGGCGGCCAGCTTTCTGCTGAGCAACTGGCCGCTCTCAAAACGGAACAGAGCGGCTCGAAACAAAGGGGAGCCGAGCAAACTGGGGCCACGCAGGGCGGGGAAGGGAAGCTGGAGTCTTTGGCGATTTTGTTGGCCGAGGTCGAAGTCTCGTTCAACGACGCTGCCGACCGCATTCGCGTGCTCGCGACCGCCGACCTCAACACGCCGCGCTTCGTCGGCCGCAAGCAACTGCCCACGTCTATCGGCGGAGCGATGATTCACGTTGCCGATCACACGCAGCGTCACACGGGCCAGGTAGTCATCACGGCCAAAGTAGTCAGATCGTTAAGAACCTAACCTGGGCACTCAGAACTTAAGTCGCGCGCTGAGAACGAAGTGACTCAACAGTCACTCGGCGTCGCAGGCAGGGGCTGAAGCCCATCCATTTCTTTCACGCTTATTGGCCCGGCTGAAGCCGTGCCCTTTTACAAAACCAGACTGCCGGCCGCGCCCGCTGAACAAGCCGTGCGGCTCGCCCGCAAAAATCTGCGCGAATTCGTCGCTCGCAATTCGTCACTCACGAATCTTCACTCGCATTCGTCACTGCTGATCGACGCTCGCGCCGCCTCCCGTTGCAAGGTCGGCGCCAGTGTTGATCTGGGTCTGCGGCAACAGTCGGTACCCGTCGCGCGTGCGAATGTGATACTTCTCCACGCCCGGGCCCACCAGCTTTACGCTGATCGATCGCCAGCCCCGATTGGGATTGTCCTGCGGATAGTAGCTCACCGAATACAGGTGGCTCAAATCGTCCTGGATGGAAGAAAAAGCCTCTTTCTCCTTACGCCAGTTGCCGGCAAAGTAGGCCTTGCCGCCGGTTGCACGGCTCACGCGTTCAAACGCGGCAGCCGAAACCGGATCGTCCTGCGCCAGCCGCGTGCTCACGATGTAGATGATCGTGCCCGTATCCTGCGCCAGCTCCGCCACATCTTCTGGTGGAACTGAACTGGCGTTGTCGGGTCCGTTCGAAAAGACCACGATCGCCTTGCGTCCTGTTAGCACGGCCGCATCCTTCACCGTCATCAGCAGGCTGTTGTAGAGCGCAGCGTCGTCTCCGGCCACTGTACTGCGCACTCCGTTCACCACGCGATATCGATCCGCCGTCAAAATCGTGGCTCGCGATAGATCGCGGCTATAGGAATAAAAAGCAATCTGGCTCGCGCTGTCCATCGACCGCACAAAATCGGAGATTGCATCCTGCGCGTAGACAAAACCGCGATACATATAGTTGCTGGTATCGAAGAGGATAAAAATATTTGCCCCAGCCATTGCCGAGGCCATTTCAGCACCCGAAATCTTGCCAGGCGTGGTGTCTTCAGCCCCGCCCGACGGAGCTCCACCCGACGCTGTTAAAGCTGCGGGCGCAGCTCCGGAGGTATCATTCGGAGTCTGAACCTCATTCTTCTCGCCAGGATGAATCGCAGGGCCGTTGCCTTCCTCGAATGTGGAGATCCGCTGCGGAATCTTGTCCTCGGTGATCTCGAAATTCTCCGGCTTCAGGCCGCTGATGTAGTTTCCCTTGCTGTCGGTGACGGCGACGTTCAGTTGCACCAGGTTAACCGTCACGCGCAGATGAGTTGCTTCATCCTGAGCCGGGAACTGCGGTCCGCCCGCCAATAAAAGCAATGCACTCAAACCGGTTCCGACGTTTGCGATGGTCAAATTTCGCTTCATCATCGCTCTATATACCCCCGTTCGCTTTCTCAATGCTGTCGCCAGCCAGGCCAGCGGTGCGGATCGAAATCTTGCCCTCGCGGAACTCCTCACCGGTTTGATTCATGGCGCGCCGCAATGCCGGCCAATCATCGATGCTCGTCGCGGAGATGTTCGCAACCATTCGCCGTGTCAGCTCGGGAATGAGCACGTTCAGCATCGCCGGAGCGTAGCCTTTTTCATCTGCAAGCCGCGCCCAATACAAGTTGCCAGACTCCCACGACTCACCGAACAGGCGGCTCGCAGTGCCTCCCGACACGGGAAAAGGCTCAGTTGAAAGTAGGGCGAGGGCATTCGTAGCCGCCAGCGTCGGGTGCGGCGTGCCAAAATCTCTCGCCAGCCGTTGCGGAGAAGTATCCGATGGATTCTTGCGCACAAGATCGTCGAGTTCCCGGTTAGCCGCGCCCCATAGCGCTCTTTGTTCCGGATATCGGCTGCGGAATTCGGCAGACAGATAAAAAGTGTCGGTGGGAAGCAATTGCGCTGTCAGAACTGCCGCGCCGTCCTTGCTTTCGAGCGCATGCTGCATCTCGTCCACCTCGCCCCATCCCATTCGGTCGCTGAAGATAGTAATCACTTTCTCACGCAAATCCGGATGGTCTACCGAAGCCGTCAACAACTCTTCTCCCGCACGCTGATAGAGATTCACGGCATGCAGTTCATCGCGGCTCACGCCCCACCAGCGCGGCAAAGTCGCATTCACCAGCAGCTCCGGCACGGTCTCTCGCCAGATCAGTGCCTGAAGTTTCTCCGGAGAGATGAAGTCCTCTTCGCTCATGGCCAGCACGTACGGCAGATCGGCCAGCGATCCGATCAGATATGCTCCGCCGCCGGCCGTCGCGCCAATGCCAATCAGTGATGGCGAGGCCCAGATCTGATCAATGCCCTGTATCGAGGCGGCCGAGAAGTCATGTGAGCGCACGAACAACGGATTGCTGTGCAGAATCTGAGCGCCCGGCGGCTCATAGTAGGCGTAATTCAATCCGACCAGCGTGTCCCTCAGAAATGGAGCGAGACGCGCTTGTGCTGCCTCCAGCTGCGCCGGCGTCCCCGGAGTCTTGATCACCTTGGTCAGGTCGGTGCGCACCTGCAGCTCCGCGTGGCGATTGGTGTAGATCGTCGGCGACCAGGTCACTCGCTCGCCTTCTGTGAAGATAGACCGCGGCATCTCGAATTCGCGCAAGGTTCCGGCGAGCGGCAGCAGGCTGTCGCTATTCTTCGCGCCCTTGGCCATATCGCCCAGACCATCGTAGAGCCCGAACAAATTGTCCAGCGATACCAGCCTCTGATCGTCGAGCACAGCACGTATTCTTCGCCCCATTTCGTCATGGACCTGCGCTGCCTCTGGACTCTTTTGCGCTGGACCCGCCAGCTGATCGACCAACTGGTCCTGGGTCGGGTCAGATTTGACGCCCGCGGCAACCATGATGGATTTGAGCGATTTTCGCGCGGCGTCGAAGAGTTGCGTCGACGAGGAGACTCCCTGATAAGGCTGAACCGTACCTTGCCACGAGGAATTTAAGTCTTCTCCGGCTATCTGTCTTTGCCGCGCGAGGATCTGCCAGATTCCCACCTCCGCCTGAAAGGCCCCAAGTGCATTCGAGCGCAGCGCCTGATTCTGAATGCTATTGATGCGATCGGCAGTAGCCACAAAATCGCCGATCGATGCATCGTTCAGCTCCGGGAATTCGACGAAGATCGGATACCAGTCGCACAGCTCGATGTACTTGGTCGAAAGCAATCGCGCGGTGTCGTTCGATAGGCGGCTCCCCACCGGCCTTTCACTGTCGATCGAGCTAAGGATCAAATAAATCTGCGATGGCCCGTTGTTAGTCGCATCGTTGGTGTAGGCCACCACAGTATCCAGCAAGCTCTCCGCGGTATCAGCGGCGTGAACGTGCCGGGCCCAATCGCGCGAGTGGCGTTGTTTATTCTCGCGCGCGAATGCTTCTTGCCACACGCCAAGACTGCCGGGAACTAGCGGCTGGCCTGCCGCGTCCCATTGCAAACGCGTTAGCAGCAAAATCAGCTCGGAGTTCCTTGTGAAAACGCTGCTTGCCGCGTCGGCGTTGGGAACTCCGGAACGATAAGCCTCGTAAAGGCCCTTCAGCCTGTCTCCTTGCGTAAGCCGCGCCTGTTGCTCGGGGCTCACGCGCGCAACCGCATCAAAGAACGCCGCCAGCCAGCCCTGATCCTTGGCCAGAAGACGGATCACAAATTCCCCTGGCGATTGCGCGCTCACGCCCACCAGGTTCTGCCAGGCCTGTGCTGCGGCATCGCCTCCGGGCAGTACAACGGATCCGGAACGAATGCACAAACGGCTCCCATAGAAATCGAGTACCGGGGCATAAAAGAGCAGCCGCTTGAGCCCTGGCTGTTGAAAAAGGGCATGTCTGGTTTCCGGATCGAGCCTCGACATCGCGGCGTAAAGGCGGTCCGCATTCTGGTCGTTCAGTAAGAGATCGAGCAGCGTTGAGCCGGCCCGGTCTTTTGCAGGGAGCAGCGATAGCCAGTCGTCTTCATGAAACAGAATCGGAACACGTGTCGCCGGATACGCGTATGTAAATGGAGATCCCTGTTGCAGCGATTGCTCGAGCTTGGTCAGCGGGAACCCTGAGTCGAGAGTGAGAAATGCGCGTTCCGCATTGGCGGTGATCAGCGTTGCGCTATCGTGGCTGCAACCATTTTCGAACTGGTAGCCGAGGACCTGAATCAGAGGCCCCACATCGCTACAGCCCGTGACCTGGATCTGGCCATTCGAAACTGCGAGCGGCTGTAGCTCTCGCGCCTGGTGCACGTACCGATCTTCAAGCACCAGATATTCCGTCTTCTTCCCCATTTGGTGGCCGTAGAGGAACGCATTGCGAGCCAGCAGCGGAAGCAGATCGGCTGGCTTGCTCTCCTGGCTGATGCCGGCCATACGGAGAAAGGACCGCAGCGGCCCCGGAATGATGATCGTCTCAGTTGTCTGGCTCGCCGCCGGGCTCGTCGGCGAATCGCTTCCTGCTGTTGTGCCTGCAGGTTGCGCAGGCCCTGCGGCATTCGCATAGCGGCAGGTTCCCAAAATGGCCAAGCCCGCGGCAAGAGAGGCCATGACAAGAAAGGCCGACAAACGATACGTGAATTTCATCGCGATTTCCCTTCGTAGAAACCTTTTCCAAGTCAACCCCGTGAGGGGCTGATCTGCATGTGCGCCTGAACACAGGCGCGGCGTTCCACCCAAAAACCGCAACTTGTCGCGCACTTCCTCATGCTCGGTCGATTCACATGGATCGATGAACCCAGATCAATACATATCCAGACACATAGATCACGACATACGGATCAATGCGAGTGAATTGTTTTTCTTGCCGGCGACCCGAAGAGTTCGCGCCGAAAATGATTTGAATGCGTCTGAAGTCGGGCCGCAAATTGCCGCAACAAGAAACTAGGAATCCAAGAAAAACAATCACCTGTA
>Ga0182024_10008865_pt1 | contig 21017 bp, 22 predicted proteins | sample P32metaG_FD_120480 | JGI IMG/M metagenome (GOLD analysis project Ga0182024, IMG submission 120480) | Permafrost microbial communities from Stordalen Mire, Sweden - P3-2 metaG (Illumina Assembly) | ecosystem: Environmental > Terrestrial > Soil > Wetlands > Permafrost | place: Sweden: Stordalen...
CCTGCGGAAGAGCAAGTACAATGCAGAATTTCGATGCAAGCGATGCAAATTTCAGGGCTCCTGACGCCGTGGATTCCGGGTAATTCAACTCGAACCGGGCTGACTCCGCTATAATTTCGGCACGATCACAATGGACTTTGATCAGCTCATCACGTTTCTGGAGGTTGCCCGGCAGGGTAGTTTTTCCCGCGCGGGAGAGAAGGTTTTTCGCTCGCAGTCGGCGGTCAGCGCTCAGATTCGCCAATTGGAGCAGGAGTATGGCGACCGACTGCTCGACCGTTCCGGCAAAACGGTAAAACTGACTCCGGCCGGCCAGGTATTTTTCGAATATGCCGAGCGCCTGAAGACTCTGCGCGATGAATCCTTAATGGCGGTCGCGGACCACAGCGGTACTCCCCGTGGCACGCTGCGGGTAGGCGCCAATGAGGCCACGTGCCTGTACGTTCTGCCCGAGGTTTTTGCCGAATACTGCCGGCGTTATCCACCGGTGCAGATCAGCATCTACCGCAACTTCAGCTACAAAATCGTGGAAAAACTTGAAAACGGAGCAGTTGAGGTGGGCATTCTGACCTTGCCCATCCAGTCTCCGAGCTTGAAGATCCAACCCATTTTCCGCGACAAGTTGATGTTGATGGTCAGCCCCAAGAATCCGCTGGCCAAGTTTAAAGTGGTGCCCGTCAGCGAGATCGTCAAACAACCCCTGCTCTTCCCGAAGACGGGACACACGCGCAGACTGCTGGACAAACTCTTTCGGCCTCACGCCGCCGAACTGCAGGTTCGAATGGAGCTCCCCAGCATTGGGATGATTAAGAGCTTCGTGGCAGCGGATCTGGGCGTATCCCTCATCAGTGCGTCATTCGCACGCGACGAAGTGGACTCCGGCCGCGTCAAACTGATCGATCTTGAGGACCCTGTGTACCGCGAACTTGGACTTGCCTATCGGCGCGACCGAACGCTCTCAGTGGCGTCGACTGCCTTTGTTGGTCTTTTGCGTCAGTTCGCCACGCATATGAAGAAGACAGACGATTAAGCTGACATCGGCAGCGGAACTTTTCTCCATGGAATTTTTTCCGCAGTCCCCCGGCGACTGGCGAGGATTCTCCGCCGTTTCTGCCAGGCGGGTTGGGCCATAGGCAGTGCTAGCTTGCGGACTTCGCGGCCTTCGATGCACCCGCTGCAGGCGAAGCCGCCACGGGATCGATGACGTGCAGGCCGCACTCGGTCTTGGCCAATCCTGGCCAACGTCCGGCGCGCGGATCTTCTCCCGGCCTCACTGCCCGCGTGCAATGCGCGCATCCAATGCTGGGATAGTCCTGATTATGAAGCGCGTTGTAGGGCACATCGTGGTCGTGGATGTAGCGCCAAACTTGCTTTGATGTCCAGTCGACGATTGGATTGATCTTCACCAAGCCAAACTTCGCATCCCATTCTACTTTTCTCGCGCTGGACCTCACCGATGTCTGGTCACGGCGAATGCTCGTGATCCACGCGCTCAACTCGCTCAGTTTGCATCGGAGTGGTTCCACTTTCCGCAAACTGCAGCAGCGGTCGGGATCACGCGCCCACAACCCTGCTCCGTGAATGCGTTCCTGCTCCTGGGACGAGAGAACAGAATAGACCTTCTCGATCTCGATTCCGTACTTTTCTTCAATCCGATCCATCAAAGTATACGTCTCGGGAAAGAGAAATTCGGTGTCGATGGTGAAAAGGCGGAAGTCCTTGCGGACCCGGGAAGCCATATCGATTAGCGCCATTCCTTCGGCTCCGAACGCGGAGGAAATGGCCACACGGTTTCCAAATGTCTCAAACGACCAACTTAGAACTCGCTGCGGAGTCCAACTCTCCGCCGCCAGTCGCACTCCTGCGATCTGCTCTCGGACATAATCCTGGAAATGATCCTTCACGAGAATGGCTCCTCATTGGTTGCAGAGTTCGCAGCCGAGGTGGAATCCGCGAATAGCGATGAGGGGAATGCATTGCCGTCTTCAATAGCCGTCACGCTGAGTTCCCGCGCCAGCGCTGTGGGATCGGAAAAACACACGACCTCACCCACGACCAGCAGCGTCGGAGTCGCCAGTGGCGGTGCGCCAGCCAGTCCGGCGATTGTTGTGCGGTGCGTGCGCTGGTGCGGGGTTGTGGCGCGGGAGATGACCGCGCAGGGCGTCTTGCCGGCGAGCCCAGCCGCCTTCAGCTTCGAGGCGACTTCGGAGTATTTCTGTCCGGGCATGTAGATCACGAGCGTCGCCCCGCTTCCTGCCAGCTTGCTCCAGTTCGCAGCTTCGCTCCCAGAAGCCTGATGCGCAGTGATGAACACGAGCGCTGACGATACCCTTCGATGAGTCAGCGGAATCTTCGCCGCCGCTGCTGCACCGAGGGCAGAAGTCACTCCCGGTACAACCTCGTAGGGAATACCAGCCAGCCGCAGCGATTCGATTTCTTCCCCAGCTCGTCCAAAGATGAGCGGATCGCCGCTTTTCAAACGAACCACCTGCAAACCGGAATCGGCCAGGGCAACCATCAGAAAATTGATTTCCTCCTGCAGAATGTTCTTCTTCCCACAACGCTTACCGACGTTATGAACCTGCGCGGTCCGAGGAATCAGGCTCAAGATGTCCGGAGCGACCAAGTCATCGTGCAGCACCGCATCGGCCGTTCTCAGCAGACGGTGCGCCTTCAACGTGAGCAACTCCGGGTCGCCCGGTCCCGCGCCCACTAGATAAACGTTTCCCTTCATGCTCCCTCTCCTTTTGCGGCTAGTTGCGGCGTTGCGGCCAAGGCCGCTTCCAGCGCTTCCCTGCTGGCCAACGAATGCAGCAGATCCAGCTTGTGTTCTTTGTCGAGATCGCTGGCGAGAATCAGCTTTCGTGTCTCGCCAAGTTCCGCCACCCAGGCGGCGTAGCCGGGGCCAAATTGTTTTTCGAGCTGCTGACGAATCCTCTGGGCCAGCGATGGACTTTGCCCGGAAGTTGAAACGGCAATTTGCAGATCGCCACGACGCACGACTGCCGGATAAAAGAAATCGCAGAGGTCCGGAACGTCGACCACGTTGCAGAGCACGCCGCATCTCTGCGCCTCGTGATAGACCCTTTCATTCAAGCTGCGCGAATTGGTCGCTACGACTGCCAGAAACGCTCCATCCAGATCCTCGATCGAAAACGCTCTCAACTCCAGCTCGATCTTTCCAGCGCGCGCCCATTTGCGAACGGTGGAACTCGCATCGAGGGCAACCACGCGGATGCGCGCACCCGTCTCAAGCAGGCCGCCGATCTTGGGCTCGCCGATTTTCCCGGCGCCCACGACCAGGCAGTGCCTGCCTTCCAACTTCAAAAACATGGGAAACAAGCTAGTCACCGATTCCTCCTGCGGACTGCGCCAGATTCCGAGTCGGGTCCGGCAAATCGCGAGCCACCGCGGCCACGACTTCTCCGGCCAGAAATTCGCGCAACTCCTGATCGCTGTGGCGTACAAAAAAGCGGCGCAAATTTTCGCCCGGTTCGCGCTGCGCCAGGTAGCGCCCCAACAGACGTTCCAGCGCGTCCGGCACTTCGGTCGCGGCGCAGCGATATCCGACTGGCCGCGCCGTGGCCTGATGCAAACCTAAGGCTCCGCCCACACAGAAGTAGTAGGCGTCGACCATGCGGTCCTGAACTTTGATCTTCTTGCCTTCGATCCCGATGTCAGCGATCCAGTGCTGTCCGCAACTGTTGGGACATCCAGTGACGTGCAACTTCAGATGTTGATCGAAACCGGGTAATCGATCTTCCAGTTCTTCCACGAGCCAGCGAGAGAAGCTCTTGGTTTCGGTGATGGCCAGCTTGCAGAATTCCGTCCCGCTGCAGGCCACCGTCCCCCGCCAGAAGGCCGACCCGCCAACCTTCAATCCGATCGCGTCGAACTCTTTCGCCAGCCCTTCGGTATTGACCGTTGAAACGTTCACAACGAGGAGGTTCTGCATATTGGTGGCACGCAATTCGCCGCCGGCAAAGCGCTCGGCCAGATCCGCGGCCGCCTGCATCTGTTCCGCGTTAATTCGCCCGCGCAGCGCCACTGCTCCCACGTATGAGAGACCGGCCTGCTTCTGCGCATGAATCCCCACGTGATCGCGGTAGACGTCGTCGGGCGCATGCTCCTCGACCGCGGGATCAAGTTGGAATCCGATGCGCTCGTGCAGTTCGCTCAGAAAACGGTCGGCGGTCCATCCGTGCCGCAGGAAGAGAAATTTCAGCCTCGCGCGCTCACGGTGTTCGCGCAGAACGTCGGAATCGCGAAACAATTCGGCGATGCCCTTGATCACGGGCAGAACCTGGTTCCAGCGGACGAATGCATCCAGTCGCGCTCCAAGATAGGGTTCCGTCGAAAGCCCACCTGCGACGCGTAGAGAGAAGCCAACTTCGGGTTTGCCGTCGACCACGCGCGTTAGTGCAGTCAGGCCGACGTCATTGATTTCCGGATACGGGCACCACACCCGGCATCCGGTGATCGAAATTTTGAACTTGCGCGGCAAGTTGTAGAAATCAGCATTCCCCGCCAGCAACTGCGATGCCTCCAGCACGAGTGGCGAAGCATCCACAATTTCGTCCGCATCTACACCCGCGACCGGGCATCCGGTCACATTCCGCACCACATCGCCGCAAGCGCCGGTCGTATTCAATCCCACCTGCCAGAGTCCTTCGAGCACTTCCGGCAGCGATTCGATGGTGACCCAGTGCAGCTGAATGTTCTGGCGTACGGTAAGGTCGGCAATTCCGTTGGCGTGGCGTCGAGTGAGGTCGGCAATCGCCCGCAACTGCAGCGAACTCATCATTCCGTTGGGAATGCGGATGCGCACCATGAAGCGCTGCAGCGCCCGGCCTTCCCCACCCTGCCCGCCGGTGACTCCCGCTCCGTCTCCCTGCGTGTAAACGCCCCACCAACGGAAATAAGTTCCGATCCATTCGGCAGGAATGGATTCGAATCCTTCTCGGGCAAAGCGACGGATTTCCTCCAACCCTTCCCAAGGATTCTTGGCGCGCTTGAGGCGCTCCACTTTTTGAGCTTTGGTTTCTTTGGCTGTGTTTGTCATAGAAATAGAGTCTGGAAAATAAAAAACCCACCGCCAGGTCATCTGGCGATGGGTTCATGAGTGCCTGTGTTAAGAAAGATTTCTTAGGTCAGCACCCCCCCGCGCCAGTGCACACGCATGCACAACAACAACAAGTGCAACAGCACATCGCGCGAAGATTGCGGTTCTCTGACATTCGAGTTTAGATTCTAGGTTGAGCAGCTTGCGCCGTCAACAATCGTATGTAACATCTTGGATTCATAATTCAAATCGAAAGAATCAGAATTTTTGCAGCTCTCCTTCGAATGGCATAACCTCGCTGTAGAATCAGCCACTTAGGCTTCCGAACATCGTTGAGTGATAATCTTTGATTGCTCTGCAAAGGCTTTCGCAGTCTGACCTGATGCGCTTCAGATGGCGGCAACGTTCGAAACGATGACCGGCACCTCACAACATAGCGGTCCAATACTCGGCGTCGATATAGGCGGCACGAAGGTCGCTGTTGGACTCGTGGACCGCGAAGGCAAGATACTTTCGCAGGGCCGCCAGCCCATGGTGGCGAATAGCACGCCTGAAGCTGCTTTGCAGGCGGTCACTTGCGCGATTGATTCGTTGATTTCCACGGCGACCAGGGATGGCACACGGAGTATTGGAATCTGCGCCCCCGGCCCGCTGGATCCGAAGACAGGCATAATTCTTAATCCTCCAAATCTGCCCTGCTGGAGGAATTTTCCGCTCACCGAGAAAATCGCGGCGAAGTATCGCGTGCCTGTCCACGTTGACAACGACGCGAACGCCGCGGCCCTCGCCGAAACGCGCTGGGGCGCGGCGCGCGGATACCGCTACGTTTTCTATGCCACGATCGGAACCGGCATTGGAACCGGCATTGTTCTGGATGGCCGCATCTACCACGGCAATACCGGCTCTGCGGGCGAAGGCGGCCATGTGAGCATCGACTATCGCGGCCCGCTTTGCAGCTGCGGCAAACGCGGGTGCATCGAAGTGTTAGCGGCCGGCCCTGCAATTGGCGCACGGGCACGTACAAAGCTCGGCGCTGAACCACATCGGCATTCCACCATTCTTGACCTTGCGCAAGGAAGCGTGGCCGCCGTTACCAGCGAATTGGTGGGACAGGCTTATGTCGCCGGCGATCCGCTGGCGCGGGAAATTCTTCTTGAGACTGTTGCGGTCTTGACTCCCTGGCTCGGCAACATCGTCGATCTGCTCGACCCCGACGTTCTCGTGATGGGTGGCGGCGTGGCCGCGATGTTGCAGCCTTTTTTTGACGAAATTAAGAATCGCCTTCCGGCTTGGTGCGTGAATCCACGCGCCTCCGGGATTCCGCTGTTGATGGCGCACTATGGGGCAGACGCAGGAATTGCTGGAGGCGCGGCCCTGTGTTCTGAGAACCTTCCTTAGCAAACGCAAAGTCGATCACGAACACCAGGGGACTTCGAATGTTCTTCTCGCAACATTTTCGTCGATTCGCATCCACGATTGTCTTCCTTCTCTTTTTCATTACAGCCGTGCTCTTGCAGAGCCAGGATCTCCCAAAAGCTCCTCAGTCCCACGTCTTCACTCTCACTCCCACACCGGGTTATTTCACGGAGCCGGGGATCGCAGTGAATCCTACGAATCCGCAGCAGGTAGTTGGTGTTTTTCAGGACAATGTGCACGCCGCCTATTCACGGGATGCCGGCCACACCTGGCAACTGGCCGAGGGCGTTGATCCCAAGAACTATCGCATCTCCGGCGACGTCTCGGTCGCTTTCGATAATCAAGGCCACTCTTTTGTCTGCTACATCGCCTTCGACAAGCTTGGGACTTTTAACTACTGGGCACATGGCGCGACGCGCAACGGCATCTTCGTGCGGCGATCGCTCGATGGCGGAAAAACCTGGGAAGCAGATCATATTCCCGTCGCCGAGCAAACCAGTTCGCCCGGGATTCCATTTGAAGACAAACCGTACATTGTCGCCGACGACACGAAAGGCAAATATGCCGGCAATCTCTATATCGGTTGGACGCGCTGGAGGCTGGCCGACTCGCAGATGGTGCTTTCGCGTTCCGCCGACGACGGGAAGACTTGGTCGCAGCCGATTGAGATCGATGCCCATCCTGGCTTGCCGCGCGATGACAACGGCGCCGCTGAAGGATTCGACGGTGTAGTTGGCCCGGACGGCAAGCTCTATGCCATATGGAGCCAGGATGACGCGATCATGCTCACTACCTCTCGCGACGGTGGCAAAACCTTCTCCCATGCACGCGCCGTCATTCATACGCCGCCGATCATGTTCGCCATACAGACGCTCGAACGAGCAAACGGATTTCCGCAGATTGCCATCGACCCGAAAAGCAAGCGCCTGTACGTGACGTGGAGCGACTACCGCAACGGCGATCTTGATGTCTTCATTGCGACCTCCGACAACGGGGGCAAGCATTGGACAACCCCGGTCCGCGTGAATAACGATCTGGTACACAACGGAGCGGAACAGTTCTTCCAGTGGCTCGCCGTGGACCCGACTGACGGCTCCGTCGACATTCTCTTTTATGACCGCCGGGGGGATCCGCAGAACCGCAAGCAGATTGTGGTTCTGGCGCGTTCCACGGACAATGGACGCAGCTTCAGCAACTACGCTTGGACCGATGAACCATTCGAAGCCAGCGGAGTCTTCTTCGGCGACTACAGCGGAATTGCGGCTTATGGCGGGCGTGTCTACGGCATCTGGACGGAGAAACCTATACCCGCGCCCGAAGCCAAGGACAAGGCCGACGAGGGCAAGGATGCGAAAGATGCGAAACCGCAGCCCCGAGGAACGATCGTCAAAGTTGGAACCGCAGACTTCACGACGCCAGAGCACTCCAAGTAGAATGCCGTGGCGCCGCTTGATATCTCAAAGCCCGAAAAATTGAAAAGGCGATCTCAAAAAGAGATCGCCGTTTAAACAACGGATCTGGGTTACAGCGGCTGGACGTTCTCAGCCTGCCAGCCCTTGGGGCCCTTGGTTACGTCGAATTGCACCGTCTGGCCCTCCTGCAGGCTTTTGAATCCGCCCGCCTGGATCGCTGAGAAGTGCACAAAAACATCTTCGCCATTCTGCCGGCTGATAAAGCCATAGCCTTTGGCGTCATTGAACCACTTTACTGTTCCTTGTTCTGCCATGGTGATACTGGTGTTCCTTTCAATCAATTTACGCTGGAGAGATTCGGGGGTACTGCAGGCAAGTACTTGCTGATTAGCGAGAACTGCTCACAACCGACTCGGTCTAACGTACACTGTGATGCTACGCTTGGAGCCTCAGGTTAGCAAGCGAATTACTGTAGCTCTGTAGCTCACCTGGAGATCCCGCCTCGATTATTGGAGCCTTCGCCTTCTTGCGTAGCTTTGGACTCTCGACTTTCCAACTCAGCCTGACGTAGCTCTGTGGCCTCTGCGGGATCCGTCCCCGCCTTCAGGGTGGTTTTCTCGAGGAAGAAGCGCCAGCCCTCATGCCGATCCGCGGGGCTTTGGTCGCTTTCGAACTTCTTCAAGGCAGACTCTGCATTCGTTCGTCCCTTGACCACCTCGACCACTCCCGCGGACTCGTAGGTACGAACGTTGTGGCGTATGACCACGTAGGAAGCCTTGAATTCGTCGTTTGTCAAAAACTCTCCCTCTTGCAGCCCAATTAAACACCCTACTGTGAGAGTAAGCGCGTAAGCCGTGATTAGCAAGCTGATGGTCTCCCCAATGGAGCGCGACGGCCATTAGTTTTGCCTAGTGAGTTCACCCAAGAGGATTCTAGAGAGAAACGCTCGTTTGCGAACGCTTGGCGTCCTGACTTGTCCCCAATTTTCGTTCACTTGAGCATATGGCAAAATCCTTTTGCTCCATCTCCGATTTGAGCGGGGATGGGGGTGCAGAGGAAGGAGCCTCTTCCCCCGCTTCAGCGATGTAGAAGCGCGCTGCCGACTCTTCGGCAAACTCTTTCGGGGTTTTGTATCCCAAGCTGCTGTGCGGGCGCTCTTCGTTGTACTCCGTCCGCCAGGCCGCGATCTTGCGCCGCGCGTCGAACAAGTTCTGGAACCAACTCACGTGCAAACACTCTTCCCGCAATCGTCCGTGAAAACTCTCGACCCGCGCGTTCTGCGTGGGCTTACCCGGCTGAATGTGGATCAGCTCGATCTGCCGTTCCACTGCCCACGCCAGAAAATGGCGGCTGGTGAATTCCGGGCCGTTATCGCAGCGAATCGCTCCCGCAATCCCGCGCTCGCCGATGATCGCATCCAGCACGCGCGTCACTCTCCGGCTGGCGAAACTCGTGTCCACTTCGAGCGCCAGACATTCCCGCGTATACGCATCGACCACACTCAGCACCCGGATCGCCCGCCCGCAATCCACCGCGTCGTACACGAAATCCAGCGCCCATTCCTGGTTCGCCGCCGTCCGCTCCACCAGCGGTTCTCCCGCGCGCACGCAGTGTTTCCGCTTCTTTCGCCGCAACATCAATCCCGCCGCCCGATACATCCGATGAACACGCTTATGATTCACATGCTCTCCCTCTCGCCGCAACAAAACCTGCAGCCTCAGATACCCGAAGCGCGGCCTTTCCCGCGCCAACTCCACCAGCCTCGTGCGCAACGGCTCATCGCTGCGTGTCGTCTGGTAGCGATAACTCGATACCGCCATCGTCAGCAGCCCGCAAACCCGGCGCTCGCTCGCTGCGTACTCAATCCGCAGCCAGTTCCCGTCCGCCCGCTGGTCTACGAGCGGCACGCTCGACGCGCTATACGCAATGATGAGGGGCGGAGTCGTTCCCGCAGGCAGCTGCCTGAGTTGGGGTCTGAGAAACAGCCGTAACCTGTGCAATACTCCGTTGAATGTTCGCGGTCGGCTGCAGGAATACTTTAACGACCGCTATTCCATAGAGCGACTGCGACTCGATGTGTTCGATATTGTCAACGGTGGTAGTAAGATTCCGCTCAGTAATGGTAACGATGCAGTCGGCCATGTCCTCCACGTACGACAGCAGAAAAGCACGCCGCCTTCCAATCGGGCGCGCGGTGACTTAACTTCCTGTTTTCAGAGAGATGAATCAACTGAAGTAAGTGACGGGCGGTAAGGAACTCGGATAGGGCGGTTGCAACCGTCCAGCGGTTGACACAACGTCAGTATGTGGACAGCTCCGGACCTCGGCCGGGCTTATAGATTCTCAGAATCGCAGAGAGCTGGACATTAATTTCTCGGAATCGGGCTCCATTGCGTTTTCCGGGAAACGACGTATTAGCATCAACCGGGTTCTCGCGCTTTGGAATAAGAAATGCATTCAGCGGTTGTGTTTTAGCTTCTGTGCTGACGGCTCTCGAGGACACACAGTGCTTACAGCAAGCGCGGAGCAGATCACGGATAGCTGAAGTAATTGTTATTTGTGAGGTGCGTATGCAGTTCATGAGACTCAGCACCGTAAAGTCGACCACGGATGTGATCTCCGGCATTTTGAATTGTGTGTGTCCGGAGTGCGGCGGAAGAATGGGAGAACGCGGCAAGGAGTTCAGGTGTCAGGGTGAGTGTCTGACGGATTGGCGTCAGGCCTGGGAGCGAGTGTCTGCCGAACTCGGCCCGCGATCGAAGAGGGCGATCAGACGGATCTAGTGTGGCCTACATCCCAGATGGGCTGGCGTCCGGGCAGTCGGCAGTCCATATCTTGACGGAAGTGTGAGTATGCAGTCACTACTCGCCGGGTGGACGGCAAGACGCACCCTTCTTACTCCCGCAAAACCAGCGCGTTGCGCTCGCTGGGCTGTGCCTCACTCGACGCAAGACTGGACCGCGACTTGCTGTACCAAGTTATGTGGAGAAAAAAACCGTGGTGAATGTTGATATTGACGGCATCTCTCTGGAAGCTCAACCGGACGAGCTTCTCATCGATCTGATCAACCGTACTGGGGGGACCGTTCCCCACGTCTGTTACCACCCACAACTCGGGCCGGTTCAGACGTGCGACACATGCATGGTTGAAGTGAACGGCCGCCTGATTAGAGCCTGCGCGACCGCAGCCGCCGATGGGATGACGGTCTCCACCAAGTCAGCGAAGGCAGCGGCGGCCCAGGTGGAAGCGTTCGATCGCATTCTCAGCAACCACATGCTGTACTGCACGGTCTGCGACAACAACAATGGTAATTGCACAGTCCATAACACGACGAAGTTGCTGGCCATTGAGCATCAGCGAATCCCTTTCCGAACGAAGCCTTACGAGGTTGATAACACGAATCCGTTCTATCGCTACGATCCGGATCAGTGCATTCTTTGTGGCCGCTGCGTGGAGGCTTGTCAGAACGTCGAAGTTAATGAAACGCTCTCGATCAACTGGGAAGATCCAAATCCACGCGTGCTCTGGGACGGCGGATCCACCATTGGAGAATCAAGTTGCGTTTCGTGCGGCCACTGCGTCACCGTCTGTCCCTGCAACGCTCTGATGGAAAAAACCATGCTGGGCCACGCCGGCTTCCTGACATCTCTGAAGAAATCTGCTTTAAGCGGCATGATCGAGGTGGTCAAGGGGATCGAGCCTGAGACGGGCTACGGAAGCATTCTTCAGGTCTCCGAGGCCGAACATGCAATGCGGGAGCACCGCATCCGCAAGACGAAGACAGTTTGCACCTACTGCGGCGTAGGGTGCAGCTTCGACGTCTGGACGAAAGACCGCCACATTCTTAAGGTGGCGCCGGAGCACGGCCCGGCCAATGGGATTTCCACTTGTGTAAAAGGAAAATTTGGCTGGGGTCACATTAATAGTGAGGATCGCCTCACCACACCCTTGATTCGCGAGGGCGGAAAGTTTCGCCAGGCGAGCTGGGATGAAGCGCTTGGTCTCGTCGCTCGCAGACTGTCAGAAATCAAAGCGAAGGATGGAGCGGACTCCGTGGCGTTCATCTCTTCGTCGAAGTGTACGAACGAAGAGAGCTATCTCCTGCAAAAATTGGCCCGAGCCATCATTGGCACGAACAACGTCGACAATTGTTCCCGCTACTGCCAGTCGCCCGCGACCATGGGTTTGTTCCGCACCGTGGGTTACGGCGGCGACTCGGGCTCGATCTCCGACATGGAGAAGGCTGATCTGGTCGTCATCATCGGCAGCAACACGGCAGAGAGTCACCCGGTCATCGCCACGCGAGTGAAGAGCTCTCACAAACTAAACGGGCAGAAACTTATTGTCTCCGACTTGCGTGAACATGAGATGGCAAGACGCGCAGACCTATTTCTACATCCCAAACCGGCAACAGATCTCATCTGGATAAATGCGGTCTCTCGATACCTTTTGGACCAAGGCCTTGCGAACACGAAGTTCCTGAACCAGTGGGTCAATGGCCTGGAAGAATACCGAAAGAGCTTAGAGCCGTTCAGCCTGGAAGCGGCAGCGCAACTCACGGGTCTCTCCGAGCGGACCATCAGAACAGTCGCACACATGATTGCTGAGGCAGAAAGTACATGCATCCTCTGGGCGATGGGAGTCACCCAGCACACCCAGGGTTCTGATATCTCCACCGCTATATCGAATCTGTTGCTTATCACCGGCAATTACATGAGACCGGGAACTGGTGCCTACCCGCTGCGCGGACACAACAACGTGCAGGGAGCCAGCGATCTCGGGTCCATGCCCAACATGCTGCCGGGCTACCAGTCTGTAGATGATCCCGAAGTGCGCCAGCGATTTGAGACTGATTGGAAGGTGAAGGTCCCTTCCACTAAGGGACTAGACAACCACCAGATGGTGGAAGCCATTCATGACGGCAAGCTCAAAGCGATGTATCTGATCGGCGAGGAGATGAGCATAGTGGACTCCAATGCCAACTACGTTGCAGATGCATTCGCCAAACTCGACTTCTTTGTCGTGCAGGACATTTTCTTCAGTAACACTTGCCGCTACGCCGATGTTGTATTGCCGGGAGCACCGAGCCTGGAAAAGGAAGGTACCTTCACCAGCACCGAGCGTCGCGTCCAGCGATTGTATGAAGTGTTCGAGCCCCTAGCGGGTTGTCAGCCGGATTGGAAGATCATCCAGGATGTAGCCAACCACTTGGGCGCTGATTGGCACTATCAGCATCCTTCCGAGATCATGGATGAAATCGCCTCTCTGACGCCGATGTTCGCCGGCGTTAACTACGACAGGCTGGCCGGCTACAAATCCCTACAATGGCCGGTCGCGGCCGATGGGACTGATGAGCCCCTGCTCTATACGAAACGCTTCGCTTTCCCCGATGGAAAGGCGAGGCTGTTTCCAGTCTCGTGGATTGGGCCCACCGAGCAGCCGAACGCTGAATTTGACTTGCACCTAAACAATGGCAGGCTTCTGGAACATTTCCACGAGGGCAACCTTACCTACCGCACCGAAGGGATTCGAGAGAAGACTCCCAACACGTTTGTGGAAGTTTCTCCCGAACTTGCCGAAGAACGTGGCATTCAAAGCGGAACATGGGTGCAACTGATCTCGCGCTACGGGAAAGTGCGAGTGCGCGCTTTGGTCACCGACCGTGTACAGGGGAAGGAGCTGTACATGCCGATGAACTCGGTCGAGAGTCCCGTGAACCGGCTGACCAGCAGCCACACCGATCCCGTGACCAACACGCCCGCTTACAAGGAGACCAGCGTTCACATGAAGGTGTTGGCCGAAGTCGGCGAGAGTCCGCTGCCCCGCATCAATTTTCGCTTTGGTCATCCGACCCCGCAGAACGGAGTGGAAGTCGAACGCAAGTGGAAGCGATCGGACTATGCCCCTCCAGGAAATGGAAATGGGCTGGTGCAGTTACAGACGAAAAAGTGATGTGAGGAGAATTCAATGGCTCAACCGATTCCTCTAGAAATCCCGCCGCGCAACGCGCGCGCTGAGTTGCACTCGCGATTGGAGCAAGCCCCCGACAAACATGCTGAAGCGGTCTTGGCTGCGTACGAAGTGCTGCAGGAATTGCACAGTCGCGGTGTGCTGGAGATCATGCGCGGTGCTTTGGCAGCGAGCGATGAGATCCTGGAGACTGTAGTGGACAATGTCAAAACGCCAGAGGCGATTCGCGCCATCAGGAATCTGCTCTTTTGGCGCCAGATTCTCGGCAGCATAGAGCCGGAATGGTTCAAGAGAATCTTCCAGGCAATTCCCGAAGGAATTGCGGAAGCAACAGCGGAGCGAGAGAAACCAATAAGGTTCTTCGCATTGCTCAGACGACTCACCAGTAAAGACAGCCTCCGCGGTCTGGCAGCAGCCGTCGATTTTCTGCAGGCCTTTGGTCGCCACCTGCAATCCGCGGAGAATCCGCTGCCGCGCGATTAGTAGACTTTGAAAGAGAGGTTATGAAAATAAACCGTTGGGTATAGCTGTTGCTGGGGTCTTTCTGCAGATGGCCTTGGGCGCCGTTTACGCCTGGAGTGTATTCCGGGTGCCACTCGCGAAGCAATTTGGCTGGAGCATTTCCGAAGTCACATTGACCTTTACCATCAGCATTTTTGTGTTGGGTATCGCGGCTTTTTTCGGCGGCCTTTGGCTCAATCGCAAGGGCCCAAGAATCGTCGCTCTCACGGGCGGATTTCTCTATGGAGTCGGAGGTTTTCTGGCGAGTTTCTCCGACCACAGACGCGCTGCTCGGGATGTTGCTGGTTTGGGTCCATTCTGCTACTCCAACATCATGAGAGGATCGATCGCGAATTGTGGCTGCAAAGGCATGGCATTTCCTGCATTTCCATCTCCGCTGATTCAGCTGTGCTGACTGCATTCGAGTCTCCATTCCTCACCGCCTGGCCACAATCATTCTGGTGATCGAGAATGGAAGGAGCCCCTCATGACGGTCCGCATTCGGACACTCCGTCGGTATGTTGACGACGACAGTCTCGCACTCTGTCGAGTTCGCTGCGGACAAGAAACACAAAGCCTTGAACCTGAACGATTGACTGGACTTTCTGCGTGCTACGCCGTTTGGAAATGCAAATGCATTCCTTAAGGCGAAAAGGAGATTCATATATGAGGTCGTTCCGTAGCACAGCAGTTTGCACTCTGTTTTTCGTGGCCATGCTGGGAGCTGCATTTGCGCAGCAGGTCAAAACCGACTTTGATCACCAAGCCAATTTCTCGCAGTACAAGACTTATTCGTGGCAGGAAATCAAGCCGACGAATTCGTTGTGGGATGCGCGAATTAAGAGCGCAGTCGATGCTCAATTGGCAGCCAAGGGCTGGACTCAGGTAGACAACGGCGGAGATGTGGCGATCGTAGCGATTGCGACGACTCAGAACGAGAGGACGCTTCAGACTTTCTATGACGGTATGGGTGGGGGATGGCGTTGGCGGGGATTCGGCGGAATGGGCGAGGCTACCACTACTGAGCAGGACTACAAAGAAGGAACTCTGCTCGTCGATATGTACGACGGAAAAACCAAGCAGTTGATCTGGCGCGGTAGTGCTGAAGATATGGTATCCAACAAACCTGAGACAAATGAAAAGAATCTGAACAAGGGTGTGGCAAAGATGTTCAAGAAGTTCCCTCCGCAGGCTGCCAAAGGGTAAGAGCTTCAGTCATCAGGACGGTCGCTCAACGGAACTTTAGAGGGAGAATGGAATGCAAACTCGCAAGCTTGGCAACTCCGACCTGCACATTACCCGCGTCGGCTACGGCGCCTGGGCCATCGGTGGCTCGGGATGGCAGTTCGCATGGGGATCGCAGAACGATAATGACTCCATCGCGGCCATTCACCGCTCGCTCGAACTGGGCGTCAACTGGATCGATACGGCCGCCGTCTACGGACTGGGACACTCAGAGGAAGTCGTTTCCCGAGCGCTCAAGACCTGGCCGGGTCCGCGGCCTTATGTCTTCACCAAGTGCGGCCTGCGCTGGGATTCCCAGGGCAACGTAAGGAAAACGCTGAGCGTTGATTCAATCCGGCGTGAAGTCGAAGACAGTCTCCGTCGCCTCTCCGTCGACGTGATTGATCTGTACCAGATCCACTGGCCTCCTGATCCCGATTCTGCCGAACTGGAAGAAGGATGGTCAATGCTCGGCCGCCTGCGGCGCCAAGGGAAAGTGCGCTGGATTGGGGTTTCCAACTTCAATGTCCAGCAACTGCGCCGCGCTCAGGCCCTGGCCCCCGTTACTTCTCTGCAGCCTCCGTATTCGTTGCTGCACCGCGAGATCGAAGACCAGGTTCTGCCCTACTGTCTGCGGGAAGGCATTGGAGTCATCGTCTATTCTCCGATGGCTTCCGGTCTCCTGACCGGCGCCATGACCGGTGAGCGCGCGGCCAAACTGCCCAAGGACGATTGGCGCAAGAATCATCCCGACTTTACCGAGCCGCAGCTCTCTCGGAACCTGGCGCTGGTGGAGCGCTTGCAGGAGATTGCCAGGCGCCACAACCGGTCAGCCGGAGAAGTCGCAATCGCCTGGACGCTGCACCATCCCGCCGTCACCGGAGCCATCGTCGGAGCCCGCAATGCACGTCAGGCCGAAGGAGTGATGCGAGCCGGCGAGTTGCGCCTCACCGATGAGGAAGTGATCGAGATCGAAACTTTTTTCGCCGAGACCGCGGCATAAAGCGAACGGCCGTAGTGCCAAAACAATTCCAGTCGGGCCCTTCGAGGCACGACTGAGTCAACAAGGAGAACACACTGAATAAAGGCAAAACGTACGTGAATACAAGTAATAAGTGGTTAGTCGTAATATTTTGTCTGGCTCTATTTTGCTCGCTGGCACTTCCAACAGCAGTAATGGCAGATGATTGGGACCAGGCGACCAAGTTAACCTTTAACGAACTCGTCGAGGTGCCCGGACAGGTTCTTGCCGCCGGAACCTATTGGTTCACGCTCGCGGACAACGATTCAGATCGCAACATCGTGGAGATCTGGAATGCGGACCGCACGCACCTGGTGACAACGATTCTCGCGATTCCCGATTACCGTCAGGAAACTCCGGCGAAGACGATCATCAATTTCGAGGAGCGTCCGTCCGGCCAGCCGGAAGCAATTCAGTCGTGGTTCTATCCCGGAAATAACTTTGGCGAGGAGTTTGGGTATCCGAAGACGCGCGCCAAGCAACTCGCGAAGCAGGCAGGCAGGCCGGTGCTCTCCATGCCCGAGCCGGCCTCAAACGCCGCTCAGATCAAACAAGCGTCTGTAAAGGCAGTGACTCCCAGCGGCGAGGAAGTCGCATTGCAGAAATCGCCGCCCACCAAATAGTTCCATCCCACTTTGAAGGCCCCTTTCACTATGGTCATTAGTGTCAGCTTTGGCCATTCGAGTGGTAGTCCGAACTTTTAACTCGAGCTTCGCATTGCTCCTTCTGGCACCGGCTTCGCGGTGTCATTTTTTTTTGCGCAGCTACTTGAACTGAGATGATGTCCTTCCGCGGACACGCTGTCCGCGGCGGGCGTCATTTCTCTCGTGGCGCTTGACCTTAGAAGTTCTCCCGGCCGAAACAATTCACCCAGACCGCCTCAGCCACATTCACAATTTGCCTCGAAGAACTAGTTTGGAATGCCGGTTGCTACTGCTCAAGGCATATCGAACACTGGCATGCGTGAAGGAGGATGCAGTCGTGAACGAGGTGGTTGATTCTTCGGGCGTGCAGTACGCAGTAATAGCAGGGCTTCGTACCGAGAATGGTCCGGAACGCCTCGTGATTGCGTACCCGAACGAGGATTCACTGCGCGATCTCATAGCCGCACGCTCCATTATCGCGGTCGGCTTCTCCTCGCGCGAGGAGGCGGTAGCGGGTAGCAGAGCTTCCGTCCCGACGGCTGTCGCTTACCAGCGAATGCCGGAAGCAATGGCAGGTGGGGGAATTGAAAGATATGAGCAGGGACTCAATTGGGCAGAGCGGCGAGGAGAAATAGGTTCAACCTTGCGGAGACTGGCAGGGTTTCTCGTCACTTCCTGCAGCGACATTGCTACTACCCATCGTCATCTTTTCTTCCAGGAATGCCTTCTCGGCGGTAATCAGGATGGCGCTGGGCAGTTCCGGCTGAGTTCTTTCAGTGCCTAGTCTCTGTTCGACGAACATCTGAGCTGCGGGCCCGACTTTTGGTAAAGGAGTAGCAAAATGAACGTTCTTCAGAAGATGCGTCCTTTATTTGCTTTTCTACAGGTGCTTGTTCTTGCCGTAGGGATAACGGGTGCAGCTTCGCGAGCGGCAGGACAGGCGGGAACGGGGGAGACTGTCATCCAGAAGGCCACGGAACAGTTTGAGAATAGTCCCCTGAAGATTACTTCCCTGGGTCAAGGTCTATCCGTCTTCTCCGGGGACGGGGGAGACGTTACGGCGATCGTCGACGATGGCAGCACCTTGCTGATCGATAGTGGACTGGCTTCGCGGGTTACTGAGCTGAGCGAAGCGATCTTTAAAGCGACGATGCGTCCCGTCACACGGCTGGTGAATACACATTGGCACTTTGACCACACGGGAGGGAACGCGTACTTCGGCTCCGCAGGCGTTATCATCATCGCCCAAGAGAACGTCAAGAAGCGGCTCTCGTCTGTCCAGGACGTGCCCTTCGTTGGCTTGCGCGACGGTCGTTATCCGTCGCAGGCGCTGCCAGGAATAACGTACTCCAGCAGCACGACATTGCATCAAGGGTCTCAACGGCTGACATTGGAGAACTACGGATCCGCGCATACGGACGGAGATACTGTTATCTATATCGCTCCGGCGAATGTCGCTGTTATAGGAGATATTTTCTCGAATCACTTCTATCCCATCATCGATCTGGCGTCAGGCGGATCAATCGATGGCATGATCCATTCGGTCGACCGAATTCTGGCGCAGACTGACGAGCAGACGAAGATCGTGCCGGGACATGGTCCAGTAGCCACGCACGCAGATCTGCAAGACTACCGTGACATGCTAGTGCAGGTTCGGCAGAGCATTAAGGATCTCATCGCAGCCGGAAAGACAATGGATGAAGTGGTCACGGCTGCGCCAACCAAGGATTTCGATGCCAGATGGGCTGGTGGTTACGTGACCCCGGAAGTCTTCGCAAAAATGGTATTCAGCAGTCTGGCAGGCACCAGCGCGAGTCGATAGTTGCTTGACGTCTGAACTCGGACTCTAAACCCAAAACAATCAGGACACCGCCCGATCACAAGGAGGCATCGTGATTTTTGTCGGAGGACTCCTCGCGCTCTTTCATTGCCGATTTGAAACCTCTAATACTTTCCCCTATTCCTTTGCCAAGTTCAGGAGGCTTCTTGGGGCCAAACACGAGCAAAGCAATTCCAAAGACTAACAACAGTGCATGGGCTGAAAAAGTCCTTCAAACATTGAATTCCCTCCTAGGTTTGGCCCCCGCCTTGGGTTCGCCATCACTGCCGTGTTTTGGTTCATCATTACTCCCGTCATTTCTCCAACTCCGATCACGAATCACTGCAACTCTCGACGTAACGGTGTCCCTGCGCCGACCCGATGGAGTTTTAAGGGAATCCCCTCGAGCCAGTGAGTTTTCGGCGGCTACGCCATTCCTGTTGATTGCATGCAGCTTTCCAAAGGCGGCCTTACCGCTAAGCCAAGGACTTCCGGAGTTCTTCGGTTACGCGAGCGAAGAGGATTACCTGTCCCGGGTGTCGACAAGCTGATAGTGATGTCAACATTTGGACGGTTCCACCGCTGAATTCCTCTCGAATGGGATCACGGATCCAGTGGACTCCGGCCTCTCAAGTCGGTACTGGAACGGCACTTGCACTTCTCCCTGCAGAGAGTGGGGTCAAAATGGAGGCGCAAGTATTCACGTTCGCTAGTTCGGAGGTAAATCTAGTGATCCTGTCGTCCCTCGTCGAACGCAATGGAGGCTTGCAATATCCGTCATTCGAGACAGAGTGAATTTCGAATTAGCTGGCAGTGAGCTTGTGAAGACTAATAACGCGACATCTATGACCTCGGAGTTTGGCTTCGCCGATGCAAGGGCCGACCGGCCTCATTGCCCGGCCGAAAGTCTGGTTTACGCTCTCAACCACCAGAAGGCCATTCCATCTCCTCGCTAACCGTTCCCTGGACTGAGGTAACTGCGCTATTATTTTTCTCATCGGGAGCTGTGTGTTCAGACACGCTCGACGAGAGCGAGGTGAGAGCAGGCTATGACCCTGCATAAATGGCGTGCAGTCCTTCAATTCTTTGCCGGCAGCGTTGCGCTCGCGTTGTTGACATTTGCCAGCTTCCGACTCCGGCTAAGTCTCGCTACGGTTCTCCGTCTGGATCTTGTCGTCGTTCTGCTGTCCCCCTGGGCCAATTACCCTGAATCGGCCGTCGTATCTCTCATTGGAGGAGGGTGTTTGGCGTACTTATTTCCGCCACCGATCTTTTCCCTCCTGGTCACGGATCCGTTCGAGGTCGCGGGCCTCATTTCTATCGCTGAATCGCATGGCAGCCGCTTGTGGGCGGTCGATAACCCTCCCCGCGGCGCTGGCTTTCACCTTACCCTGGCTGCCAACGTCGAGGCGAGTGAATGACGCCCGCAACCGCCCCCACGGTGTTCGTCGTCGATGATGATGACTTGGTGCGTGCTTCCATTCAAGGCATGCTGAAGTCGGTCGGCTTGCGTTCCGAGACCTTCGGGACGCCTCAAGAATTCCTCCGCAGCAAGCGGCCGGACGGCCCAAGTTGCCTAGTTCTGGACGTGAGACTTCCTGGAGTTAACGGTCTGGACTTTCAGCAACAGTTGGTTGGCGCGGGCATCCTTATTCCCGTCATCTTCATTACCGGTCATGGAGATATTCCGATGACGGTGAAGGCTATGAAATCCGGTGCGGTGGAGTTCCTGACCAAGCCATTCCGCGACCAGGACTTGCTGGATGCGATCCATCAGGCTTTGGATCGCGACCGGGTGTGGCGCCGACAGCAAAGCGAGCTTGGTGAGCTGCGACAGCGCTACGAGTTGCTCACTGCACGCGAGCGTGAGGTTCTGGGCCTTGTGGTTTCGGGCATGCTCAATAAGCAAATAGCTTTTGATCTCGGAACCAGTGAAATCACCGTGAAG
>Ga0182024_10008866_pt1 | contig 21017 bp, 15 predicted proteins | sample P32metaG_FD_120480 | JGI IMG/M metagenome (GOLD analysis project Ga0182024, IMG submission 120480) | Permafrost microbial communities from Stordalen Mire, Sweden - P3-2 metaG (Illumina Assembly) | ecosystem: Environmental > Terrestrial > Soil > Wetlands > Permafrost | place: Sweden: Stordalen...
AACTGGTCGGATTTGTATCGCGAGCCGCAACTCTGGAAGGGAATTCTGGACACGTGGCGGCAGGACGGCGTTCCGGCGGACGTGCCGCTCTACAACACCGAGAGCAATGTGTCGTGGTCGCTGACCGATCCGATGCAGGATGTGTTTGCGGGAATGTGGCTGGCGGATAGCGTGGGGGCGTTTCTGACCAATGCAGGGCCGGGCGCGCAGTATTACCAATTTTTTGTTCAGCCTGATCCATTGCGCTCGGGATGCCAAACCTGGGCTACGTTTGGGAGTTTTGTGGCGGACGAGAACCTGGGGATCAAAGGATATACGGCGGAGTATTTCGCAAGCCAAATGCTGAATCTGGATTGGGTGAAGCATGGGGCGGGGGCCCATGCGTTGTATCCGGCGGCAGGGGACCTGGAGGACGAGGCACATCATCGTTTGATTACGGCATACGCAGTGAAACGGCCGGATGGGGCGTGGTCGCTGCTGATGCTCAACAAAGACCCGAGCAATGCGCATGAAGTGAAGATTGCGTTTGAAGACGGGGGCCTGGAAACGGCGGCGCAGTTTAGCGGGGCGGTGAAGATGGTGACGTTTGGCGTAGCGGAGTATGTGTGGCACTCGTCGGGCGCGACGAGCCATGCGGACCCGGATGGGCCGCCGAAGCGTAATGAGTTCGAGTGGAAGAGCGGGCAGAAGGTACTGCTGCCGAAGGCGTCGATAGTAGTGCTGACGGGGAAAGTGGACGGCGAGTGACAAAGGCCGCAGCACAGCGGAGTTCTATCCCACATCTCAGAAGCGAGATGTGGGGCACCCGGCAGCTTTGGGCTTGCATTGCTTCTTGAAAGCAGTACAATTCAAGGCGGTTCGACTGCAAACGCCACATTCCCGCAGAGCCCATGCTGGCGGCGAACTTTCGGCGTGCTCCCTGCGCCGCGTTGTTTGGATCTATCGCGAACAATCACGACGGATGGGGTTTGGCGCCAATTGGAAATCAAGAAGGAAATCCCGGATTCTGAGAAGCCTGTAAGCCCACGGAGAACTACGCCGCGAAAAACATCCGTCATTTTTCTGCTGGCCGTATTCTTCACCTTCACCGTCATTGCGTTTGCCAACGACATCATCGATATGGGGCACCAGCCGCGGTTGCGTTTTGCCCTGGCGATATTGTTCTCTGGCCTTTTTGCGGTAGCCTTTGCGGCATCCGGAATATCGTTGCGGGGAAAATTCTGGAAGGCATTTATCCCGTTGATGGTCCTTCAAACTCTAACCATGGTGCTGCTCGCTAACTTGCTTCCGGATGCACCTGCGCCTGTTCAAATGGGCGCTGAGGCCATGGGGCGAATGCAGGGCCGGCTCGCGTTCGATGGCATTGCCACTATCATTTCCATCTGTCTGGGCTATGCGGGCTTTGTGTTCGTTTCTGTCAGCGAAGGACGACGCCACTCGCGGGTCCACGCAGAGATGAGCCGCCAGCAGGCGCTCCTGGAGAACGAGTTGGCAGCCGCCCGCGAAGTTCAGCAGGTCATCCTGCCGGAACGGGCCGAGGCTGTTCCGGGCTTCAAAGTCGAGAGCGTCTACCAGCCCGCGCGACAGGTTGGCGGCGACTTCTTCCAGGTACTGCCCACGGGTGAAGGCGGCTTGCTGGTTGTGGTTGGCGACGTGGCCGGCAAGGGATTGCCTGCGGCCATGCTCGTTTCCGTCCTGGTTGGAGCAATTCGCGGCATCGCGGAGTACACCAAAGACCCCGTTGAACTTCTTGCCCGCCTCAACGAGCGGCTTATCGGCCGTACCCAAGGCGGTTTTTCGACTGCCCTGGTGGCCCGCATTGAGGCCGATGGCAGTGTGAGCATAGCGAATGCTGGACACCTGTCCCCTTATCTCGATGGGCAGGAAGTCGAGTTGCATGGTGCATTGCCGCTCGGCGTCGTCGAAAATGCAACGTATCAAGTCACACATTTCCATCTGGCGCAGGGGAGCCGTTTGACGTTCTACTCCGACGGCGTGGTGGAAGCCCAGAATCAGAATGGCGAACTCTTCGGCTTCGAGCGCGGAAGGGCCATTTCCGTCCAGCCAGCTGCCGCGATTGTGCAGGCAGCCACTCAATTCGGCCAGGAGGACGATATCACCGTCGTCACCATCGAGCGCCTGGCGAACGGCGAAGGATTGACTAGCGTGGGCGCGGCGCATGCGCTGGCCACGGCGTAAAGCCGCACATCTTATGCGGGCCCCCACAACCGAACCGCCGATCCCTTCTCGCCGGGTGCCCCATGTCTCGATTCTGATACCCGGGAGGTCGCTACTACAGGCTCGTCGCCGCAAAATCATTGGCGAACTAAGCTATCCCTGCCGGGATTTACACGGACTCAGCCCCAGACTCTCGCCATCTTGAGACGAAAACCGGTAACGGGTTCCGCGCCTTCGACTATCTCCGGATGGCTGAGGACTATGGGGGCGCGTCCGGGCGCGTAAATGGCAACGGTGCCGCCAAAGGGGTCGATACGCCATGCAAGGCGGACGCCGTTCGAGATCCATAATTCCATCTTGGCATCCAACTCGGGCAGCGAGTCGGAGGGGGAAAGAATCTCGATGAGGAAATCTGGCGCGAAGGGCAGAAATCGCTCCCGCACGTGCTTGCTCAACGCCGCAAGGCGGCTCGACTCAACCCATCCCCCATCGGGCGAGAGCGTCGAGCCATCGGGAAGATTGAAGCCGGCATTGGAGCTGAAGGCAAAGCCGCGACCGTCGGCCTCAGCCCACGCGAAAAGCTCATGTACCACATAGGCTTCGCGAAGGTTGTTCTCGAACCCGCTCGGAGTCATCACCAGAATCTCCCCCGACGCCAACCGCTCCACCTTGCAAGGCTTATTGGCCTCGGAAAAGGCTATCAATTCATCGTCCGACAGGGGTACGGGAGGCCGGAGCCGTGCTGGCAAAGCCACATTTTGAAGGGCCATCAGCATGGATTCGTCCTCCTCTCGCGATTGTGCATCCGCCCCGATGCAGGCGCTATCGATAGTGTAGACCGTTCTTTGTGCGGATGCCAGACCGTTTGCCGTGACCTCATCGGAAGCAGCGGGTCAGTTTGAGGGAGTGTTCCCCCAGGGGCTAAAGCCCGGGCTTATTTCGCTGTCTTGCGGCACGACTGAAGTCATGCCCTGATACAAAACGCTCACGAATCCACGCTGAAATGAGTTCTTCCACAGCCTGCGAACCCGTGCCTTGATACAAAGCTCAACACTGAGCTGGTCGAAACAAGCCTGATTGTCGCGTGCCTGCCGTTGAGACGCGCTCCTGTAAACTGGATAGTTCCCTAATTTCTGGGCAAGCTCGCAGGAGGTTCCTCAAATGGCATCGGTGATTCTTCCTTCCGCTCCGTCGGAGTCGCGGGCGGGACGGTTTGGCGTTTATGGCGGGCGGTATGTGCCGGAGACGCTGATGGCGGCGCTGGTGGAGTTGGAGCATGAGTATGACCTGGCGAAAAATGACGCGGCATTTCAGACCGAGCTTGCTGGCCTCTTGAAGGATTACGCGGGGAGGCCTACTCCGCTTTACTTTGCCAAGCGGCTTACGGAGCAGTTGGGCGGGGCGAAGATTTATTTGAAGCGCGAGGACCTGCTGCATACCGGCGCGCACAAAATCAATAACGCGCTGGGGCAGGGACTGCTGGCGAAGCGCATGGGCAAGAAGCGCATTATTGCCGAGACGGGCGCGGGGCAGCACGGCGTGGCTACGGCGACTGTGTGCGCGCTGCTGGGCCTGGAATGCGTGATCTACATGGGCGATGTGGACATGGAGCGGCAGGAACTGAACGTGCTGCGCATGAGGCTGCTGGGCGCGGACGTGCGCGGGGTGAGCGCGGGGTCGAAGACGCTGAAGGACGCTATCAGCGAGGCAATGCGCGACTGGGTGACGAACGTCCGGAGGACTTATTATCTACTGGGCAGCGCGCTGGGGGCGCATCCTTATCCGACCATGGTGCGGGATTTTCATCGCTGCATAAGCCGCGAGATGAAGGAGCAGATTTTGGAAAAAGAGGGCCGGCTGCCAACGGCGGTGATTGCGTGCGTGGGCGGCGGGTCGAATGCGATTGGGGCTTTCTACGAATTTATTCCCGATCGGCAAGTGCGGCTGATTGGCGTGGAGGCCGGAGGACGCGGTCCGGCGCTGGGCGATCATGCCATGCGGTTCAAGGGCGGATCGCCTGGGGTGTTGCAGGGCACGTTTTCGTTTGTGCTGCAGGACGAAGACGGACAGATTGCGCTGACGCATTCAGTATCGGCGGGGTTGGACTACGCGTCGATTGGGCCGGAGCACGCGGCGCTGCACGATTCGGGACGCGCGGAGTATGTGTCGCAAGACGATGCGGCGGCTCTCGATGCGGTGGTGAGGCTGGCGCGGACCGAGGGGATTCTGCCGGCGCTGGAAAGCGCGCATGCTGTGGCCGAGGCTCTGAAGGTTGCCCCCACGATGTCTGCACATGACATACTGGTGGTGAATCTCTCAGGACGTGGCGACAAGGATATGGGGATATTGGCGCGGGAGTTGAAGCTCTAGTAGTTTTTGGAGATTTGTTCATTCCCAGGTCTCTCCGCCTCGGCGGACGAGACCTGGGGCACCCGTACAGGGCAGTTCTATATGGCGATTATTTTTGACCGCAAACCCGGACTGGTTGTCTATTTGACGGCTGGAGACCCGAGCCTTGATGCCACCCTGGCCATCGCTCTTGCGGCTATCGATGCGGGTGCGGCGGTGATTGAGCTTGGCGTTCCGTTCAGCGATCCGCTGGCAGATGGGCCGGTGATTCAGAGAGCCAGCGAGCGGGCCGTGGCGCGGGGAACGCGGCTCAGGGACGTGCTTGGTTTGGCGGCGGAGATTCGCGCGGCGCGGCCGGCGGCGGGGCTGGTGATTTTTACTTATATCAATCCGGTTCTGCGCTACGGGCTGCACAGGTTTGCGGATGAAGCAGCCGCGGCCGGCGCGGACGGGGTGCTGGTGCTTGACTTGATTGTCGAAGAGGCGGACGAGTACCTGGCGGAGATGGAACGCGTGGGACTTGCGCCGATCTTTCTGGCTGCGCCGACCAGCCCCGATGAACGGCTTGAGGCCATCGCGACGCACTCCAAGGGATTTATTTATGCCATCTCGCGCGTGGGCATCACGGGGACGCAGCAGAGCCTGACGGCCGATGCCGCGGCGCTGGTTGCGCGCATCAGGCGATTCTCAGACAAGGACGGGAACAAGCTGCCGGTGGCCGTCGGCTTCGGCATCTCCAAGGCGGAACACGTCGCACAGGTGGCGGAGTTCGCGGATGCGGCGGCGATTGGCAGCGCGATTGTGGAGTTGATTGAACGCTCGACAGCTGAGGCGGCTCCGGGCGCGGTGGCGCGATTTATCAAGGGACTTTACCCGTCCGCGGCTGCGGACAGTGCCGGCCCGGTGAAGGAATCTCCGCTGGTGGCTGTGCCGTCAGCATAGCCGCATGATTGGAACTTGCTACTGGTTCGCGCAACCTGTGAAGGTCTGCATTGAATCTGGCCCGAAATTTGGATGAGGCGCAGGAGCGCAGCGCGAGGACTGCAATGACGCTGGAAGAGTTGCGAAATCAGATCGATATTCTGGACCGGCAACTGGTGGAGTTGCTGAGCGAGAGAGCACGCGCCGCGCAGATGATCGGTCACCTGAAGGTCGCCACGCAACTGCCGGTCTATGAGCCGGCGCGCGAAAAGGTGATCTACGCCAATGTGCGCGCGGCCAACAAGGGTCCGTTGCCGGACATCGAGCTGACGCATATCTACGAGCGCATCATCGACGTGATGCGGGCCTTGCAGAGGGACGAGTTGGCATCGGAGAGGAACGCCCAGGCGCAAACATCGGGGTCCCCAGCGACAGGTCTTGGTCGCGGGGGTGATCATGCGCCTGGCCACGACACAGGCGCATCAGACGCCGAGACAGGGAACAAGCAATGATCGTAGCCATGCAGGAAAAGGCCACCGAAGAACAGATCGATGCCGTCATAGAAGCGATGGCAGAGGCAGGAGTCGATGTTCATCGGACTACGGGAGCGACGCAGACGATTCTGGCTGCTGTGGGATCGACCGCCAGTCTGGACCTCGGCAAGTTTGAAGTGTTTCCGGGCGTGCTGCGCGTTCACCGCATCAGCGCACCCTACAAACTGGCCGGACGCGCGTTTCGTCCGGAGGGCACGGTGGTCGAGTTTGCTAACGGCGCAAAGATCGGCGGCCAGCAAGTTGCCATCATTGCCGGGCCATGTGCGATAGAAAGCCGCGAACAGATATTCGCCATTGCCGCATGCGTGAAGGGCGCGGGTGGCGGGTTTCTGCGCGGAGGCGCATTCAAGCCGCGCAGTTCGCCCTACTCCTTTCAAGGGCTGGGCATTCCCGGCCTGCAACTGATGCACGAGGCTGCCAAGGAGCACGGGCTGAGCACGGTGAGCGAGGTCATGGAGATTTCGCAGATCGAGGCCATGCTGCCGTATGTGGATTGTTTCCAGGTGGGAGCGCGCAACATGCAGAACTTCAATCTGCTGCGCGAACTGGGCCAGGTGCGCAAGCCGATTCTGCTGAAGCGCGGCATTGCGGCCACCGTTGAAGAGCTGCTGCTTTCGAGCGAATACATTCTTTCCGGCGGCAACTACGATGTGATTCTCTGTGAGCGCGGCATACGCACGTATGAAACCGCAACGCGCAACACGATGGACATTGCGGCCATTCCAGTGGTGAAGAAGCTGTCGCATTTGCCGATTGTCGGCGACCCATCGCATGGCACGGGGCGGCGCGACATGGTTCCGGCGATGGCCAAGGCCGCCGTGGCGGCGGGCGCGGATGCGATCATGTTGGAGATTCATCCCAATGCCGACAAGGCTGCCTCGGATGCGGCGCAGACGCTGTTTCACGACCAGTTTGAAAAGCTGGTGAGTGAGCTCAGGGTGCTTGCGACGGCGGTGGGAAGAACGCTGTAAGGATGAATGTAGCAATCGATCCGTAAACCGGAGCGACAGAGGAAGCCGGAGCAACGAAAGAAAAATGATCGAGCGCATCGCCATCCTGGGCACGGGCTTGCTGGGCACATCGGTGGGCCTGGCGCTGCGCGCGGCGGGATTTCGAGGCGCCATTACCGGGTGGAACCGGGGTGCGGAGGGCGGGCAGAGAGCGCTTTCGATGGGCGCCGTCGACACGCTGGCTGCCGAGCCTCTGCAGGCAGCACGGGAGAGCCAGGTGGTGCTGTTGGCTGTGCCGATCTACGCCACGCTCGATTGGATGGAGCGGTTGGCGCCTGTGATGGGGCCGGAGCATCTGGTTACCGATGTGGGCAGCACCAAGGCGCAGATTACGGCTGCCGCGGGCCGGCTCTTCAACACTCCGGAGCGCGCGGGGTTTCTGCCCGGACATCCGATGGCCGGCAAGGAACGCGGCGGCGCGGCTTTGGGTGAGGCCAACCTATTTCGCGGCGCGGTGTGGCTGTTTACCGACGACCCCGGCTGGAAGCGGTCAACGCATTCGGCGAACCTAGCCCAAGACTGGCGGCAGTGGGTCGAGGCGATGGGTTCAAAGACCATCGACATTGATGCCGCGCGCCACGATGAGCTGGTGGGCTGGGTAAGCCATTTGCCGCAGTTTGTGGCTACGGCGCTGAGCGCGCTGCTCGAAGAAGAAGTGGGCGACGCGCCGGAACTGAAAGACGTGGGCGGGCGCGCTCTGCGCGAGATGACAAGACTTGGGGCGAGCCCCTACTCCATGTGGCGCGACATTGCCTACACCAACACTGAAGCTGTGAAACGGTCGCTGCATGCGCTGGAGCAGCGGCTGGCGTACCTGCGCGAAAACCTGCGGACGCCGGAGTTGCGGGATGAGTTTGAGCAGGCGAATCGGTTTCGGCGCGATCAGTAGCCGGGAAGCGACGGATCAGAAGACCTGCACCTTGGCTACTTTGCCGTTCAGGAACTTGACGACCCATCGATGGCCGTCTCTCAGGTAGTACCACGTCTCGTGCAGGCTGTCGTCGGTGGTGTCTTCAACCTTCTTCTGATCGGGTTCTCCGGCGCTCATCAGCGCCATCTGGTAGGTCATCCCCTGAACGACATCCTTGGCGCGAATGGCTTCCTGGAATTCAGGCGGCAGGCGTTGCACTTGCAGATTGTTGCTAATTTTGGCGGTATCGAGCACTCGTGCCAACAGCGGCATAAACGCATCGAGCTTGATGTCAACATCGGTCAGGTCTCTGCCATAGCGGAAGTTGATCCGCGTGCCGCCGGCGCGCTTGAACCCCGCGCCCTTCTTTTCGGCGTTCTTGCTGGCGCCACTGCCTTCGCCGCCGCCGCCCAGATGAACCTCCACCCGGTCGCTGTCCACCTTCACATCGGTGATCGTCGCCCAATCTTCCCGCTCAACGCCGACGCCCTTGTCCTTCAGGTATTTGGCCAATTCCTTCAGGTCGATGCCGCGATCGTCGAGGCGCTTGTCGGTTTTGGGATTGACATACAGATCCAGCCCATCCTTGTAGGCAGGCATATCCAGAAGGGCTTTGACATCCTTGCCGAGCAGAACCTTGCTCAAGGCCGCCTTTGCCGGTTCGGTGGTTTCGGCCCTCAGCAGTTTCTCGCAGCCGGGAAGCATCAGCATCAAGAAGAACACCACGCAATATTTCGAATGAACTCTCATCTTGTCATCCTTCTCTCCGACGCTGTGTCCGCGAAGCCACGATTCACGCCTGGGCGCTTGCAGTGGCGTTCAGTAGACAGAAATCGGGAAGTGAGGCCATTGTCGATGGCCGAACTCAGGACAGTCAATGCAGCTTTCAGGGGACGCGGATGGGACCTTAGTCTACCCAGCCGGCCGGCGGTTCGCTGCTCGCGGACCGATCGATCGTGAGCTGCTTTCCATCGGGAGTTTCCCGGATTGCGACCGTGGCTTTGTAGCCGCTGCTGAGGCTCTTGCCCTGTCTGACATACTCAATAGCAACCGAGTAGGCGCCGGCAGGAATGGTTTCCAGATTCTTCAAGCGGAAGCGCCACCAGCCGGAGCCGTCGCTGCTGCTGGATTAGCCGAGGTCGTCAGATACACTAGCGAAACATCGTCGTAGCTGGGCATGTTCATGGCGCGCGAAGCGATGGGCGCGATGACGAAGAGAAGAGCGAGAGCAGCGGTGAGACATCCCTTTGAGGCTTGTGCGCGAAACGAGCTGATCAAGCCGGGGCGCTCCTTATAGCTGATCCTGTTCGGCGGACGCGGCGAGGTGTTCGGCGGCGGGATGGACAGCGGCTTCTTTCGCCGGGTCGAGCGTATGAAATCCTTCTGCTTTGGCGGCTTCAAGCAACTGCGGCGAGGCGGAGACGAAGATGATTTCAGTGCCCTGGAACATATCGCGCGCGGCGATGGCGGCGGCCAGTTGCAGAGTGTCAGGCCAGCGCAAGGTGGAGCGGTCGAGCAATTGGCGGGCGGCCTCGAGCACGGCGGGGTTGAGCGGCTCCTGCACCATGCGCGCGGCTTCAAGGCGAAGAATTTCAAGCGCAGCGGTCGCGTTTTCGGCTGAAATGGCGCCGGCGCGTTCACGGCGGCGGATGGCGGCGTAGACTTCGAGCGGCGTAGAGGCGGAGATGAGTTTACGGTTGTCCTCGACAGCTTCCATCAGGCGGATCAGGGCGTCGGTGCCCTGTTCCTGGACGAACAATTTGGCGAAGGCTGTGGACTCAAGGAAGTAGCAGCTCACAGGTTCCCTCGTTCTTCTTCAATAGCTTCGGCGATGGAGTCGCCATGGACCGCAACGGGGTGAAAGCGCTGCGCCTCTTCGGGTATGCCGGCTTCGGCGCGGTTGAGACGGATGGTGGTGGTGGGATAGGCGGGCGTCTTGGGGTTGGCAATCTTGCTGGTAAGCACGACGCCGCGCTGAATGGCCTCAGCCAGCACTGCCTGGCGCGACTCGGGATTCTGATTCCAGCGAAAGGCCTTGCGCGGCAGAAACGAGTCGCGGAACCACTTGAGGGCGATAAAGGCATGGCCGCCTCGCTCGGCCTCAGCCAGCGCGGCACACAGCTCCTTGACGCGGGCATCGAGATCGGCAGGGATCTGGGCTTCCTGGCTGTCGTCTTCCTCGTCGCTGAAGTGGTGTTCGGCGGCCGCGCGCGGCGCCCGGGTTGCGCGCGGCGCAGCTTCGCCGTCGCCGACACGCTCGAAATAGATGCGGACTTCGTCCTCTTCCGGGGACCACGACTCCGCGAAGGAATTGCGGCGCTTACTGCGGCCGTTCTCACTGCAAAGCTCGACAATGGCCTGGTATCCGGGAGGCGCCAGGAAGTGAAGGGCGCGCGCCAGGCCCGGATCGGAGGAAAACGCCAGTTCATTCAGGGCTTCTTCAATAATCTCTTCGGCGTCGGGAATGCTGAGATTGCTCACGTCTACGCTGTTTTGTACAGCTCTTATCGCCTTCATTTTCTTCTCCATATGCCGCACCTTCCCGCTCACCGCCGTTCCCGATGGCTTCATGGCCCTGTTTCAGGAGTCTGAAGCTGGCGCAGCGGGTAAAAGAGGGCGGTCTTACTTTTAAACTGTGTCTATCCGTAAATGCCTGCTAATGGATAGATGGATTTTTTGAATTGACGACCAAGGCGATTCCACGAGAATTCAGTCAATACCGATCCATGCGGCTCTCAGAACCCCTTTAAGGCAAACGCTGGCAATTCCCCCGGAACCGTTTACAAATAGGAATCATCTTTCCTGTTGCCATTTCTACCCTACGGCGATTTGAGTAGCACTTTAGACTAATCCCCAGATCAAAGTTAAACAAGCCACAGTGTAACCGATTATTGCGCAATGCGCGCTTGAGATCAAAAAATCTGTGCAATGATTCGTGTTCGACAACCCCGATGTCGGCCATTAGTTGTAGGCGATGGGCGCATTTTTGAGGCTCCAGAGTTCGTACAATAGGGATATGCGGCTTTACCTGAAGCTTTTGTTTCTCTGGTGTTTGGCATCACCCGGACTGTGTGCGGATGCTCCGGCCTTCGATCTTATGGGGCCCAAAGTGGATGTCCATGTGAAGCGGGGGGAGGTTACGCTTCCGATTGGCGAGGTACCCAACCTGCAACCGAACGACAGGCTATGGATTCATCCCGACCTGCCCGAGAGCCAGTCCGCCCATTATGTTCTCGTCGTTGCTTTTCTGCGCGGTGCAACCAATCCGCCTCCGCCGGCGTGGTTTACGCGCGTGGAGACGTGGAACCGCCAGGTGCGGGATGAGGGCGTCTTTGTTACGGTTCCAGCCGAAGCGCAACAGGCGCTGATCTTTCTTGCTCCGGAGACAGGCGGAGACTTCAGCACCCTTCGCGCCGCAGTCATCGGCCGGCCGGGCGCATTTGTGCGCGCCACGCAGGATCTGCAGGCCGCGAGTCTGGACCGGATGCGGCTGGAGGCTTATCTGGCAGAAGTAAGGGTGACCACCCAGACGGATCCGAAGCTGCTGAAAGACAGAGCAGAAATGGCGGCGCGCAGCCTGGGCATCAAGCTGGATAAGGAATGCTTCGACAAGCCAAGCGATCAGCAGGCGCCATGCCTGGTGCAGCACACCGATGGACTGGTGCTGGACGACGCCAATGCGCAATCCATGGTGGTGCAGCTGGCCAACGGGTCTACCGGCGACCTGATGAACCAACTCAGTTACGCACCGATGGCCGGCGGAGGCTTATACAGCCCTTATGTAGGCGCGATTGTTGATACGGCAAGGATTCTGGCCTCGCTGCATACGGCGCACTTTCAATACATTCCCGCGCTCGCGCTGCCGACCAAAGATACGCTGAACCTGCGCCTGAATGTGCCACCTTCGTTTCGCGATCCAAAATCCGTGGTGGTGGTGGCGCTGCCGGCAATAGGTCCCCCCAAGCCTCCGCTCCTGCGTCTGGTGAATCCGGAAGCGACGTACTGCGCACAGCAACCCGACCTGGTGTTTTCCGTTGAGGGAGCGCCGATGGTGTTTTCCACCCAGTTGGCATACGATCTGGCCCTGCATGTCGAGACGCAGGCAAATGGAAAGACCTCGTCGGTGGACCTGCCGGTCAAGGCCGATGCGTCGGCCGGCGGGCTGGTGCTCGAGGATCCTCCTCCCGCGCTGGCGGAGAGCGATTTGACTGCCGTGCTGCGTGGAAAGTGGGGCTTTGACGACTGGGAGGGACCGCACTTCCATCTCCATGTTGCCCAGGCAGGAAAGTGGACTGTGGCGGCGGGTGACCAATCGGCCCTGGTAGTGGGCCGCGAAGACACATTGCGCCTTGAAGACGATAGTGCAATCTGCGTGGACCGGGTGGCGGAACAGGCAGGAGATGGCAAGCCGGTCGAGTTGAGCTGGAAATCTCCCAAGCCGGACTCGCTGGAAGTGGCCGTACCCATGAAGGACGCTGCTCCGGGACCTGTGACGCTGGAAGTCTACCAATTTGGGTTGGAGACGCCTGACAAGTTGCCCCTGACGGCCTATGCGGAAGCCGCTTCGCTGGATCGCATCACGCTCAGCGCCGGAGATCAGATGGCGCTGCTGAGAGGCAATCGACTGGACGAAGTGGCGAAGGCCGACCTGGCTGGCATTGTGCTTAAGCCGGCAAAATTGAGAAGGGTGCAGGACTTTGACCAGTTGGCGATGAGCACCGACGCTTCCACGGCCAGCCTGGAACCTGGAAAGGCATACATGGCTAAAGTCGAACTGCAGGATGGCCGCAAGTTGAAGGTCCCTGTGACCGTGGGGCCGCCTCGCCCACAGGTTACTCTTCTGAATAAAGGTGTACAGGACGAGGCTTCCTCGATTCCCTCGCCCGTGCGCCTGGCCAGCGCCGACGATCTGCCTGTGGATGGGCGGCTGGTGTTCTTTCTCAAGTCGCGCTTACCGCTAAACTTTCCCCGCGATGAAAAGGTGGAGGTGGCCGCTGTGGACGGGAGCTTCTCTACTGTTTTGTCGCTGGCTGACGCCAGCCTGATGCTTGAGGACGCGAAGACGGCGATGGGATCTCTGGAGCCGATGGGCCGCTTCGGCCAGTCGGCCTTTGGACCGGTGCAGGTGCGTGCGATGTCGGCCGATGGGGTCACGGGAGACTGGCTGCCGCTGGGGACGCTGGTGCGGCTGCCGGGATTCAAGGAACTGCGCTGCCCGCGCGCGATATCCAAACCCTGCACGCTCACAGGGACGAATTTGTTCCTGGCTTCATCCATTGCAGCGACGCCGGACTTCATCAACTCGACCGATGTGCCGCAGGATTTTACCGGAACGCAGCTGAGTGTGGCCCACCCAGCGAACGGCATGTTTTATCTGCGTCTGCGCGACGACGCCGCAACGGTGCAGACGGTGACCCTGCCGGTGACACCGGCATTGCCTGGATCGCAGCCGCCCGCTGCGCCGGCCACATCCGCAGCACCGCAGCCGGGAAAAACGGAGCCCGCGAGCGTTGCAAAGCCAGATGCGACGGCGAATCGATAATCGGCCTGGCTGCCTGGCATCCAACCCGATGGCCAGGGTTCACGATATTCTGGAGGGATGTTGAGGCTGCATGTTCTTCTTTCACTGCTTACATTGATCGCGCTCGGCGCGGTGTCCGCCGGCGCGCAAACCCCGGCTTCAACCTGGACTTTCGCAGTCAGCGGCGACAGCCGCAACTGCGGCGATTTTGTAATGCCCGCAATTGCTGCCAAGGTAAAAGCGGAGAACGACGCCTTCTATTGGCACCTTGGCGATTTTCGTTGGATGAGTACGGTCGATCAAGACATGAAGGCAATGGAACCTGCGGGAAGCAATCTGCCCCATGGGGAATACCAGCATCTGGCCTGGGACGACTTTCTGCAGTACCAGATGGCCTCGTTCGGTTCCCTCCCGGTATTCCTGGGGCGCGGCAATCATGAGAATGTGAAGCCGATGACGCGCGAGGGCTATATCGCCAAATTCTCCAGCTTCCTGACCCGTCCGGAGATTCAGGCGCAGCGCCAGGCCGACGGGGAGAGCAACCAAGCAGTTCAGTCCTGGTATCACTGGACCCGCGACGGCGTGGATTTCATCACCCTGGACAATGCCAGCCGCGATGAGTTTTCCGCTTCCCAACTGCGCTGGCTGCGCTCAGTACTGGACCGGGATCTGGCCCCGGATTCAGGCATTCGCGCTATTGTCACGGGGATGCATGAATCGCTGCCTCATTCCACCGGTTCCAATCACGGCATGGACGATTGGGATCTGGGCCTGCGCAGCGGCGAAATGGTCTACAACTGGCTGTTCGACGCCCAGGCGGCAGGCAAGCACGTGTATTTTCTGGCCAGCCACTCGCATTTCTATTCGCCCAATATCTTCGACACGCCCTATTGGAAGCAGCACAGCAGCACGGTTGTGCCCGGGATCATCATCGGGAGCGCCGGGGCTCGCCGATACCGGCTCTCGAAGGATGCGGACAAGGCCTCCAAAACCAACATCTATGGCTATCTGCAAGGGACGGTCGAGGCGGATGGATCTATTGATTTTGTGTTGCACGAGGTAAGCGAAGGCGACATGGTCGCGTCCAAATGGCCCAATGCGCCGCTGGACGCAATCCATGAGTGCTACATTCACAATTCCGATGCGGGGAATTGAGTGGGGCCGGCAAAGCGTCTGCGCGAGCAAGCCTCAGAAGACGCGGACGCGAAGGCCCGCGCTGACGCCCAGGGACGACATGGGGCCAAAGGTGAATTGCGGCCAGTATTGATATTCGCCATCGGCCAGCCGGAGCCGGACCCCGCGCGTGAGAGAGTAATCGACCCCGCCTCCGGGCGCAATGACCAGGTACCTTCCATAGGCGTAGTTGTAAGGAAAGTTGAATTCGCCGATCCCTGCCAGACACTTGCCATAAACCTGAAACTTGCCGATTGACCGGTGGTATCGAGGACCGGCTAGCCAGGTTGTGGCGCGGACATTGTCAGTCTGGTGAAAAGCGAGCCAGCGCGCCTCGCCTTCAAAGCCAATGGCGCGCCTGGTGTCCACGTCGACAAATGGAGCGATGCCGAGCATCTTCCGATCGCCGTATTGCAGTGAGAATCCGGAAGCCGTGGCGCCGGCGAAAATGTTGAGGCCGCCGCCATCCCCAGCCGGAAGCACCTGCCCGGAGGCCATGCGGCCCAGCGCCAATGCCACCAGCAGCAGGAGGACTGGGACGCATCCAGCGCCGAGCCGAATGCTCGCGCGGGCCCAGCCGCTTTCATCGATGTGTTGAAGTCTCTTCATCTGTTCCCTGCGGCCCGCATTACTTGGTTATGTTCAGCGTCAGATTTTGATACTGGGTGATGTTGCTGTTGACCCCTGTACCGTTTACCTGAATCACGTAGGTTCCCGGCTTCGCGCTGGCTTGCGTGTAGCCGGTGCAGCCGGTTACGAGCATGGCGGCGCCTGCCAGACACAAGAGAACCATTACGGTGAAGGGCATCCAGTGCCGCTTGCGCATGCGGGCGAAAAGGCAGCCGAAGAACAGGCTCAGAGGCAGGAACAAGGTTGCCAGCCTCGGACTCGGATTCCCGGCGCGAGTGTTCATGGCCCCGGAAGGGTTGTTCATGGCCGACGATCCGCCCGTGAGCGGGTTATCGGTATCGATGGTCAACTGGGCGGTCTGGGTGGAATTTGAGGCCAGGCTGACGCTGGGGCTTGAGAAATGACAGGTAACGCCAGCGGGAAGCGACGAGCAGCCCAATCCGATGGTGTCTGAAAATCCGGCTACCGATGTCAGGTCGACGGTAACCGTTGCGTTTTGCGTTGTGGCCATCGTCACGCTGGGGGGATTGACCGTAACGTTGAAAGATGTTGCTGTGCTCGAGACAGAAACGGCCGCCGATTTGGAGGGAGAATGCAGGGCGTCTCCGCCATAGGAGGCGACGATGCTGGAGGTTCCCTGGGCCAGATTCGGCGTGAGCGAGGCGACGGCGGTTGAATTTAGAAGCGCAGAGCCGAGAATCGTGGTTCCGGCCGAAAAGGTGACCGTGCCAGTGGGTGTGGGTCCGCTTTTACCGGCAACCGTCGCCACCAGGAGCACCTGCGCATTGGCGCCGGTGGTCGAGGCTGCGCCCAGAGCCGTAACGGTCGGAATGGTTCCCACTACCTGGCTGATCGCCGGCGACGTGCTGGCCAGATCGTTTGTATCCCCGGCATAACTGGCGGTGATGGAGTGGGTGCCTGCCTTCAGCGCGGAATAGCTCAACGTGGCAGTAGCTTTGGCGCCCAGGGGCGAGGAGCCAACGGATATGCCGTCGGCAAGGAAGGTGATGCTCCCGGTGGGCGTTCCACCGTTCCCAGTCAACGTAGCGGTAAAGATTGCCGCGGACAAAGTGATGGAGGGGTTTGGAGCGGAGGCGAGAGCAGTCGAAGTGGTTGCAATCACGACCGTGAGAGCCAACGGGGCAGATGCGCTGGCAGCGTCGTCGACATTTCCGGCATAGGCCGCGACGATCGAGTGAGAACCAATGGCCAGCATCGGGTGGAGGACTGCCGTCCCCGCCGCACCCGAGGCCTGGACGGCTACGCTTCCCAGGGCGACAGGCACGCCGTTGAATGTATCGGTGAATGTCACATTCCCCGAAGGCGTGGCCACGCCTTGTGTAGGCTGAACGGTTGCCGTGATTGCAGCCGGTGTGCCGGCGATGGCCGGGCTTGGACTTGCGGATGCTGCTGTTGACGTTTGTGCCTGATTGACGACCTGGGTGACGGCCGCGGAGGTGGCAGCACGGTTGTAGCCGTCCCCCATGTAGGCAGCGGTGACGATGTGCGAACCAACGGCCAGGGAAGAGCTTGTGAATGTGCCCGCGCCGGTGGAGCCAACAAGATTGGCGGTCCCGATTTGTTTTCCTCCATCAAGAATATCGACCACGCCGGTCGAGCCCGCGACCGCGCTTGATGTGACCGTCGCGGTAAAGATCACGGGGTTGCCGTAATACGACGGGTTGGGTGTTGAAGTGACGACGGCGATGGAGGGCACCAGCACATCCTGCTTCACAATGTTCGAGACGCTGACGGAGATCTGATCGCCCGAATCGCCGCTGTACGTGGCAACGATCGAATGAAGCCCGTTGGCAAGCGCGGCGGTGGTGTATGTAGCGACGCCACCCACGCTCAGTGTTGCGACGGCGAGGGTCGTAGAGCCATCGGTGAAGGTGACGGAGCCGTCCGGCGGAACGCCTCCTGCTGCTAACGCTCCCACGCTGGCGGTGAAGGTAACAGACTGACCCACGCCCGATGGGTTAGCGCTCGATACCAGCGTAGTGCCTGTTGATTCGAGAACGGTCTGGATCAAAATGGCTGACGTGCTGTCGAAGTGGGTTGGGTCGAGGGTGTTGTTGTACGACGCAGTAATCGAGTGCAACCCAACGGCAAGCGCGGCGGTGGAGAAAGAAGCCGCGGCAGTAGTGGTGCTGCCATTTGTAAACGATGGGCCTACCAGTATTTTCGTTGCCAAAACCTTGGCGCCGTCAAGAAAGCTGACTGTACCGGTGAGGTTCCCGGTGCCTGCGCCGGTGGCGACCGTTGCGGTGAAAGATACGAAGTTCCCGAAAGCGGACGGATTGGGGTTGGAGACAAGCGTGGTGGTGGTCGAGGTCACCAGGGTTGCATTGCCAATCAGTTCGATATCGAGCGGCGAATTCACCGTGTTGCCGGCGACGACAATGTTGCCGAAGAGCGGATCGCCTTCCACGGTAGGCGCGAAAATGGCGCCAATTTCGCAATCGGCATCCACCTCAAGGGATGGCGGGCCGGTGGTGCAGGTGGTCGCGAATGCATTCAGCGCGGCGTTCGTCTGGGCCGTGATGGTGGTCAGGTCGAGGGGCGCGTTGCCGTCATTCTCAATGGTCTGGGTTTGCGTTGCGGATTGGTCGCCCTGACGAACCGGCTTGGCCGTGAAATCCAGAATGGCGAAGTTGCTCTGAATCTCGCGAATCCTCATGTTCAGCGAGTCGGCGAAGAAGAGATCGCCGCTTCCATCGAGATAAAGCCCGATGGGCCCATAGATGCTGACGGCATAGGGACCGCCGCCGTTGTAGACGTACTCGCCTGTGTTATTTTGGGCGATGGTGAAGATGAACCCGGTGGCTGAGCTGACCTTGCGGATACTGGCATTCTGCGTGTCAGCGATATAGACATTCCCGGCGGCATCGGCAATGACGCCGGAGGGTGAAAACAGGGTTGCCGCAGTAGCCGGGCCGCCGTCTCCTGTGTCGCCCCCCGCTCCGGTTCCGGCAAAGGTAGAGATGATGTTTGAGCTGTTCACCATGCGAACAACGTTGTTGGCGGAATCCGGGATGTACATGTTGCCTGCGGTATCGAAGGCAACCGCAAACGGGAAGTTGAGCTCGGCGCTGGTGGCTTGTCCGCCGTCGCCTGTGTACCCTCCGGTTCCCGTCATCGGATTCGTGAATCCTGTACCGGCGACGGTGGTGATGACGCCAGTGACGGCATTCACTTTACGGATGCGATGGTTGAAGGTGTCGGCTATGTAGAGGTTCCCGCTCAAGTCCACGGAGACGCCCTGGGGTTGATTGAGAGTGGCGCTCGTTGCCGGGCCAGTGTCTCCGCTGCTTCCCGGCGAGCCGGTGCCTGCCACGGTGGTAATGATGCCGGTGGCAGCCGCGATTCTGCGCACAACATTGTTTCCCGTATCGGCGATGTAGACGTTGCCCGCCCCATCGAGCGCCACGCCCCACGGAGTGTTTACGCTGACCGCTGCATTTGTGGAAGCAAGTCCATCGCCCGCATAAGCTCCATTTCCGTTGCCCGCAAGCGTGGAGATAATGCCGGTGGACGCAATGACCTTTCGAATCCGATTGTGGTACCGGTCGGCGATATACATGTTGCCTGCACCATCCAGGGTGACGCTGGAAGGATGATTGAGGGAAGCCGATGTGGCCGCGAACCCATCGAGGACCGGTCCTTCATAGACGCCGTCACCTGCAACGGGAAGGATATTGCCGGTGACCAGGACGCCAAGACCCGCTGTTCCCGTACCAGACAGGTAAGCGGTGCCCAGAACCTGGTTTCCGCTGCCCACTAGGACCACCGCGCCCATGCGCAGGCCGGGATACGCGGGGGTGAAAATCAAGGATTCCGTGCACGTTGCACCGGCGGACAGGGTTGCCGATGCGCAGGTCATGGCTCCGGCGCCGGGCGCAAAGTCGAGCCCGCTGACGCCAAGCGTGAGTACTTGCACGGTATTGACGGCGCCTGCAATTTGCGCGGTCACGGTCACGCTCTGTTCCCCGGATGTGGAGCCGACGGCGGGCGAGCCAAAGGAGGTGGATTGCGCTTGAACCCGCGTCGAAGCCAGCGCCAGAGCTGTCAGAGTGAGCATCCATAACGCTGCAGTCAATACGTTGAGGTGATTGTGCGGAGCCAATTCTTGTTTCTTAAATCGATTCATTCGAACGCAAAACTGGGTCATCCAGGGCTCCGGGTAATCCTTGGTACTTAGCGCTGTATCTGTTTCGCACATCTGCGCAACCCGCTGGCGCATTCACGGGCAGGCGCAAACTCGCTTGACAGGATGCGTGCACCCACGTGCCCGGCTAACTTCACATCGTATGAATGATCTCTGAAGAATTCTGTGGCCCCGGACAACTGCCAGATGAGAGTCCATTTACCAATCCCGGTTTGAAACAAACTGCGGAATTGGGAGAGGCCCCGGTTTGAATCATCCATGTGGGCTGTCTGATGCTGAACTTCAGACGGGGATTAGAGGAGGCGGCTCGAGCACTTCTGCTTTGCCAGGTCCAACGGGTTGGCCATCGCTCTCAGCGGTCGATTGCTCGAACTGAGCTAAAATGACCAACTTATCGACGCATAGTGTGAGATGCTGTGCTGGAGTGGGATGATCTTCCACACTTGACGGGTCTGAACATAGTTCCCGTCGCCAGGCTCGATGCATTCCAGGAACCGTTGCATGGAATGCACTCAGGAAGAGGCTGTTTACATGGATGGGAAAACGGGCGCGGCCTTCAATACGGCGCATTATCTTCGAAGCGAGGGGGAAGGGCGGAAGGCCGTCACTCTGAAGGCAAAGCAGACTTTCTTCTCTCAGGGCGGGGCGGCCGACTCGGTATTTTATCTCCAGTCAGGCCGGGCGAAACTGACCGTCGTTTCCAAGAAAGGCAAGGAAGCCACTGTGACGCTGCTGGCTGCGGGAGACTTTATGGGAGAAGAGTCCCTCACCGCAGAGGGTGCGATTCGAATGGCCACAGCATCGGCCCTGGTGGCATGCGTCGCGCTCAAGATCGATCGGAGGCAAATGCTCAGCGTTCTGCATGAGGAGCACGCATTCGCAGCGCTGTTTTTGAATTTCATGCTGCTTCGAGGCATCCGAACCCAGGCGGACCTGATCGATCAGCTTTTCAATTCCAGCGAAAGACGTTTAGCGCGGATCTTGCTGTTAATGGCGGATTTTGGCAAACCGGGCGAGCCGCAGGAGACCCAGATTCCGCAGATTACGCAGGAGACACTTGCGGAGATGATCGGTACAACGCGGTCCCGCGTCAGCTTCTTCATGAATCGCTTCAGGAAGCTCGGTTACCTTGAGTACAACGGCCATATTCGGGTGAACAAGTCTTTGCTCAACATGGTTCTTCACGATCAACTGCCGGAGCAGAACGCATCGAGGCCTGTGCTCCTCGATCCTCCGCCCAGCAAAGCCCGGAGCGTCAGGCGAGCCAAGCTGGCGTGATTGGCAATTGCATTGCATCGCATCGCCTGTCTGCACGGCTAAACAGGCTGCGGGAAAAGCCATTCGTTTAAGCCAGAAACCGGAAGAGCATACCTCCGGGGCTGAAGCCCACGGTGATTCAATTGGCTTTTTGCCGGGGATAAAATCCCCGGCCCGCACGTTCGAGTTTTTCCGCAGCGTTTTAAAGACGAGCCCTTTCAAAACTAAGAACTTATCCGTAAATAGTGATTGTCTGCCTCCAACTGATCAATGCTGCGGCCAAGGTGAGCAGCGCGACGAAGCTGGCTTCTTTCTTCTCGAAGCTGACCAGGAGCTTGCGAAATCG
>Ga0182024_10008867_pt1 | contig 21014 bp, 19 predicted proteins | sample P32metaG_FD_120480 | JGI IMG/M metagenome (GOLD analysis project Ga0182024, IMG submission 120480) | Permafrost microbial communities from Stordalen Mire, Sweden - P3-2 metaG (Illumina Assembly) | ecosystem: Environmental > Terrestrial > Soil > Wetlands > Permafrost | place: Sweden: Stordalen...
CACAGGCGCAATCGACGATGGAGCAGGAGTTGTGGTCTCCATGCAAGTGATCCACTTGCTGCACGATTTGGGTATCCATGCCCGTCGGACGGTGCGGTTCATCGCCTGGATGAGCGAGGAGGAAGGTTCGGAGGGCGCCGCTCAGTATATGGCGGACCACAAGAACGACTTTTCCAGCCACATCGGAGCAATCGAGACCGACGGGGGCGCGGATCATCCCACCGGGATCTTCTACGCAGGCAACCCGGCGCTGGGGCAATGGCTGAACCCGGTGGCGCAGGTGCTGGACGCGATTGGCGCGGCAACGAATACGTCTTCGCCGGAGACAGGCGAAGACATTTCCGGCCTCACGGAAAATGGTGTGCCCAGCTTTGCACCGGTGCAGGACAGCCGCTACTACTTCAACTATCATCACACCGCGGCGGACACCTTCGATAAGGTAGTCCCGAAACACTTGGCCGAGAACGCGGCGGTGAATGCGGTGCTGGCATACGCGCTTGCCGATTCGCAGGAGGCTGCGCCGCGATAATGTACCGTTGCGAAAGGGAATCTCGCAGCGGTTCGGTTTTAGGGGTTCGGGCTGAACAGGCTGCGGAAGGAGGGTCCATTCGCTTCGAACACAAGAGAAGGGCACCGCAGGGGCTGAAGCCCACGTTCTCTGGCAACACTTGCGGCACGACTGAAGTCGTGCCCTGATACAAGACGCTCATGAATCGGCGCTGAAATGAGGCTTTCCGTGGATTGTGAAGCCGGATCCTTCGACGCTTGGTTTTTAGACAGATTCTCAGGGGCAGCTGAGAGTTAAGAGAGAACAGGATGAAGCATTCGATTCGGAATCGCGCCATTGGGGCCATGATGGCGTTCATGCTGTGCGGCGTTTGTGCAGGGCAGAGCGAGACGGGCTGGCAGGTTTATAACGGTGGGCCTGACGGCGACCATTATTCAAAGCTTGCCCAGATCAATCGCACCAATGTTCAGCAACTTAAAGTGGCGTGGAGCTTCGATACCGGCGAGAAAGGCGGACTCCAGGACAATCCTCTCGTCGTCGGGCGGAGGCTCTACGCATATACAGCTTCGCAGAAAGTGCTGGCGCTGGACGCGGCAACCGGCAAGGTGAAGTGGCAATTTGACTCCGGCGTTGGGGGCTACCAGCCTGCGCGTGGAATGGCGTACTGGACCGATGGCAAACAGGGACGCATCTTTGCCGGGATCATGAATTTTCTCTATTGCCTGGATGCGGAGACGGGCAAGCCGATTGAGAGTTTCGGCGAAGCGGGCCGCGTCGATTTGCGGAAAGAGTTGCGAGGCGATTTCGAAAAGCAGTCGATTGTGCTGACCACGCCCGGAGTGATTTACAAGGACATGATCATCGTCGGCGGCCGCAATCCGGAGACACATCCGGCGCCTCCGGGCGATGTGCGCGCGTTCGATGTGCACACTGGAAAGCTGCGCTGGAGCTTCCATACCATTCCTCATCCCGGTGAACCGGGATACGAGACCTGGCCCGCAGACGCCTGGAAAACAGCCGGAGCCGCGAACAACTGGGCAGGGATGGCGCTCGATGCGGAGCGTGGGATTGTTTATGCGCCGACCGGCTCGGCAGTCTTCGACTTCTACGGCGGCGATCGCCTGGGCAACGATCTTTACGCCAACACGCTGCTGGCTCTCGACGCCAACACCGGCAAGCGGCTGTGGCATTTTCAGGGTGTGCATCACGACATATGGGATCGCGATTTTCCGTCGGAGCCGGCGCTGTTCACCATCAAGCGCGACGGCAAGACCGTTGATGCACTGGCCCAGACCACGAAACAGGGCTACCTTTATCTTTTTGACCGCGTGACCGGTCAACCGCTGTTTCCTATTCACGAGCTGCCTTATCCGGCGAGTACCGTTCCCGGCGAAGTGGCCTCGGCAACGCAGCCCAAGCCGGACGCGCCGGAGCCCTTCGCCCGTCAGCGCCTGACTGAAGATATGTTGACTACGCGCACGCCGGAAGCGCACGACTGGGCGGTCAAGGAGTTCAGGACGTTCCGCAGCGACGGGCAGTTTCTTCCCTTTGCCGTGGACAAGCAGACGGTGATCTTCCCCGGCTTCGACGGTGGCGCGGAGTGGGGCGGGCCGGCCATCGATCCGGCGACAAACATCCTCTATGTGAATGCAACGGAGATGGCCTACACCGGCGGGCTGGTTACAGCCGTGCAGGGCGGAAGTCCGGGAGCGCAGGTCTACCAGAACCAATGCGCCATGTGCCACGGCACAAATCGCGCCGGAGCGCCGCCAGCATTTCCTTCACTCGTCGATGTGCTGAACCGCCTCACCGTCCAGCAGGTCACCGACAACGTGAAGAAGGGCAACGGCCGTATGCCGTCGTTTCCCAACATTGACGATGCGCGGCTTAACGCGCTGGTTGATTATCTGCGGACCGCGAGTGCGGCTTCGGCCGTTGCCGGCAGCGAACTGACCTCCGTTCCGGCGCAGGCGCCCGGAACGCAAGAGCCGGTGGACAAGGCCGGTGCAGCCGTCTACCAGGATCATTGCGCCATCTGCCACGGGGACCACATGGAAGGGATCGCTCCGTCATTACCGATGCTGATTGGAGTTGGAGATAGATTGAGCAAGGCTCAGATCGTCGATATGGTGCAGAACGGCAAAGGGGCCATGCCGCCTGCGCCCGATGTGCAGGGAGCGGATTTGCAGGCCCTGCTGCGCTATCTGGGCCTGGCGGAGGGGACAACGACAAAGCAACTCTACGGAGACTATGACCAGGAGAAATACACCTTCACGGGTTACCGCAAATTTCTCGATCCCGACGGCTATCCAGCCATTGCGCCGCCATGGGGCACTTTGAACGCCATCGACCTGAAGACTGGCAAGTACCTGTGGAAGATTCTGCTGGGCGAGTACCCCGACCTGGCCGCCAAAGGGCTCAGAAATACCGGCAGCGAGAACTACGGAGGGCCAGTGGTGACAGCAGGCGGGGTGCTTTTTATTGGCGCAACAATCTACGACCGCAAGTTCCGCGCATTCGATATTCGCAACGGCAAGCTGCTTTGGGAGGCGGATTTGCCTTACTCCGGGGTGGCGACTCCTGCGACCTACATGGTCGACGGCCGGCAATATGTGGTGATCGCGGCCAGCAGCGCGCGAGATCCAAAGTTGCCGCAGGGTGGGGCTTATGTGGCGTTTGCACTGCCGAAATAGCCCTTCGAGCGCTCGCACCGCAACAGTGTGGATCAGTAGTTTCCCAGGTCTCAAATGCGAGACCTGGGGCACCCGCAACTTGAGGTTGGATTACAAAATCACTCGGTCGCGATAATAGTTATGCCGCTAAGGCCTGGGCAGTTGATTAACCGTCAAACCCACTGCCTGTGCAGCCTTGTGCTGCTTTTGGTCGAGCGTATAGATTGTTTTTGCGCCGAGTTCCAATGCCGCTGCTATATGCAACAGGTCGGCCGCTCGAACGCCGACGGATGGTGTGATCTTTCTCGATAGGGCCTTTGCCAGGGTGAATGCGGCTTCTGGAATCGGCCTCCAATCCATAAAGCCAGAGCGAAAATCCGATTCGAGGTTTCTCACTGCGTTGTACCTATTGCGCTGGGATATTTCGCCCCGGAAGACGCGGAGGCCAAAGGCGTTGATCGTTTCCATTTCGCAGAGGGCGGAGACCAGGAGAGTTTCGGTCGCAGCGCCGACCAGATGTAGCGCCTCGACGGTGTTGCTGTCGCGAAAATGGAGGGAGAAGACAACGCTCGCGTCAAGATAGATCATTGCTGTGGCTTAGCGGTCTTCGCGGTCCGCGGAGATGATTTCGGCGCCTGAAACCGTGAGAATGCGTTCACCAAAATTGGCGCGCATCCTTCCGAGAAAATCGGGAAGAGGGGCTCTGCGCTCAAGCTCCGGCACGGGCTCGGGGGTGAGGCGCGCGATGGGGCGTCTGCGCTTTGTAATCTGCACTACCTCACCGGATCGCAGGAGTTCTTCGACCTTTCGGAAGTCGTAGCGGAGATCGCGAACGGAGACGGTTTTCATGTATCACATTTTAGCATCACATTGAAAATTCAGAGGCCAGTTCGCACGGAAGAGCGGGGCTTGGCAAATATTTTCGTTTTTTATTCGCCTTTTCATGGAAAGTTGCTGTATGCTTGTTTCGCAACAATGGAGGTTGCACGATGGACATTCAAAAAGAACTGATTGCCGAATACGCCCGGGAGAGCGCGCTGACAAGGAAAATACTCGCGGCGATTCCGGCCGATGCCGATTTCACCTGGAAACCACACGCAAAGTCCATGAGCTTTGGCCGCCTGGCTGGCCATCTGTCGGAAACAACTGGCGATTGGGCGATGCACACTCTGACCATCGACAAGCTGGAGTTTCCCGCGGATCACAAGTTTGAGTCTTACATTCCAGCTTCCACAACAGCGATGCTGGAGAAGTTCGACGAGCAGGTTGCCGGGGTGAAGACAGCGCTTGCGAGCTTTGCGCCGGAGAAGTGGGACGATAACTGGAAGTTCGTTTTCGGCGGCCAGGCGTGGATCGACGATTCGAAGTACAGGGTATGGCGCGATTGGGTGATCAACCATCTGATTCACCATCGAGCGCAGCTGGGAGTTTACCTGCGGCTGCTCAACAAGCCGGTCCCTGGAACGTATGGGCCCTCGGCCGACGATCAATAGAGGAAGCGGAGACCATTTCGCTGCCGACGCTTGGGGCCGTCCTCTGAGAATTGCCTCGGTGGACGGCCAGGGGAAGAAACAAGATTGGGGTTTTGCGGCAAGTTGGACAACCTCAATGGGAGGCGGGGAACGCGTTGGACCAAATGCTGCGAGTTAGCAAGTTAGCAGGCGCCATGGTCGGGCCGGGCCTCATCTCTCGTGGGTCGAGGTCATGAGAGTCCTCATTTGTTTTTCGCAAGTTCTTCTGCGATTATGACGCCGCCCGCACGCAGGATACCGGGCACATTGAAATGTTCCACGTAGTCGGCATTCGATGTGAGCTTAGGCACATCCTCCAGGTTCAAAGAGACCGGAACGTTACTGACGGAAGCAGCGAACGCGGACCACAGTGCAGCGTCCCCAGTGGCGAAGATCTCCACATCGCGGCTGGTACTGTTCGCATAGGTTATTGCCGTAATAATATCCTGGACACGAGCGGCGTCATCGGCCACATTGAAGGTCAGGAACTTTGGACCTCCCGCGGCGACATCGGCGAGTTCTTCATCGTCCGCGTCATCCGCCGGCTTCGGCTTGAAGCCATTTTGAATATCGCCCTCGCGCGGCGCTTTCGCAGAGCCGGTCTGAAACGCATCGAGGATCAGGATGGGTCGTCCTACTTTTCGCAGGCGGCCAACAACGGCAGACTCAAGGCCTGCCGCCGAGCCATTCGGATTGACAACGATTGCTGTTTTTCCCTGTCCCGGAATCCAAATGCCGGGCACACGATCGCCGGCTGAAGGACGGCTGAGAATAATCGAGCGGCCATCGATGGCGGCCGTAACATCCTGGGGAATCTCGATTGCCAGCGTCTGCTTCAACCGGTCACGAAGAAACGCAACTTCGTTCTTCTGGTTGTTCTGGGCTTGCGACCTACCCTGCCAGAGATGAAAAACGCCGTCTAAATCGAGAGCGTTTGGGGGCAGTATGCGGTTCGAGAGTGCCAGCATTTCCTGGACCATAGGTACATCAATGTCGTGCTCGGTGAGTTCGCGGATGTCGCTCAGACCCGGATGCTGCTTGGCGAAGAAGTGATAAACGGCTTCCCGGCTGGCTCGGTTGAAGTTGTGCTCCTCATGGATCTGGACAACGTCCACCAGGTCGCCCTTGCCATAGAGGTCGTAGATTCTTTTGATAGCGGGGTACTCCTCCTTGGGAACGTTGTGTGTCCAGTCCCCGGTGGCGGAGACAAGCAACATGGGTTTGGGGGCAAACATGGCGGCGATCTCAACGTTGCTCGTGTGCAGACGCAGGCCGGGGGCATTCTCGCACAGGTCACCGCCCTGCATGATCGCCGACACCATGTTGACCGGGGAGGCAAACTGCAAGCGATCATCAACAGCCGTCAGCAGAAAGGTCTGCGTGCCGCCGCCGGATGCGCCTGTTATGCCCAGGTCGGCCGCATCCACATCTTCCAGGGATGCAAGAAAATCGAGTGCGCGAATCGAGTCCCAGAGCTGCAGGCCAAGCGGGCCGAAGGACCACAATCGCTGCTCGGGGCTGCCGAAATGATGGGGCAGTTGGATGGTGTCTGTGTACCCCACCATGTCATACGCAAACACCACGTATCCCTGTCGCGCGAGACTGATGCCGAGCGAAGGCCCGGAGTAGAGAGGCTGATTTTCGAGGCGGCCGTAAGGCCAGTGTCCCTGCGGGTTGAGAATGCCCGGATGTTTAGCCTTGACCTTTCGCGGCCGATATAGATTGCCTCCCAGATAGAAACCGGGCAGCGGCTCGATCAGCACCTTCTCGATGGTGTAGTCCTTCTCTTCAATCTTCCCGAATATCTGCGGGTGCAGTGGAGTCCTGTCCGGCATGGGAGAGAGTCCGGCTGATACCAGGATCTGATTGCGGAGAAACGCCTTGCGCTGTTCCCACGCCTGCAAGCTCGAGAACTCTGGCAGAGGCAGGTGCGTGTCGGTATTCACGATATCGATGTTGCGGGAGTCTTGTGAAGGGACATGGGGCTGCTGGGCTGCAAGAGATTGAGTGATCGCGGTGATTGTCGCAGCAATAAGAATCCAGGTCCCCGGCCGCATTCGCGCGACGACGGCATTGTGCGCATTCCTCATAAGCGGGCCTTCCAGTTCGGTCCGGGATCAGTGTATATGTAAACGCGATTGCTTCGCGCCGGGTGCTCCAGATCCAGTGTCTTGAGCCAAAGGTTCGTTGCATCATTTCCGAAGCGCAGCCGCAGATCTTTCGACTCCGTTGGTCGCAAACAACGCGCCCAACTACGCTCAAGATGACAGCGTTTATGGGGTGCGAACTTCGACTCGCCAAACCAGCGCAAACCTGGGAAAATTTGTGGAATAAAAGAAAACTAAAGACATTGGCGCAAAAATCCGCTAAAACTTTCATTACGTGACGACCCCAGACCTCAACCCCAATTCTGACCTCCGGCCGCCAGCCGAGACTCCTCAGCTGAGCGCTTCTGGAATGGTCCAGAGCCTTGGCCTGTTCAGTTCGACAGCCCTGGTCATCGGCTCGATGATCGGCTCCGGCATCTTCATTGTCGAGGCGGACATTGCGCGCGGCACCAACTCGCCGGCGCTCTACCTGGGAGCTTGGGTTGTAACAGGCGTGCTTACCATGATTGGCGCGCTCAGCTACGGCGAGCTGGCTGCAATGATGCCCAAGGCCGGCGGACAGTATGTCTACCTGCGCGAGTCGCTGGGTCCCTTGTGGGGATTTCTCTACGGCTGGACGCTGTTCCTGGTGATCCAGACAGGAACCATTGCGGCCGTTTGCGTGGCATTCGGAAAGTTCCTCGGCGTCTTTTTCCCCACTATTTCGACGACCCATTGGCTGGTGCACATTGCGCATGTTCCGCCAGTCAGGGTGGGGCCGATGGTGCTGGGCAACATGGACATCGGCCTCAACACAGCTAACCTCACCGGCATTGTTGTAGTGTTCTTTCTGGCAATCGTGAACATGTTCGGCGTTCAGCTGGGCGCGCTGATACAAAATGTGTTCACCTCGGCCAAGGCGCTGGCCCTGGCGGCGCTGATCCTGCTGGCCTTTACGGTGGGGCGGAATGCAACCGCATGGGACGCCAACTTCGGCGCAGGCCTGAGCCAGTTCTGGAAGAATGCCGGCTGGAGCTCGCTGCACCCGGTGCAGGTGGGTATCGGTGGGCCTATTGTATTGGTCAACCTGGCAGTGATTCTTGCCGTGGTGCAAGTTGGGTCATTGTTCTCGGCTGACTCGTGGAACAACATTACGTTCACGGCCGGAGAGGTGAAGAATCCCAAACGCAATATTCCGCTCTCGCTGGTGCTGGGCACAGGCTTTGTGCTGACGGTCTATTTTCTGGCGTCGCTTGGATACATCCTGGTGCTGCCTCTGCATGGCGACCCCAACGGCGCCACGGTGCTGGCGCGAGGTGTGCAGTACGCGGCGGAGGATCGCGTAGGCACGGCAGCTCTGGAGCAGATCTTTCACTCAGGCGGAGCTTTGCTCATGGCAGGCGCGATTCTTGTTTCTACTTTTGGATGCGCCAATGGACTGACGCTGGCCGGCGCGCGTGTCTACTACGCCATGAGCCGCGATGGGCTGTTCTTCAAGTCAGTGGGCAAGCTGCATCCGAAGTTCAGAACGCCGGCCGCGGGCCTGCTGATCCAGGCGGTGTGGGCAACTTTTCTTTGTCTCTCCGGCTCGTATAGCCAGTTGCTGGATTACATCATCTTTGCCGCGCTGATGTTTTATATGCTTACGATCATCGGACTGTTTGTGCTCCGTTTCAAACGCCCAAATGCGCCGCGGCCCTACAAGGCGATCGGCTATCCGTTTATGCCTGGGCTCTATATCGTGCTTGCATCCTGGATTTGTATCGTATTATTGCGGTACAAGCCCCAGTACACCTGGCCCGGCCTGATTCTGGTTCTGCTGGGCATCCCGGTTTATCTCTTCTGGTCGAGGCGACCCAACAGTCGAGTTTAAGGTGAGTCCAATTCAAACTGATTTCAACTGCTGAGGAGGAAGTGCCTCGATAATGCCCAATCTGTTTCGTATCAAACCGATGTCGTTGCTGTCGAAAGAGGCGGGAGAACAAGGCGAACACACGCTCAAGCGTTCGCTTGGAGCGCTCAACCTGATCACGCTCGGCATTGGCGCGGTAATTGGCGCCGGCATCTTTGTGCTCACCGGTCAGGCAGCGGCCAAGTATGCAGGACCTGCCGTGGCGCTGAGCTTTGTGCTGGCCGGTTTTACCTGCGCATTTGCCGGACTCTGTTATGCCGAGTTTGCCTCGATTATTCCCATCGCCGGCTCTGCCTATACCTATGGCTATGCCACACTGGGCGAGCTGGTGGCGTGGATCATTGGCTGGGACCTGACGCTGGAATACGCTTTTGGCGCTTCAACGGTGGCTTCCGGCTGGTCGGGATACTTCACCAGTCTCTTGCAGCAGTACCACATTTACATTCCACCACGGTTCACGACCACCACTGGCAATGTGCTGGTGTATTACAAAGATCAGTGGCTGCCGCCCATGAGCCTGCCAAACGGCGTCAGCGCGGCTGGCTTGCCTCACGTGACCGGCATCTGCAACCTGGTTGCCTTTGGCATTGTGATGATCATTACGACCATCCTGGTGATCGGCATCAAGGAATCGGCAAACTTTAACTCGGTGATCGTGATTGTCAAGCTCGGCATCGTCGGCGTTTTCCTGGCCATCGGGGGATATTTCCTGTTTAAACATCCCGCTGTGGCGAGAGCGAATTGGCACCCGTTCATTCCGCCCTCCGACGGGCACGGGAATTTTGGCTGGGGTGGCATACCACGGGGCGCGGCTCGAATCTTTTTTGCCTATATCGGCTTTGACGCGGTGTCGACGGCGGCGCAGGAGGCCAAAAGGCCGCAGCGGGATATGCCGATCGGCATTCTGGGGTCGCTGGCGGTGTGCACCGTTCTTTACATAATGGTTTCAACTGTTCTTACCGGCCTGGTGCCGTACAGCACTTTGAACGTGGGCGCTCCAGTGGCGCTGGGCATTGATGCGACGGGCGTCAGCTGGGGTTCGACCATGGTCAAGGTTGGAGCGGTATTCGGCTTGGCTACGGTGATGCTGGTTATGCTGCTGGGCCAGTCGCGCGTGTTCTATTCGATGTCGAAGGACGGGCTGCTGTGGAAGTGGGCCTCGGCCATTCATCCACGGTTTCGCACGCCCTGGATCACGACGATTGTATTCGGCGTGTTTGCAGGCGTTATGCCGGCCTTCCTGCCCATCGACAATCTCGCCGACCTGGTGAATATCGGAACCCTGCTGGCTTTCACAATCGTCTGCGCAGGTGTTTGGGTCTTGCGGGTGCGTAGCCCTGAACTGCACAGGCCGTTCAAGACGCCTCTGGTGCCTCTGGTGCCGATTCTGGGCATTCTGTCGGCTGGGTACCTGATGACACAACTGGCAGCCATTACCTGGATTGTTATGATCAGCTGGTTGCTGTTTGGACTGATCATCTACTTTACCTATTCGGTGAAGCACAGCAAGGTGCAGAAGTTGCCGGCTGGGACGAAGTAAGGGCTGAGCAGTGTTTGGTAAATCGAGTCGGGAGGAAAGCTCGGGCCGCAAAAGCATGCCTCAGGGGCTGAATCCCAGCATTTTGGCGTGCCCAGGTGTCGGGGATAAATCCCTGACCTATCAAAATGCATGCAGCTGTGGTTCACCAAACACTGCCTGATCGGCAGACAAACGGAAAAGCAGAACGGCCTCCCGAAAGGGAGGCCGTTCTGCGTGAGCGGGGGATTTCTTCCTTGCAATCTGGCCTAAAAGTAAACTAAACTAAGTGAACTTAGTTTACTCTGGAGAGCGAGATGCGGACCATTAATATTCACCAGGCCAAGACGCACCTGTCGCGGTTGGTCGATGAGGCCGAAGAGGGTGATTCCTTCATTATTGCCAAGGCAGGCAAGCCAAAAGTGCAAGTGACGCGAATCCCCGCGCTGAATGCTCCAAAGCCGCGCCGTATCGGTTTTATGAAGGGCATGTACACCCTGCCGGAAAACTACTGGGAGGTCGACAAGGAGATGGACGAAGAGATCGCAAAGATGTTCTTTGGCGACGATGAGGCTGAGGAATGAAGTTCCTCCTCGATACCCATTATGTCCTCTGGATTCCGATCGAAGACCCGAAGATCAGCCGGAGGGCGCGCACGATATTGGAGAACCCCGAGAACCAGTTTGTCTTCAGCGTATCGAGCATCTGGGAGATCGCCATTAAGAAAGGTCAGCAACGGCGGGATTTCCGCTCCGATCCGCGCGAGATTCGAAGACTCATGATAGAAAACGGCTACGAGGAACTGAACATCCAGAGCCATCATGTTGTGGCGGTCGACTCTCTTCCGCCAATACACAAAGATCCCTTCGACCGCGTCCTGATCGCTCAGGCCATAATCGAAGGGATCACTTTGCTGACAGCCGACCCGAAAATAGCCCAGTATCCCGGCCCAATTCGGGAAGTTTGACGCGTAGCCCTACGCTGTTGTCTTGGCGCAGAATTCATCGAAAGCGCGCACCAACTCGCCTGCGATCTGCGGCGCTGTCGCCTGCTCGATTACGTAGCGCTGCATCAGGTAAACCAGCTTGCCGTCGCGCAGGATGGCGATGGCTGGAGAAGTGGGCGGATGGCCTTCGAAGTAGCCGCGGGCGCGCTCCGTGGCTTCGCGATCCTGGCCGGCAAAGACGGTGATTTTGTGGTCCGGCAAGTTGGCGGCATTTGTGAGCGCCATTCTGACGCCGGGGCGCATCTTGCCTGCCGCGCAACCGCAGATGGAGTTGACCACCAGCAGCGTTGTGCCGGGCTCGGCCAGCGCCGCGTCCACATCGTCGGCAGTGCGGGTTTCGTTGATTCCGGCGCGGGTGAGTTCTTCGCGCATGGGAATGACCATCAGTTCTGGATACATGTATACCTCCGGCTAAGAAGTAGCCTGTACCTATTCTATCGTGAAACCCCGTAGTGTAGATTTGATGCGATGCGCATGGAAGAAAACAAGCCGCTTGCGCCCTATACGACCTTTGCCATCGGCGGACCGGCGCGATGGTTTGTGGAGGCCGCCAGCGAAGACGAGATTGTAGAAGCGACGGCCTGGGCGCGGGAGCGGGGGCTGGCTTTGTTTGTGCTCGGCGGCGGCAGCAACCTGCTGGTGGCCGATGGCGGGTTTGATGGATTGGTGGTTCGGGTAGGGCTGCGCGGTATTTCGATCGATGCGGCTGAAGCGGATGGTGAGGGGTCGGCACTGAGAACTTATCGGGCCGCAGCGGGCGAAGACTGGGACAGCTTTGTGCAGCGAACAGTCCTGGACGACTGCGCCGGCGTCGAATGCCTGGCTGGCATACCTGGGACCGTGGGCGGAACCCCGGTGCAGAACGTGGGGGCATACGGGCAAGAGGTAGCTTCGACCATTGAGCGGGTGCGGGCGTTCGATCTGAATGAGCAGCGTTTTGTCGAGTTCTCCGCAGCGGAGTGTGGATTTGCGTACCGGCGCAGCCGGTTCAACTCATCGGACCGTGGGAACTACATTGTTACGCGCGTGGATTATCGGCTGACCCTGGGAGGCGCACCGACGATTCGTTATGCGGACTTGCAGCGGGCGATTCAGGACGCGGCGCAGGAGGGCACACAGCAGAGCCTTGCTGATGTGGCGAGGGTGGTGCGGCGGATTCGGCTTGCGAAGGGAATGCTGCTGGTCGATGGCGATCCGGACTGTCGCAGCGCCGGTAGCTTTTTCAAGAATCCCGTAGTGAGCGACGAGCATGCCGGTGAAATTGCCGCTTTAAGCAGGGAGGTGCCTCCGTGGTTTCCCACCGAGCCGGGACACGTGAAACTCCCCGCGGCGTGGCTCATCGAGCAGGCCGGCTTCGCCAAGGGCTACGCGCTGGGCGCAGCCGCGATCTCATCGCGGCACACGCTGGCGCTTGTCAATCTCGGAAATGAAGGGCGCGGAGGCGCAAGCGCGCAGGATGTGCTGGCCCTGGCCGGCCAGATCAACGCCGTGGTTGAAGCGCGATTTGGCATTCATTTGGAAATGGAGCCGGTGTTGGTAGGTTTCTAGCCCGGCTGGAGATTGTGGTGTACCGGCTTTCGTGGTTTCCCACCCTTGAATCGAAGTGCGATTCAAGGATGGGGCGCCCGGCCGTGACTTCCCCAAATGCAGGGCCTTCGACTCCACTGAAGTGCGCTTCGCTCAGGATGACAGTCCGATAATTTGAGGAGAACTTTGGGGACCGGACGCTAGACCGAACTCAAGCGTTCCATGATCCGCTCGCGGTCTGCTGCCAGAACCTCAGCCGCCGGTCCCAGCGCGGCCAGGCGGCCTTCATCGAGCAGTGCTACTTCCGCGGATGCTGCCAGAGCGTCAGTCGCGTCGTGGGTGGCCAGCACAGTCTGGACGCGGTGCTCGGTGGCCCAGGCCTGAAGCCGGAGGAGCAACGCGTCGCTCGCCACTCCATCCAGCGCGGAGAAAGGCTCGTCCAGCAGCAGCAAGCGAGGCTGCGGCGCCAGCGCTCGGGCCAGGGCAATGCGCTGTGCCTCTCCGCCGGAGAGGTGCTGCGCAGGGCGGCCGATCAGGTCTGTCGCATCAACCAGATTGAGCATGTCTTTTACACGGGATGCGCGGCTGCGACGGTCAAGATGGCTGAGCCCGTAGGCAACGTTGGCCTCGACGTTCAGGTGAGGGAAGATCGCGGATTGCTGGGCGACCATGGAGGTTTGCCGCCGCCCTGGCTTCAGCCACAGGTCGTAAGCGGAGTCGGTGAGCAGTTGGCCGTCAAGGGCGACGCGTACCTTTTGGGGTCGAGAACGTTCAGGCAAGTCTAACCCTGCCAGCAGGCGCAGCAGGGTGGACTTGCCTGCACCGGACGGGCCGAAGATCACCGTCCATTCAGACGCGAAACAGCACTCGACCTGCAGATGAAAGCTGCCGCGCCGGGCGTCCAGAGCGAGTTCAAGCACGGCGGCCTCCGCGCGGTCTTCCAACTAGATAAATAGCCGCGAGGGCAATGGTGCTCGATCCAAGCAGCAGTGCGGCGGTGCGGTTGGCCGCGGCGTAGTCGAAGTTTTCCACCTGGTTGTAGAGCACGATGGAGAGCGTGCGCGTGGCGCCTGGAATGTCTCCGCCCAGCATGAGCACGACGCCGAATTCGCCCATGGTGTGGAGGAAGCTGAGGACCGCACCCGCTACCAGCGATCGGCGAGCAAGCGGAACGAGCAGGCTCAGCACGAGTCTCGCCGGACCTGCGCCGAGCAGCCGCGCCGCGTCAACAAGAGCGGGTTCAACCGCCGCGAATCCTGCCACTAGAGGCTGCACGGCGAAGGGTAGGCTGTAGATGACCGACCCAACGACAAGGCCGGAAAAGGAGAATGCGAGTGGGTGGCCCAGCAGGGAAGTGATACCACGGCCGAAGGCGGTGCGAGGGCCGAGAAGAACCAGCAGAAAAAATCCAAGTACCGTAGGCGGCAGAACGAGCGGCAGGGCTGCAAGCGCCTCCAGGGCAGCCAGCCATCGGCTTCGGCCGAGCACCAGCATCGCCGCGAGAGGCACGGCTATGGCCAGCAGAATGGCTGTTGTGACTGTGGCCAGCTTGAGGGTGAGGGCGAGCGCCTGCCAATCCATCTAATTACAGTAAACGAATGCCGTTAAGGTTCGCGGTTTCCCACCCATTTCGTCCGCCGCGGCGGACGAAAAGGATGGGGCACCCAGACATTTTGGGCCAACGTGGTTTGTTCTAGTGAACGGGTGTGAGGCCGCTCTTGGCGAGTTGGGCCTGGATTGGGGCTGAAAGGATGTAGTCGAGAAGCTTGTGAGCCTGTTCACGCTGGGTGGTCTTGCTGACGATGACGGCGCCTTGCTCGATGGGCGGATAGAGGTCGCGCGGAACGACGAAATAAGCGCCATCGGTCGAGAGGCGCGGGGTGAGCGCGGAGGTCAACGAGATGAGCCCGGCGTCGGCGTTGCCGGAGTCTACAAACTGCGCGGCCTGCGAAATGTTTTCGGCCGTGACCAGGCGGGGCTTGAGCGCATCGTAAAGCTTGAGACTGGTGAGAGCGGCAACCGCGGCGCGGCCGTAGGGAGCGCGATCGGGGTTGGCGATGGACAGGCGCTTGAGATCTGGATTGTTCAGCAGGTCGAGCGAGGGCGGCGGCAAGTGCGAATCCTTGCGCGCCCACAGCACCAGTGTGCCGCGTGCATAAATAACAGGCTTGGAGGAATCGGCAGTTCCCGCCGCATCGGCCAGGCCGGCATCGATGAGGCGCTTGGGATAGCCGAGGTCGGCCGAGAGAAACAGGTCGAAGGGCGCGCCGTTCTGGATCTGGGTGGTCAGCGCGGCCGAGGCCTGGAAGGTGGCTTCAGCTCGAATTCGAGTAGCTTGCTGGAACTGTTCGAGAATCGGCGGCAGCACCGGCTCCAGATCGGCTGCCGCGGCTACGCGCAGCGGCGTTTGCGCATTGATCGGGGTCAGAAAAGCAACTCCGAAAAGAGAAACAAGAAAGCTTTTGGGAATCCAGTTGGGCATGCGCATGTCTCACCTTTCAATCCACAGCAGAATTCGGTCTCCGCTGGTAGGCTAACACCAGAAGCGAAAAGATAGCGGGGGAACGAAAGACAGCCGGGGAATGAAAGACAATTTGGGCATGAACGACAATTTGCACCAGTTACGCTGTTTCGGATGCGGGACACGGTCCCCAGGCACAGAAGCGCGGCCAGACTTTCGCTGCTCCCTTTGCGGAGACCTGTTTGAAGTCGAATATCCGGGCTGGGCAGAGCGCAAGGGGCACGACCGGCCCAACGCCGGCGCGCTGAAGTGGCTATGGCGGGAGCGCCGCTGCTCTTCTGAAGCTCTTGACCAATCCGGCGTATGGCGATTCCGCGAGCTGCTGCCGATTCTTGAGAACTTTGGCAATGCAGTGACGCTGCGCGAGGGCAATACGCCGCTCTATCACCTGCCGCGCGCCTCCAAGGCATTGGGGATCGACCAGCTTTTTGCCAAGCACCAGGGCATGAACCCCACTGGGTCCTTCAAAGATACCGGCATGACCACGGCGCTGAGCGTGGCCAGGGAGCGCGGCTTTGAGTGGGTGGCTTGCGCATCCACGGGCAACACTTCTGCCGCCATGGCCGCCTATGCCGCGCGCGCTGGACTGCGCAGCCTGGTGGTCATTCCCGATGGCAAAATCGCCTGGGGCAAGCTGGCCCAGGCCATGGATTACGGCGCAGTCACTTGCCAGGTGAAGACTGACTTCGACGGCTGCGTGCGCGTGTTGACGCAGGTGGTCAAGGAAGCGCACATCTACCTGCTTAACTCGGTCAATCCGTACCGGCTGGAGGGGCAAAAGACACCGGCTTTCGAAATAGCCGAGGCTTTCGACTGGAACGTCCCCGACCACCTGATCGTTCCCGGCGGCAATCTGGCCAACAGTTCGGCGCTGGGCAAGGGATTTCGCGAGATGCGGGAACTGGGCCTAGTGGCGCGCGTGCCGCGCATCTCGGTCATCCAGGCTTCCGGCGCCAATCCGCTGGTACGCAGTCTGGCCGAGAATCAGGGCGCTTCGCTGCAGCCGGTGGAGGCGCATACGCGCGCCACTGCCATTCGCATTGGCAATCCGGCTTCGTGGCGCAAGGCCGCGCGTGTGGTTCATGAGACAGGCGGCTGGTGCCTGGATGTCAGCGAAGCGGAGATTGCCATCGCCAAGGCTGAGCTGGGCGCAGAAGGCCTGGGCTGCGAACCGGCCTCTGCCGTGACCCTGGCTGGATTGAAAAAGCTGCGCGCACAAGGCGCTGTGTCTCCGGCTGAGACGGTGGTTCTGCTGCTGACAGGCCATACGCTCAAGGATGCGGATTACACCATAGACTTCCATCGGGGAACGCTTTTGAATCAGGAAGAAAAAGATGGTCTGGAGGAGAAGATCGAAAGCCTGCGGCGGAATGCACAGGTAGTCGAGGCGACTCCGGAGGCGGTGCTGGCCGCCGTGAAGGGCAACGGGGGATGAGCGACGCTTCAGCAGCAAGCTCTGGGCGCGTCAAACTGCGCCTGCCTGCCACTTCCGCCAACCTTGGGGCCTGCTTTGACGCCGCCGCAGTGGCGCTGGACATTTATCTCGAATTGGAAGCGGAGCCCTCCGCTGAGTTCTCGATTGCGGCGACGGGTTACGACGCGGAGCGGTGTGGACGGCTCGAGGACAATCTCATTCTGGAGCTTTACAAGGGACTGCTCCAGAACAACGGCCGGCCGGTTGTGCCTTTGGCGATTCGCATGGCTAACGGGATCCCACTGGGTATGGGCTGTGGATCCTCAGCGGCAGGACGGCTGGCAGCGATTGTCCTCGCCAACCATTTTGGCCAACTTGGTTGGAGCCCCGAGCAGATACTTGAGGAAGCCTGTGCCCTGGAAGGCCATCCGGACAACGCCGCGGCCTGCTGGCTGGGCGGGTTTGTGGCTGCGGCGAATGAAGGAAGGAAAGTGCACGTGGCGCGGGTGATTCCACCGGGCGAGTGGCGGGCAGTCGTCGTGCTGCCTTCAGAGCCGCTGCCCACCAGCGAGGCGCGCGCCGTGCTTCCCGATTGCTACGACCGCGACGACGTGGTGGTCAATATCCAGTCCGCGGCCCTGCTGGGCCTGGCCTTTGCCCAGGGCCGGGGAGACCTGCTGCGCATCGGCATGAACGATCGCATCCACCAGCCCTACCGCGCTCCCATCTGTCCGCTGCTGACCCGCCTGCTGCCGCTGGCAGGAGCCCACGGCATTCTGGGAGCTGCTCTAAGCGGAGCCGGGCCAGCCGTGCTTGTGGTTGTCGACAGTGAGAGCAGCCTGGGGCGGGCTTCGGAAGCGATCCGCACAGCGGTTGAAGGCTTATCGCAACCGGTACTCCTGACCTGCCGTTTTCTCCCCGTGGGGGCCAACGTGGTCGTACGCTAGACCGCATACTCCACGAATCGGCTGAAGGCGACCGTCGGGCTCAAACGAAATAGGAGGATTTGGTCCACAAACTTCACTAAAACGTTATTGTTGAGGTAATCTTTGACGGGTTGGGTTGTTCAATTTGCCAATCACCAATAAGTGATTACCTTATGTCATTACCTAAGATTACTTGCTATTTAATCGATAAACCCATAAATTCGGTGCGTGGGCAGTTCTGGGGGAGGGCTGCTCTAGCGCCCGAGGTCCTTATAGGATCCGGGCGCTTTTATTTGCGCGACAGAGCAGCCAGCTTTGAGGCAGGAATGGACTTGCGCTCAGAGCTTGAAGTGGGGCTGTAACCCCGCAGGAGCGGTTTGCGACTTTCTACCAGGCTCCAGCATCCCATAAGTGCATGGCTCCCGGTACACTGGTTCAAGGGCGGTAGCCGCAAGGAGGATCATGGCTGGATTGGGAGTTTTGGAAGTTAGCGATGCAACGTTCGACCAGGAAGTGCTCAAGAGCGAGCAGCCGGTACTGGTGGATTTCTGGGCTACCTGGTGCGGCCCATGCAAGGCTATCGCGCCCGCTTTGGATGCAGTGGCCGCGAAATACGCAGGCCAGTTGAAGGTGGCCAAGGTGAATGTGGATCAGAACGGCGCCACACCCTCACGCTACGGGATTCGCGGCATCCCCGCGCTTCTTCTGTTCAAAGGCGGCAAGGTTGCCGATCAGATTGTGGGCTATGTGCCCCAGGATGTGATCGAGGAGAAGGTCCAGCGCCTGTTGGCTTCAGCGCCTGCGGGCATTGCCTAATTTCACGGAATCCTGCGCAGGTACGTAAGGAAAGGCCCGGCGAACTCGCCGGGCCTTTCTGCGTGTTAGAGCGTTTCCGGAAATCGCGTAGCCCTGAACTTCATCGGTATCCCACCCATTCCGCAGAAAGAAGCGGAATGGATGGGGCACGGAAGACCTTGGGGTGAATGAGAATTCTCTAGTATCCTGCTGGTGCTGCTGTCACCGCAGTCTGCGCTATCGGGTTCGAGATGGGTTCGAGGCCGAGCCGTTTCCGGCATTCCTCCAACATGGATTCTGTCCGGGTAGCGCCGACTCGGCTGACTCCGATGGCGCGCACTGCCAGCAGGGAATCGAGATCGCGAATGCCTCCAGCGGCCTTGACCTGGACTCGCGGCGGCGAGTGTTTGCGCATCAGTTCGAGATCGGCAAGGGTTGCGCCGCTTGGAGCAAAGCCGGTGGAAGTCTTGACCCAATCGGCGCCGACCTCAGCGCAGATTTCGCACAAGCGAATCTTTGCTGAATCGTCCAGATAGGCGTTCTCGAAGATGACCTTGATCTTTGCGCCGCCGGCGTGAATGGCGTCGGCCAGGGCAGCGAGTTCATCGCGCACGTACCGCCAGTCTCCGCTGCGCGCTTTGCTGATGTTGATCACTGCATCCAGCTCCTGCCCGCCATCTGCGAGGGCCTGCCGCGCCTCGGCAAGCTTGATGGCGGTGGTGTGGCCGCCGTGGGGAAAGCCAATGGTCGTGCTGGCGTTCACCGTGGTGCCGGCAAGCAGTTCCGCACACCTTGCGAGTGCATAAGGCAGGATGCACACGCTTGCCACGTTATAACGAATTGCAAGATCGCAGCCTTGTTCCAACTCTGCCGTGGTCAGCGTGGGGTTCAGCAGCGAATGGTCGATCATCTTGGCAATGTCGAGGTAGCCGAAGGATTGCGTCGTCATCTGTTTTTTCCCTCGTTTATCTTCTCCCTCATTTGTCGAAGCCGGGCAGTTCAACGCGCTTGGCAATGTGATCTTTGATCCAGTGCGGGTCCCACCATTCCTTGGGGTCGATCTGGATGCCGTCGAGCTGCATCGCAAAGTGAATATGGTCGCCGCCGGCCATGCCGGTCTGGCCGCTCAGTCCCATGACTTGACCCTGCTTTACCATGTCTCCTTCATGCACGGTGATCTGGCTCAGGTGGCCGTAGATCGTCTGCAATCCGTAGCCGTGATCGACAACAATACAGTTCCCGTAGATGCCCAGCGGAGCCGCATAGACCACGCGGCCATCGTTTGAAGCTTCAACCCCAATATGCTGCGTCACCGCCAGGTCATATCCAAGGTGGACCTGCCGATCGATCTTCTTTCCCCGATAGATATAGTTCCGCACGTCGGCAAAGGTCGCTTCCGCCTGCGAATGAGACTGCCGCGTGAAGGTTTGCGACCACAGGAATTTGTCTGCCGTCTTGAGACGTAGATCGGAAAGAGTCTTGTTGTTGGCGCGGCGCATCTCGGTGTTGATCTTTACGAAGCGCACAACCGGGTCGCTCGAGCCGTTGGGGTCAAGCTCGTTGATCACCTTCTGCATGAAGGCGTCGCTAACCTGCAGGTCATGCGTTGTGTACTTCGGCTGTTCCTTTTTGGGGAACTGAATCACCATGGAGCCCGTCACGTCATTTCCCGCGCCATTGCTGGCGTAGACCACGGGCACCGTGCTGGCCGGCATATTCCATGCAAAAGCGAAAAGCGAGAACAGGCCTGGCTTGCCTCCGGGCATGGGCCACGCTCGAAATACCTGGTCGCCAACGCGCACTCCTGCTTCGGTCCACACGCCGGACACATTGAAGGTGGCAAGGTCAGCCATTCCCAGGTAGAGGTAATGCTGGTCCGCATCGACGCTGATGGACGGCGGTTGCGTCACCACGGTTACCGGCCGCTCAAGGCGCACGGACTTGTGAAGCAGGTCGTTCGAGGTGGCTTCCAGAACCAATGTTGCGTTGCCATTCTGGAGCTGCGGCGTTGTCTTGACGCCCGCCGAAAAAGTGTAGGCATTGTCCGCCGCAGTGGAAGGCTGCGGCGCATCCCAAATGCGGTACTTTGCGCCGTTCTGTTCCACAGATGCCGTAACGCTGCGCACACCGCGCGGATCGTGGACGTGGACCGTTATGGGAGTGGCCTGGCCCAGAAAAGTGACCGAGGCCGGAATGTCTAAAACAGGTGTTGCCGACCGGGCAATGATCAGCACAATGGTCAACAACGCGGCTATTGCAATGACGACGACAATAATTTTTCGCACAACTCATTTTAGCCGCTGGGGGGCCAGCTGCGGCGGTTGCGAATGAGGGAACACTGATTACTCTTTGAATGCGTAACGCTTCCGGGTGATTGCCTAATGCCGGGGTTTCGGTCATTGTGAATCTAAGGAAGCTCCGATTAGGCCCGCCGCATCTCCGCAGGGGCTGAAGCCCGCGCTTTTTTTGCGGCACTGTCGGCACGCGACCCAGAGGGTACCCCGGTCGCGCCCTTTCAAAACGTCGAATTATGCAGAGTTTCCCAAAGCCGGATTGGAGAGCATGAACTTCGCACACATGAGAGCCACGCGAAACCCTGGCATTACCGCGATTGTCTTA
>Ga0182024_10008868_pt1 | contig 21014 bp, 14 predicted proteins | sample P32metaG_FD_120480 | JGI IMG/M metagenome (GOLD analysis project Ga0182024, IMG submission 120480) | Permafrost microbial communities from Stordalen Mire, Sweden - P3-2 metaG (Illumina Assembly) | ecosystem: Environmental > Terrestrial > Soil > Wetlands > Permafrost | place: Sweden: Stordalen...
GACCGGACACTGGGCAGCGACGTGCCGAAACCGGCGGCTTCGGGTGAACCGTGGACCGACGCGCAGATCGCCGCGCTCGATGCCAACCTCGATCTGATGATCGCCGGCGCGCACTCGCTGCGCGGTGCGCACGTCGGCGTGTTCGCCGTCGACGCGCGCGACGGGCGCGTCCTGTACCAGCGGAATCCCGACGATCTGTTCCAGCCGGCGTCGACGCTGAAGCTCGTCGTGGGGAGCGCGGCGCTCGAGAAGCTGGGGCCCGACTTCAAGTTCCACACCGAAGCGGTCGCCGGCGGTCCGGTCGTCGCCGGTACGCTCAACGGCGCGCTGATCGTGCACGCCGGCGGCGACCCGTTCCTGGGGGCGGCCGACTTCGACGCGCTCGCGCAGAGCGTCGCCGCACAGGGGATACGCGTCGTGCGCGACGGCGTTCGTTTCGACGTCTCGCGATACGAAGGAGCGTCGAACGGCGGCTACCCGCCCGGCTGGGGCTGGGACGATCTGGCGTACGGTTATGGGGCGCCGGTCAATGCCCTCGCATTCGAGAAGAATGCGGTCCATCTCACGGTGACGCCGGGCGCCGCCGTCGACGGGCCCGCGCGCGTCCGCTCGTCGCCGCTGGCAGTCGTGCACACCTTCGTCGAGGACTCTTGTTCGCACGGCATCATGCCGATCGTCGTTCCCGCCGTCACGACCGCGGCCGCGACGGCGGCGGATACGGTCGACCTGATCGGCGGCCCCTTTGGCTGCACGCAGGTCGTCGGCGCGATACCGTCCGGTTCCGCGCCCGACACGTTGGACGCGGCGGTCTCCTTTCCGACCGTGTACGCGGCCGAAGCATTGCGTGAAGCGCTCGCACGCGCGGGTGTTAGTATGGGACAATTCCAGCCGCAGGTGTCGCCCGATCTCTACCTTGGAACGGCGCCGCCGGCAGCGACCATCCTGTGGAGTCACGACTCCGAGCCGCTGCGCGACGTCGTCGCCGACATCTGGATGCCCAGCGACAACCTCGCGGCGGAGATGCTGTTGCGCGAACTTTGTGTCGCAGGCGGCACGCGGCCCGGCACGACCGCGGGCGGCATCGCCGCGGAGACGACGTGGCTGAAGAGCTTCGGGGTCGATACCGATCTGATGGCGCTAGCTGACGGCAGCGGGCTATCCGCCTACGACCGCATCACGCCGCGCGCGCTGGTCAGCGTGCTGCTGCGCGATTGGGCCGGACCACTGCACGACACCGTGCTCGATGACCTCCCGATCGCCGGAGTTCGCGGCACCTTGCGTTCGTCGTACGCCGGAACGCGTCTCGAACGGCATGTCTTCGCCAAGACCGGCACGCTGTCGCGGGCCGGCGAGCTGGCGGGGTATCTCGCGAGCGATAAGCACGGCGCCGTCATCTTCGCCTTCTCCGTCGACGAGTGGGTCGGCGACCAGCCGGGCTTGGATACCGTGCGCGCGCGCGTCCTCACGCACCTGATCGAGGACTGATGCTCGGGACGCGCTTCGAGGCGGAGATTCGCGAGCAGCCCGATGTATGGCGGCGCATCGCGCGATCGGATGCGGCGCAGCGGTTCGCCGGCGCCGTGCGCGGGCGCAGGCTACTCTTCGTCGGCAGCGGCAGCTCGCTGTTCGTCGGGATGCTCGGCGCGCTGGCGCACCGGCGGCGCGGGACGCACGCGCGCGCGCTCGCCGCGACCGAAGCCCATTTCGATCACGGAGCCGACCGCGACGCGTGCGTGATCGCACTTTCGCAGAGCGGCCGTTCGACGGACCTGCTCAGCGCGATCGACGTGCTCGCCCCGTCAACGTTGATCGCGTTGACGAACGACGCCGTCTCACCGCTGGCGGCGCGCGCGACGCTCGTCGTCGATTGCCTCGCGGGCCCCGAAACGGCGGTCCCCGCCAGCAAAAGCGTGACGGCGATGGCGGCGATCGTGCTGTGGGCTGCCGCACTTTCGGGCGGCGCGACCCAGCGCGGCGCCGCGACACTCGACGCAACCGCCGCCGATGTGGAGGCCTGGCTTTGCGGCGACGAAATCGCCGACGTCGTCGCCGCGGCGGCACGCCTCGCCGATCGGCGGACGATCGCGGTGGTGGGAGCCGGTTACGGCGTCCCGATCGCCTACGAGATCGCACTGAAGATCAAAGAGGCGAGCTACGTGCACGGCGAGGGTTTCGCAGCCGGTGAATTCCGGCACGGAAGTTCGGCGATGCTCGACGCATCGAGCGCGATCTTGGGGATCGTCGACGACGTCTCGCGCGCTGTGATCGAGCGCCCGCTCGCATCAGCAGTTGAAGCGGCGGCGCAGCGCTATGTCATCGGTGCGCGCGGGGCCGGACTCTCCGTGCTCGGGCCGCAAACCGGCGACGCGTTCAACACGCTGGCATGGCTCGTCACCGGACAGTATCTCTCGCTCGCGATGGGCCGCGCGCGCGGGGTCGATTCCGACGCACCGCGCGGCCTGCACAAATTCGTGTGATCAAAACCTTGCCGGCGGGCAGCCTGCGCGTGAACGGCGAACGACCGAGCGTGCCAAGAATTGCGGTCGCTCGGCTGATGTCAGGGAAGATGTGATGGCTGGTAAAACAGCGCTGATCACCGGCGTGACCGGACAAGACGGCTCGTACCTGGCCGAGTTGCTGCTTGCGCAAGGCTATCGCGTGATCGGCATGACGCGCCGCACCTCGACCGACGTGCACGAGCGCATCGGTCACCTCGGCGACCAAATCGAGATCGTGTCAGGCGACCTCCTGGATCAGAGTTCGATCACCTCGATCGTCTCCGACATCCAGCCCGACGAAATCTACAACTTGGCTGCCCAATCATTCGTGCCGACGTCGTGGAAGCAGCCCGTTCTCACCGGCGAGTTCACCGCGCTCGGCGTCACTCGCGTCCTCGAAGCGATACGCGCCGCGCGGCGCCCGATCCGTTTTTACCAAGCGTCGAGCTCGGAGATGTTCGGCAAGGTTCAAGCGGTTCCGCAAAGCGAGACCACGCCGTTCTATCCGCGCTCGCCGTACGGTGTTGCTAAAGCGTATGGTCACTGGATCACCGTGAATTATCGCGAATCCTACAACTTATATGCAACCAGTGGAATCAGTTTTAACCATGAAAGCATCATTTCGAAGACACCCGTGATCGTGCGTGAGAATGATCTCATTGACGTTCGAATGATTGGTGACGTCCTCACAGTTCAGGATCCGGGACCGGCCTTTCAGAACTTCGCAACGCCCGGCCTCGAAGTGTGGGATGGCGAGCGATTCGTAACCGTACTCGGCGGCAGTGCTTATCGGCATCGCCCGGTTGTCGACAACAAGAGTGTCGCTCGAATCGAAGCTCGATGCGGAACAGTAACGACGACTGGTGACCACGTCATTTTTACAGCGAACGGAGAACAAGCCGCGCGCACGATCGCGGTGGGCGAACGACTCCAACGCGCAGCGCTGCCGGATATCCCGTCCTTCACGCCCTGCTCGTTGGACATGGCCTCGTTGCTCGGGATGTTCGTCGGCGACGGTTCTGCCTGGTCAAAAAAGCACGGCCGGTGTTCAGCGCGATTCACCAATAGCGATCCGACGTTACGGCAGGAATTTGCCGACACATGGAAGCGCGTGACGTGCGGTCGGGCACGCTATATGCGAACGACTTCGGGATTTATCCCGGGACGCGTGGTCGGCGCCCTCGCGCTAGACGGTGCCCCGAGCTTCATCGATTGGCTGCGCGAGGAATGCTACACGGACGACGGCTACAAGAAAGTTCCACGCGTCGTGCTGAATGGCGATGCCGAGGTGTGGCGTGCTTTCCTGCGCGGTTACAACCAGACCGATGGCCTGAAGGCGGGCCACTGCAGTTACACCTACAAGAACTTCAAAACGAACTCGCCGGTGCTGGCCATGGGCGTGTGGTGGATGGCGAACCGCGCGCTTGAGCAACAGACGATCCTCAACGTTGAGGTCGGTCCGCCCGAACGTCCAGGGCCATTTTACTCAATCAACCTGAGGTCGCCGAACGCGGGTAACCTGGGTAAGCATTTGCGCCGCGAGGTCGCCGAAGTCAAGCGAATCACGCCCGAGCCGCACTACGAGGGCTGGCTGTACGACTTCACCACGACCAGCGGGCGGTTCCATGCCGGTGTCGGTGAATGCATCATCCACAACTCGCCGCGGCGCGGGCGGGAGTTTGTGACGCGGAAGATCTCTGATGGTGTTGCGCGGATCAAGCTCGGGATGGCGACGTCGCTGAGCTTAGGCAATCTCGATGCGCAGCGGGATTGGGGCTTTGCCGGCGACTACGTGCGGGCGATGTGGCTGATGCTGCAGCAGGATCAGCCCGACGACTATGTGATCGCCACCGGGCGGACGCGCGCTGTGCGCGAGTTCGTGCGGCTGGCCTTTGCGGCCGTCGATCTGCCCTGGGAACCGTACGTGACGGTCGACCCGCGCTACTATCGGCCGGCCGAGGTCGATCTGCTCGTCGGCGATGCTTCCAAAGCAAACCGGGTGCTGGGTTGGACGCCCGAGGTTTCGTTCGAGGAGCTCGTGGAGCGGATGGTGGCAGCCGACCTGGCGCGGCTGCGACCGCTCGTCGCGCGGTAGCGGCGTGCGCATTCTCGTGACCGGCTCCCACGGCTTCGTCGGGCGGCACCTCGTGCACATGCTCGAGGAACGCGGCCATGACGTCGTGCAGGCCGACCGCTCGCCCGGTCCGGGCGGCGCCGCGTTCGACATCACCGATCGTGCCGCTGTTGCCGCCGCGATCGAAACCGCTGCGCCCGAGGCGATCGCGCACCTCGCCGCGCAGGCCTTCGTCCCGGATTCTCAGCAGAATCCGACTGCGACCTTCGACGTCAACGTCGGCGGGACGCTCAACGTGCTCGAAGCTGTCCGCCGGCGACGCGATTCACACCCCGGCACGCGGGTCCTGGTCGTCAGCAGCGCGGAAGTCTACGGCGTGCAGCCGGCCGAATCGTATCCCTTGCGCGAAAGCGCTCCGCCGCTGCCGCGCAATCCCTACGCAGCCAGCAAGGCGGCGACGGAAAGCCTGGCGCTTGCGTACGCGCACTCCTACGGGGTCGATGCGGTCGTGACGCGCGCCTTCAATCATATCGGGCCAGGTCAGGATGTGCGGTTCGCCGTCGCCGACTTTGCCGCACAGCTCGCGCGGATCGCGTCCGGCGGAGAACGGCTGCTGCTGGTCGGCAACCTCGATGCGAGCCGCGATTTTCTCGACGTGCGCGACGTCTGCGCCGCGTACGCCGTCCTGCTGGAAGGTAACGGCGCCGCCGGCGAAATCTACAACGTCTGCAGCGGCGTCGCAACCTCGATGAAGGAAGTGCTGCGCCGGCTGATCATGATCGCGCGCGTCCCGGTCGAGGTGCGCGACAATCCCGAGCGTATGCGCGCGGCCGATATCCCGGTGAGCGTGGGCACGGCTGCGAAGCTGCGCGACGCCACGGGATGGAGCCCTGCGATCCCGCTCGGTGCGACGCTGCGCGCGGTGTACGACGACGCCCGCAGCCGCTTCGTCGTCGCATCATGAGCGCCACCCGCGTGCGCGCCTTCATCTTCGCCCAGCGTGGGACGCTGCTTGCGGTTCCCGCCGTCATCCTCGCAGCGTGCGGAAAGCCGAGCGCGTTCTCAATCGCTGCCGGTCTCCCGCTGGCGTTCGCCGGGGAGATGATCCGCATGTGGGCGGTCGGCTACAGCGGCGTCACCACCCGCGGCGACCGCGTCGCTGCACCGTTCCTGGTCACCGGCGGTCCGTATGCGTACGTGCGCAATCCGCTCTACGTCGGCAATGTTCTCACCGGGGCCGGATTCGCGTTCGCGTTCACCGGCAGGAACGGCCCCGCGATGCGGGCCGCGCTCATGGTGGGATCGTTGGCGTCGATGCTGGCGATCTACTCCGCGATCGTGCCGCACGAGGAAGCGTACTTGCGCGCGACCTTCGGTGAAGAGTTCGAGCGCTACGTCGCGGCGGTGCCGCGCGTCGTTCCGCTGGTGGAACCCGCCGGCACGCAGCGCGGGTCGTACGATCCTGACGTGATCCCTCAGGCCGAAAGCCGCACCTTCATTACCTTCGGGGCCATGCTGACCGTGCTGGCGTTCAAAGCGCTGCGCGCATGACCGAATACGCCGCGTCGACGCCGCGGCTGAAAATCGCATTGGCCGCAACCGCAGTCGTCGCGGTGGTCGAGCTGCTGGGCGGGTTTCGCGCGGGTTCGCTGGCACTGCTCTCCGACGCTGCCCACGTCAGCATGGATGTGGTGGCGCTGACGATCGCGCTCGCCGCCGCCGTGCAGGCAAAACGTCCCGCAACGCATCGTCAGACCTATGGCTTCGCCCGTTACGAGATACTCGCCGCACTCGCCAACGGATGTCTGCTGTCGGCGGTCACGGTCCTCATCGTGATCGAGGCGGTCCACCGTCTGTTCGAGCCGGTGCTGCCATCCGGCGCTTTGATGGCCGCGGTCGCCGGTTTCGGCCTGGTGGTCAACGTCGGAATCGGCATCATGCTGCTGCGGGGACATCACGGCAACCTCAACATGCGGGCGGCCCTCCTTCACGTCGGCGGCGACGCCTTGTCGGCGATCTCCGTGATCGTCGGCGGCGTGCTCATCGCCGCGACCGGAATGGCGCGCATCGATCCGATCCTGTCGCTGATCGTCGCGGCGATCATCGTCGCGGGGATCGTCGGCGTCGTGCGCGAGGCGACCGACGTGCTGCTCGAAAGTGCTCCGGGGCACGCGGCGATACCGGCCGTCCGCACGCGCATCGGCCGCGTCGACGGGGTGGTCGACGTCCACGACCTCCACGTCTGGACGATCGGTTCGGGGACGCACGCGCTCTCCGCGCACGTCGTGCTCGACGACCGCAAGCTGAGCGAAGCCAGCGCGATCTTACGCGGGATCGACACGGCGGTGCGGGATGACTTCGAGATCACCCACGTCACCGTCCAGTTCGAATGCGAAAGCTGCGAGCCGGATACGACCATCGTCTGCACGCAGTCGAGCGGGACGCACGCGAGCACGGCTCGGGAACCCAACGGCACCTTCGCGAAGTCTTGAGGGCTATGAAGCCCGGAACCGTCATCCTCGCCACTGCCCGCACGCCCTTCGGCCGGCTCGGCGGCGCCCTCGCCTCGCTGTCGGCCACCTCGCTCGGCGGCGACGCCATTCGGAACGCGATTGCGCGGGCCGGAATCGACCCCGCCGACGTCGAGCACGTCATCATGGGCGAGGTCATCCAGGCCGGCGTCGGGCAGGCTCCGGCGCGGCAGGCCGCCTTCAAGGCCGGTTTGGCGAAAACGACGACCGCCGAGACGGTCAATAAGGTCTGCGCCTCGGGGATGCTGGCGGTCGTTTCGGCGGCCCGCGCGATCGGGGACGGCGACATCCGCGTCGCCGTCGCCGGCGGCATGGAGTCGATGTCAAATGCGCCATACTTGCTGCCCGGCGCGCGCACGGGGTACCGCTACGGCAACGGCACGCTGGTCGACGCCATGATCCACGACGGCTTGTGGGACTATTACTTCGACGAAGCGATGGCCGCCCAGGGAGCGCGCGTCGCGGCCGAGCTCGGCGTCACCCGCGCGGTGCAGGACGAGTTCGCCTACAAAAGCCACCAGCACGCCTTCGAAGCGCACGAAGCCGGCCGGTTCGCCGCCGAGATCGCGCCGATCCGCGTCGCGACCAAAGCCAAAGGCAAGATCGTGGTCGATGCACTCCCACAGCCGGCCCGTGCGCGCGTGCCCGCATTCGCTGGCGTCAACGGAAGCGCCGGCTCGGTCTGGGATCATGTGCCGCCCCAAAACATGGTCGCCGATCCCGCCCAGTACTCACCCTACGTCACCGGCGACGTCCCATTCACCCTGGTCGACCGCGACGAGGCGGTACGCCGCGACGCCTCGCTCGAGGCGATGACGAAACTCAAACCGATCGATGCCGACGGAACGGTCACCGCCGGCAACGCCCCCGGCGTCAACGACGGCGCCGCCGCGCTGGTGCTCTCGTCGCCCGAGTATGCCCGAAGCATTGGCGCCGAGCCGCTAGCCGAAATCATCGACCACGCCGGTGTCGCCTGGGATCCGCCGTACCTCGCGCTCGTGCCGGCGATGGCCGCGCAAAAACTGCTCGACAAAACGGGCCTGCGCGCCAGCGACATCGCCGTCTGGGAGATCAATGAAGCCTTCGCCGCCGTTGCCCTCACCGCAGCCGCGCGCCTAGGCCTCGACCCGACCGTCATCAACGTCCAGGGCGGCGCCGTCGCCCTCGGCCACCCCATCGGCGCCTCGGGAGCCCGCATCGTCGCCGCCGTCGTCCACCAGCTCCGCGCCAGAGGCGGCGGCTACGGCATAGCCGCGATCTGCAGCGGCGGCGGCCAGGGCGACGCCATCCTCATCAAAGTCGCGTAACCCCGAAAGTCGCGTAACCCGGCAAGCCCCCGCCCATCGAGCCAGGCCGGCGGCGGCGACGCGGTGCCGGCGGGGCGTCGCGAGCCGGGCGGAGGCAGGATGCCGAGAGCCCGGCGAGCGCCGAGCCGGTGTTCCGTCACGACGACGGAACGCCGGTGTCCCCGACGGCACCGTGTCGCGCCGCCGGCCCGCCCACCCATTGAAACCCAAAGGCGCGCCCCCCGATGAAGCAGCACCCTTCATAGGGAAAGGCACACCCATGCGGATCTTAGTTGTCGGTGCCGGTCAGATGGGAAACGGCATCGCGCAGGTGCTCGCGGCCAAAGGCCACGAGGTGCTGCTGAACGATGTCGATGAGGCCAGAATTCGTCACGGCGTCGACGCGATCGCGAAACGCCTGAACCGCGACGTCGAGAAGGGCAAGATCACCGAGATCGAGCGCGGTCGCGTGCTCGAGCACATCGACCAGCGGCCGCACTTTGCCGACCTGGAGATCGACCTGGCGATCGAGGCGGCGACCGAGCGCCTCGATCTGAAACTGAATCTGTTTCGCGATCTCGATCGCAACACGTCGCCCGAGACGATCCTGGCGTCGAACACGTCGTCGATCTCGATCACCGTTCTGGGCGCGGTCACGTCGAAGCCGGAACGCGTCATTGGGATGCACTTCATGAACCCGGTGCCGGTGATGAAGCTGGTCGAGGTGATTCGCGGCATCGCGACGACCGACGCGACGTTTGCGACGGTTCGCGATCTGGCGCTGGCGCTCGACAAGACGCCGGTCGAAGTGCGCGATTTCCCCGGCTTCATCGCGAATCGCATCTTGATGCCGATGATCAACGAGGCGATCTACGCGCTGTACGAAGGCGTCGCGTCGGTCGAGGCGATCGACACGGTGATGAAACTCGGCATGAACCATCCGATGGGACCACTGACGCTGGCCGACTTCATCGGTCTCGATACCTGTCTAGCGATCATGAACGTGCTCTACGACGGCTTCGGTGACTCGAAGTACCGGCCGTGCCCGCTGCTCAAGCAGTACGTGGCGGCAGGCTGGCACGGCAAGAAATCGGGGCGCGGTTTCTACGACTACGCGGGCGGGGCGAACGGGGTTCCGGCACCGCAGCTCGCCGGTTCGCGGTGACGATCGACACGACGCGTCCGGTCGCGTTCGAACTCAGCGACGACCAGCGCGCGATCGGTGAGGTCGCGCGCGAGATCGCGAATCGGGAAATCGCGCCGAACATCGCGGCCTGGGACCGCACCCACACCTTTCCGCGCGGTCTCTACGCGAAGTTGACCGAGGCCGGGCTGATGGGGATGCTCGTTCCCGAAGCGTACGGCGGTGTCGGCGCGGACTATGTCTCGTATGCGCTCGCGATCGAAGAGCTCGCCAAGGTCGACGCGGGAACTGCCGTCACGGTATCGGTTCATTCGATGATCTGCCATGCCATTGCGACGCTCGGCAGCGACGAGCAGCGCGATCAATGGCTCGAGCGGCTAGCCGGCCGCGACGTGATCGCGGGGTTTGGGTTGACCGAGTCGGATGCCGGCTCCGATGCCGCCTCGATTCGGGCCACCGCGCGCCGCGACGGCGACGCGTACGTGCTCAAGGGCCGCAAACAGTGGTGCACCAACGGCGCGTATGCGGGCGTGGTCATGGCGATGTTCCGAACCGGGGGAGCGGGCGCCAAGGGGATCAGCGCATTCCTGGTCGACGGGTCGACCGACGGCGTCATCGTCGAACGCACGACGGAGAAGCTCGGGATCCATACCTCCAACACGGTCGACCTCGCGTTCGACGATGCGCGCGTGCCGCAGTCGGCGCTGCTCGGCGCCGAAGGCAGCGGCTTGGGGAAGGCACTCGCGGCGCTGACCGCCGGCCGGATCGGCATCGCGGCGCAGGCGGTGGGGATCCTGGCCGCGTGTTTGGATGCCTCGGTCACGTTCGCCAAGGACCGGATGGCGTTCGGCAAGCCGATCGGCGCGTTCGAAGGCGTCTCGTTCAAGATCGCACAGATGGCGACCGACCTCGACGCTGCACGGCTGCTCGTGTATCGCGCGGCCGCGCTGGCCGATGCCGGCCGGTCGTTTGCCGTCGAGGCCTCGAAGGCGAAGCTGTTTGCCTCGACCAAGGCGCGCGAGCACGCCTCCGAAGCGCTGCAGATCCACGGCGGCTACGGCTACACGACCGAGTTCCCGGTCGAACGGTACTACCGCGACGCGAAGATCACCGAAATCTACGAAGGCACCTCGGAGGTGCAGCAGATCATCGTCGCGCGCAGTCTCTTGGGACGGCTCGACTAACCTTCCGGGCCGCCGGTGAGAATGTGGCGGTGGGCCGCCACGAACGCGTACAGCTCGTCGCGCAGCGTGCGCGGCACGAGCAGCAGCGCGAAGGCTAGCGGGAACGGCCAGCGCAGGCCGAGTGCGAGATACACGACCGCATCACTGCGCTCGAATCGCCGGCCGTAGTCGAGCAGCACGAACGTGTCGTCGAGCGGCGGGCCGCCGGTCGCGTCCAGCAGCGCCGCGCCCTCCGGCGACCGCAAGGGAACCAGCGCGAAACGCCCGCTCGGGTCGTTCGCGTGGACGAAGCGCGCGACCCCATTGCAGAGCGCGCAGTCGCCGTCGAAGAGGACCGCGTGGCGGTCAGCGTTGCTGGAAACTGTCGCTTACCAGGGTGGCGAGGACGTGCGTGTCGGTCGTGTCCGTTTCTTGCGGTGACACGTCGCGCCGCGTCCGGCTGCTCAGTTCGAGCGTGATCGGCGAAAGGATGTCGGTCGCATAGGTAGTCTTCCCCTCAGCGTGCTCGGTGAAGCTCGACGCCCCGCGCACGATCATGTTTTCGTCGATCGCAATGACGGCGCGCTCGCCGTCGACGCGGTCGATCGTATAGGTCGTCGAACCGGACGCCGGCGAGGCGAAGGGGACACTCCAGGATTCTCCGGCGGACATCTGGTGTTCGGCCACCAAACCGCGGGCGAGGAAGGGCAGCACGCGCAGCGCTTCGGGGCAGAGCGGCGTGTTGGGGTTGTAGGACAGCCGCCCATCGGCAAAGATGGCGACCCGGACCGGACTCTGCGCGGTGGACTTTCCGGCGAAGGCGACGTCGGCAACGAGGCCGCCGTCCTTGGAGGCGGCGACGATCGCGACCGTCAAGGTTCCGCGCTCGTCGCTGGTGAGATGGCGTTCGACTTCGCCGTGTCCGCTGCTCATCGAGCTCGTCGACCCGGAGAGCGTCGAATTCGAAAAGCCGGAGGTCTGTTCGCGGCGCGCCACCGAGGTGCTGTACGCGACGTCATAGACGATCGTCCGGAGGGGCTTGAGCGCGTCGGCCGCGCGTGCCGGGGCGCCCGCGATCAGCATCGCTGCGAAGACGACGACGAACGGATGGACCATGCTGCGGGCTTCCAAGGTGTGGAGTCTTTCGACGTCCAGCCGCAGCTCTCCAGCGACCAGGACCGCGCTCTGGTACGCACAATACCCGAGCCCGGCATGAAACTGATGGAATACCAGGGCAAGGACCTTTTTCGGCGGGTCGGGATCCCGACGCCGAACGGGGTGTTCGCGACGACGCCCGCCGCGGTGAAGGACTACATCGCCGGTCATCCCGGCTCGTGGGTCCTCAAGAGTCAAGTCTTGATGGGCGGCCGCGGTAAGGCCGGCGGGATCAAATTCGCCGACGACGCCGCGCAGGGCGAAACGCTGGCCCGCGAGCTGATCGGCAAGGTTCTCAAGTCTGTACAGAACCCGGACGGCGAGGAAGTGAAGTCGCTGCTGGTCGAGGAGAAAGTCGACATCGCGAGCGAGGCGTACGTCTCGATCACGATCGACCGCGCCGCGAAGAAACCGGTGGTGCTGGTGACCGCGCAAGGCGGCATGGATGTCGAAGAAGTTGCGGAGCACCAGCCCGACGCAATCGCAAAGTACTGGATCGATTCGGCGGCGGGCTACTCGCCGTTCATCGGGCGGCAGCTCGCGTTCGCCGCGAAACTCCCGGACGGCTACCGCAAGGCGTTCCCCGCGCTGCTGGGTGCGCTCTACACGCTGTTCATGGACTATGGCGCGAATCTGGTCGAGATCAACCCGCTGGTGCTGACGCGCGATGGCCGCGTGATCGCCTCCGATGCGAAAGTCGATCTCGACGACAACGGGCTCTACAAACACCCCGACATCGCGGAATGGAACAAACAGTCACCCGCCGACGAGGATCAGGCGGCCGCCGTTGCGATCGGGCTCGGGATGTCGAACTACGCGAAGTTCGACGGCACGGTCGGGATCATCGCGAACGGTGCGGGCCTGGGGATGGGAACGATGGATGCGATCCGCAGCGCCGGCGGCGAAGCGGCGAACTTCCTCGACATCGGCGGCGGTGCACAAGCGGCGCTGGTGAAGAAGAGCTACAACCTGGTGACGAGCGATCCTAAGGTGCGTGCGATGTTCATCAACATCTTCGGCGGCATCACGCGCGGTGATCAGGTCGCGAAAGGGATCGTCGAAGCATTGGCCGGCGATGACGTGCGCAAAGTCCCGCTCGTCGTGCGGCTGACCGGCACGAATGCCGAGGAGGGCCGCGCAATCCTGGCTGAGGCCGGCTTCGTTCCGGTTGAAACGATGGACGAAGGCGCGGCCCGCGCGGTCGCGCTCGCGCAGGGAGCCGCCTGACCGTGTCCATTTTCCTCGACAAGAATTCCAAAGTGATCGTCCAGGGGATCACCGGCCGCGAAGGCGCGTTTCACACCGCTCGTATGCTCGCCTACGGTACGAAGATCGTCGGCGGCGTGACGCCGGGCAAAGGCGGCACGACGATCGAAAGCGGCCAGCCGGTGTTCGACACGGTCAAGGACGCGGTCGACGCCACCGGCGCGACCCACACGATCGTCTTCGTGCCGCCCCCGGCAGGCGCCGACGCGCTCTGGGAAGCGCACGACGCCGGCATCCAGCTCGCGGTCTGCATCACCGAGGGGATTCCGGCCCACGACATGATGCGGGTCTGCGCGACCACTGCCGGGATGCGGATCATCGGGGGCAACTGTCCGGGGCTGATTTCGCCCGGCAAATCGCTGGTCGGGATCATGCCGGGCCAGGTGTTCCTGGAAGGCAACGTCGGGATGATCTCCCGCTCGGGGACGCTGACCTACGAGATCGTGGACGGCCTGACGCGCGCCGGCCTCGGGCAGTCGACCTGCGTGGGGATCGGCGGCGATCCGATCATCGGGACGACCTTCGTCGACTGCCTGCGTGCCTTTGCGAGCGACCCGGAGACGCATGCGGTCGTCGTCTCCGGCGAGATCGGCGGCTCGGACGAGGAAGACGCCGCGGCTTTCATCGCGGAGCACCTGCCCGACAAACCGGTCGTCGCCTTCATTGGCGGTCGGTCAGCACCAAAAGGCAAGCGACTAGGCCACGCCGGGGCCATCATTTCGGGCAACACGGGGACCCCTGAATCGAAGGTTCGGGCGTTCACGGCCGCCGGCGTTCCGGTCGCCGACCGGCCTTCTCAGATCCCGGAATTGATCGCTGCCCGGCTGCCCAAGCACTAGCCCGTCCCCTCAGCTTGACCTTAAAAATTCCCTAGCTTCGCCAAAGGTTTACCAGGCAGCTCTCAGAAGTTTGCCGACGATATCGCCCCTCCCTCAGGGGGGTCGGTCTCATCACACTTCACACACGAAACGAGAACACATGCATCGACTTCGACTGCATCGTTCCGTTGTGGCGATGTTGGTGCTCTTCGCGATGCTTTGCCAGGGAACTTGGGTTCTGGCAGGGACGACCGGAGAGATCACCGGCACGACAACCGATTCATCGACTGGGAAGCCGATCGTTGGGGCGCGAGTCTCCGCAATCAGTCCTTCCCAGAATGTGCGGACCACATCGGACGGCCAAGGCCGATTTACTTTTCTGAATCTCGCTCCCGACACGTACAACATCTCGATCGACGTGCAGGGATATCAAGGAACCACCCTCAGCGGCGTCACGGTCCAAGCGGACCAGGTTCAGACGCTCGCGCTTACCGCCGCACCGTCGATTCAGACGATCGGCCACACGACGTCCCGCGCGGCGTCGGACGTCATCAAGCCGGGCCAAACGGCTGACGTCTACTCCGTGAGCTCCGCGCAAGCGTTGCTGGCCGCGCCGCTGGGCGGCGGCGGTTCGCTCAACCAAGCGTACTCGGCGATCGCGTCCGTTCCGGGCGTGTTCGTACCATCGGGTCAGCAGGGCTGGGCCCAATCGGTCTACGTCCGCGGCGGTAACTACACGCAGGTGGGCTACGACTACGACGGCGTCCCGGTGCAGCGCGCCTATGACGCCTACCCGTCGAGCACGCTGTCGGCGCTCGGCCAGCAGGAAGTGCAGATCTACACCGGCTCCGCGCCGGGCGCTGCGCAATCGAACGGTCTTGCGGGTTTCATCAACCAGGTGATCAAGACCGGAACGTATCCCGGAACCGGGACCCTCGAAGGCGGCCTCGGCACGCCGACGTTCTACCACAAAGGCCAGATCGAGCTGGGCGGCGCGTCACCGGACCGCAACTTCAGCTACTACCTAGCCTCGGCCGGCTACAACCAGGCCAGCCGCTTCTACAATCAGTACGACGGCGCAGGAGGGGCCCCGGAATTCTCGACGATCCCGTACGCGGCGCTCGTCAACAACTGCGGCGCACCGAACGCGTCGGTTGGCTGCTACCTGCTGACCGGTAACGGATTCGGTGCAGGACCGACCGGCTGGGCGTGGGCTCCCCTCACGTACGGCGAAAACCAACTGGTCGGCGACCGCGAAACGGTGGCCAACTTCCACATCGGCATCCCGCACAAGAACGACGGTCTCAAGGACGACATCCAGATTCTGGGTTCGATTTCGTACCTGTTCCTGGGCTACAACGACTCCTTGAACTCGTTCGGGCAGTCCGCGGTCAACTATTTCAACACCGGGACGCTCAACTACGGCGGCCAGACCTGGCAGGACTGCGGTCTGACCGGCTACGCTGCACCGTGCGCGCTGAATCTGTTCGGGATCCCCGGCCAGTTCCAGTATGCGTCACGCAGCATCTACACCGGTCCGACCGGCGGCGCCCTGACGGCCGCCAACGCAGGCCAAGTGTCTCAGTACTTCTATCCCGACTCGCCGAACGGGGCCGGTCTCACGGGAACGGTCAATCCGAATAATATCGGCAACGAGAAGATCAACGACGCGATCTTCAAGTTCCAGTACACGCATGCGATGGGAACGAACGCGTATGCGCGCGTCTACGCCTATTCGCTGTATTCGGACTGGCTGAACAACGACCCGAACGCATCCTCGAATGCGTCGCTGGCGTTCGTTCCGTCGGACTACATCCTTCCCACCCACACCCGCGGGATTGGGGTGACGTTGGCCGATCAGATCGGCAACCATCTGCTCAATTTGACGGGCGGCTATTCGACGGCCGACCTGTCGCGCTGGAACAATAGCTTCCCCAGCACCGCGAACCCCGTGGCGGTCCTGGTCAACTCGGCCGATCCGACGGGCGGCTGCTACAGTTCCGCCATGGCCGTGGTCAGCTGCCTTTCGGGCAGCGCCGCGCGCTACACGGTCCCCGGAACGAATTCGCCGGCGACCACAGGGCTCGTCGGTCATTCGAACGGCGCGATCAACTTCGCGAACGCTTCGACGTTCACGTGCGGTACGGCTGCGTGTGAATACCTCACCGTCGGCTCCGGGCTGAACGGCAGCTTCAACAACGTGACCCCGAAGTTCACGAACTTGACGCTGCAAGACAGCTGGGCCGTGACGCCCAAACTGTCGGTCGATCTCGGAGTTCGTTACGACAGCTTCCAGTTCGACATTCCTTCGGCGACCTCGCCGGAAGGACCGAACCCGGGCAACGCGAGCGTCGTCGGACGCGCGCTCTTCACGAACAGCTACAACCAGTTCGAGTGCTACTTCAAGGGGAACCCGACCCCGATCCAGCCGGCCGTCTCGCAGGGAGTCTGCGCCGCCGGCGGCGCGTTGGTCAACTTCAACAACAATAACCTGACCGATCTCTGGTACGGCGGCTTCGAACCGCGCTTCGGCGCCACGTTCAAGGTCGATCCGCTCAACGTACTCCGCGTCGGTGCCGGAAAGTACTTCCAGCCCTCGAGCACGGCGTACACGTTCTACAATCGGGCTGGTGCTTCGATCGCCGACTACGACGCACCGAAGTTCTACCCGTACGGGTTCACCTCGGCCGAGCATTCGATCCCGCCGGAAGTTTCGTACAACTACGACTTCTCGTGGGAACACCAGGTCAAGGGCTCGGACATGTCCTGGAAGGTCACGCCCTTCTATCGCAAGACGGACAATGAGGACATCAACGTGATCCTCGACCCGACGACGAACTTCGTCTCGGCGATCCCTGCGCTTGCGAGCGACATCAAGGGCATCGAGCTGCTGCTCCGTAAGGGCGACTTCAGCCGGAACGGATTTGCCGCTCAGCTCTCGTACACGTATACGTACGAGCAGTCGAAGTACCAGATTCTTCCGGGCGGCACGACCGCGCTGACGCAAGTCAATAGCTCCGTCCAGCAGTACAATGCGTACACGTCATACTGCGTATCGCATCCGACCGATAAACGGTGCGGCTCGACGCCGAGCGGCGTGACGGCGGCTCCTTGTTACACGACCTCAGGAGCTCCGGACAACAGCTGCGCTGCGACATCGGTTGCGAATCCGTACTGGAACGCGCCGGTACAGTCGCTGTTCGATCCCAACGCGAACTACTTCCCCTACAATCAGACGTTCGGGACGGGCTTCTCGTCAAATGCGAGCAGCTACAATATTCCGCACGTCGCCGCGCTCATCCTGAACTACAAGCACGACAAGTGGGCCTTCACGCCGACGTTCCAGGTCACGGCGGGCGGCCGCTACGGATCGCCGGTTATGGGCCTCGGGATGCAGCCTGATGGCTGCTCCGGAGTCCTTGGGGGCACGACAGCCGGAGATCCGCGCTATCCCTACGGCGCCGTCGGCGGCGCACCGTACGACGCGCAGTTCTGCGGGCAAGTTCAGCCTGCCGGCGCCGGTTACATTACGGTCCCCGATCCATACACCGGTAAGTTCGATACGCCGGGTCAGTTCGTGGAACCGACACAGATCCTGGCCAACCTCGGGATCACGTTTCAGGCCTCGAAGCGCCTGACGCTCAACGTGACGGCCGTCAACCTCTGGGGCACGTGCTTCGGCGGTTCGAAGGAACCGTGGACGTATGCCAACTCCAAGTACGGCTGCTGGTATGGATCAGCGTCGGGCTGGCAGTCCGGCAACTTCTACAACCCGGGCAACGCGCTCGACACGCAGTCCTATCCATACTTCCCGGTGGTCGGCGGCATCGCAGGCCAGCAGGCGTACGGAACCAACGTCAACCCGCTCCAGCTCTTCTTCACGGCACAGTACAAGATGTAAGAGCCGGAACGGCAACGTTCGGGAGAGGGGCTCCGCTTCGGCGGGGCCTCTTTTCTTTGCGGTGCTATACTGGCGCGATGCGGTTCGGCTATCAGTGCGAAGAGTGCGAAGAGGCCGTGTGGGTCGCGACTACCCGTGCCGAACTCCAATGGCTCAAGAGCCGGCGTCACGTGGTGCGCGAAGTGCAGCGCCATCTCTCCGGCGGCCTCGACGGCTGGATGGACGAGGGACTGGCGTTCCTGGACGCGCACGAGGCGCACAGCGTCGTGGTCGTCCAGCGGAGCGCCCGGCCATAAGGCCAGGATAATCCTGGGGGAAGGCTGAGGGGCCCTCAGAATAGTGCCTCAGCGAATCGGGCCATGCGCTCGGTTCGCATCCTCACACCCTCCCCTAAAGGAATGGTGCCTGTGACGATACCTTTGCTACTCAAGCGGAGCGTCACCGCGGTCCTTCTGATCCTCACCTTCGTGCTCCAGGGAACGACAAGCGTTCTGGCCGGCACGACCGGGGCAATCAGCGGCACCGTGGTCGATGCTACGACCAACAGACCTGTCCCCGGCGCGAAAGTCACCGCGCTGAGCCCGTCGCAATCGGCGACGGCCACCTCCGACGCAGGCGGTCACTACGGTTTCCTCTCGCTCGCGCCGGACACGTATACCATCTCGGTTGCGAGCAGCACCAGCTACGACGCGGTCAGCGTCAGCGGCGTTACGGTGATCGCCGACCAAACGCAAACGATTTCGCTCAACCAGCCCGAAAAGATCAAGGTCATCGGCGCGGTGACATCGCGTGCGAACGGCGCGCTGGTCAAACCGGGTACCACCGCCGACGTCTATTCCATTTCGTCCGTTCAACAGGACAAAGTGGCGACGATCGGTGGCGGCGGCAATCTCAACAGCGCCTGGTCGGCGATTGCGACCGTCCCGGGCGTGTTCATTGCTCCCAATCAGGCGGGCTACATCGGGGCCGGAGCCGCCGGGCCGACGATCAGCATCCGCGGCGGCGATTACGACCAGATCGGCTACGAGTTCGATGGTGTCCCCGTCAACCGTGCGTTCGACAACTACCCGTCGAGCGCGGTCTCGTCGCTCGGTCAGCAGGAGCTGCAGGTATACACCGGCGCAAATCCGGCGAACTCCGAGGCTCAAGGGATCTCCGGCTACATCAACCAGGTCATTCGTACCGGCACCTATCCGTCGACGAAGGATCTCGATATCGGTGTCGGCGCTCCGACCTTCTACAATAAGCTCGCGTTCGAAACCGGCGGCGCCAACCCGTCGCGCACGTTTTCGTACTACCTCGGCTTAGGCGGCTACAACCAGTCATACCGCTACGGCGACAACTTCAACGGGCAAGCCTTCAACCAGCTTGCCGGTGTGCCGCTCGCGCCATGCGGAAGCACGCTGCAGCAGTATGCTCCGTCGTGCTACAACAACCAGGGTATGAGCTACACGAACGGCGGAGCGACGCCGGCGTACATGCTCGGCGCCTACAACATCGGCGAGCTTTCCAACATTCGCGACCGCGACAGCGTCGTGAACCTGCATTTTGGAATCCCGCGCAGCGACGGCAGCAAGGACGACATCCAAATCCTGTGGGACAGCAACCATATCGGAAATTCGTTCTACCTTTCGACGAACGATATGGGCGGTCCGAACCTGCTCTCGAACACCGGGCTGGGCACGCCGTACTATTACGACGGCGTCCAGTACAATGGTCCGCTGGGACAGGGCCTGCCGGCGAACTTTGGAGCGTTCCAGCCGGCGACGCCAGGGGGCCTCATCTCTCCCTATTTCTATCCCGGGTCACCGACGGGACGCGTGTTCGATCCTACCAACCCGCAGGCGATCCCGTACGGCTTGCAGGACGGGATTGCGAACGATCAAGAGATCGTGAAGGTGCAGTACCAGCACAACTTCGGTAATACGGCCTTCCTGCGCGTCTACGGCTACACGTATTACTCGGACTGGCTGCAGACCGGTCCGCAGTCAGCCTATGCGGACTACATCGGGCCCTCGTCGCCCGACTACGAGCTGTCGTCGCACACCCGCGGCCTCAGCGCAACCTTCTCCGATCAGCTCAACTCGGCGAATCTTCTGACACTTCAGGGCAACTACACGACCTCGCGCTCGCTGCGTGACAATAACACGCAGATGTTCAACGATTTTGGTCTCAACAATCGCGGCGTTTTCGCCGTCGTCGTCAACTCTGCCAACCCGCTGGGTGGCCTGTGCTACACCAGTACCGGCACGCCGACGACATGCGACTTTAACATCGCTAGCGCGCAATATGCCTCGCTTTTGGGCGCCCAATCGCCTTACGATGCTGTCAACAACCCGAATGGGATTGGTCCGCTTCCTTCTTCATGCGGCAGCGCGGCATGCCAATACCTGGTCGTCGGCAACGGCCAGTATGCGACCTATAACACGGTGACGCCGAAGTTTACGTCGTTCTCGCTGACCGACAACTGGAAGCCGTCCGACAAGCTGACGATCAACGCCGGTTTGCGCTTCGACCGCTTCCAGTTCGATGGCTCGGACACGTACAACTCGCCGGCGCGGACGTTCTGGTACAACGCGTTCAACCAGGACTACTGTCTCGATTCCGGCGGCAGCTTGCACGACAAGACGACGCTGTACGGGTCGGGTGTAAATCCCGCCACCACGCCGTGCGCGGCACCGTACAGCACGATCACGGTCAGCAATCCATCTGGTATCGTGAGCGAAGCTTACAACGCCCTTCAGCCTCGCGTCGGGATGACGTACAGCCTGGACCCGCGAACGGTTTTACGTGCCAGCTACGGCCGGTACGTCGAGGCGCCCAACAGCGCCTTCCAGCAGTACGACACGCTGCAAGCCGACGCGCCGTATACCCTGTACAATACCTACAACTTCCAGCGCTTCGGGTTCACGAGCCCGGACCACGGCGTGCGGCCGCCGGTCTCGAACAACTACGACTTCTCGCTCGAGCACCAGTTCGGCGGCGACGTCTCGATTAAGCTGACCCCGTTCATGCGCAAGACGCAGGATCAGATTCAGCAGTTCTACCTCGATCAGAAGACCGGCTTCGTGTCCGGTCTCAACGTCGGCAAACAGACGTCGCAAGGTTTCGAGTTCGAACTCGACAAGGGCGACTTCTCGCGCAACGGCCTCTCCGGGAAGCTGTCGTTCGCGTACAC
>Ga0182024_10008869_pt1 | contig 21011 bp, 17 predicted proteins | sample P32metaG_FD_120480 | JGI IMG/M metagenome (GOLD analysis project Ga0182024, IMG submission 120480) | Permafrost microbial communities from Stordalen Mire, Sweden - P3-2 metaG (Illumina Assembly) | ecosystem: Environmental > Terrestrial > Soil > Wetlands > Permafrost | place: Sweden: Stordalen...
ATCTTGCCGCGCCGCTTGTCGGAGCGCAGTTCGACGTTGCCGGAAATCTCGGCGAGCACCGCCGGGTCCTTGGGCTTGCGCGCCTCGAAGATTTCGGTGACGCGGGGCAGACCGCCGGTGATGTCCATCGTGCCGGATGCTTCGCGCGGCTGGCGGGCGAGCATGTGGCCGGCCTCGATCTTCTGGCCGTCCTTGACTTCGATACGTGCCTTGGCCGGCAGATAGTGGAAGTCGAGAATCTTGCCATCGGCGCCTTCGATGGTGATTCGCGGATGACGTTCGCCGCGATGTTCGACGACGACGAGCTTGGCTTCGCCGGTATCGGCGCCGGAGCCTTTGCGCTCCTCTTCCATGCGGACGGTTTCGCCTTCTTCGATATCTTCGTAGCGAACCGTGCCGCCCTTCTCGGCCAGAATCGGGCTGATGTGGGGATCCCACACCACCATCTGCTGGCGGGCCTTAACCTTTTCGCCGTCCGGCACGAGCAGGGTGGCACCGTAAGGAACTTTGTACTTTTCCTTCTCGCGGCCCTTGGCATCCAGGATGGCGATTTCGCCGTTACGCTTCAGGGCGACGAGACGCTTGTGGCCCTCGGCGTCGACCGTCATCACGGCGTTGATGTCGCGGTGCTGGACGGTTCCTTCGCTGCCGGCCTTGATGTCGTTTTCAATGTAGGCCGACGTTGCGACGCCACCGGTGTGGAATGTACGCATCGTGAGCTGCGTGCCCGGCTCGCCGATGGATTGGGCGGCGATGATTCCGACGGCGAGGCCTTCCTCGACGACGCGGTTGGTGGACATATCCACGCCGTAGCAGCGGGCGCAAACGCCGCGCGGGCTCTCGCAAGCCAGCGGCGAACGCACGCGGATGCTTTCGAGCTTCAGCTCCTTCAGACGATCGGCAATTTCATTCGTGATCGTCTGATTTTCGGAGACGATGACTTCGTCGGTAATCGGGTTGCGGATCGTATCGCGCGCCGTGCGGCCGACGATCATTTCCTTCAACTCGACTTCGACGGTTTCGCCCTTATAGATCGTGGTCTTGGTGACGCCGTTGAGCGTGCCGCACTCGATCTGGTTGATGATCACGTTCTGCGCGACGTCGGCGAGCTTACGCGTGAGGTAACCGGAGTCGGCGGTCTTAAGGGCGGTGTCAGCCAGGCCCTTACGAGCACCGTGCGTGCTGGAGAAGTACTCGAGCACGGAGAGACCTTCGCGGAAGTTCGACTTGATCGGCGTTTCGATGATTTCGCCGGACGGCTTGGCCATCAGACCGCGCATGCCGCCGAGCTGACGAATCTGGTCGACGTTACCGCGAGCGCCAGAGACGGCCATCATCGCGATCGGGTTGAGGTAGCGGAGGAACCCGCCGCTCTTGGCAGGAATCGGTCGACCATCGTCATCGCGATAGTCGTTCTGGAGACCGGCCATCAGGTCTTCGGTGACCTGCTTACGGGCGTGGGTCCAGGTATCGACCAAGGCGTTATAGCGTTCCTGATCGGTGATGGCGCCCATGCGGTACGACTTCTCGATGCCATCGGCCTTCTTCTGGCTGGCGGCAAGGATGGCTTCCTTCGTGTCGGGGGAGCGGATGTCGGTGATGCCGAAGCTCATGCCGGCCAACGTGCTGCGCTTGAAGCCGAGGGCCTTCATGTCGTCCAGCAGCTTGATGGTCGCGGGGCGACCGAGCTGGGCATACGTGTCGGCGATCACGCGGCTGGAGCCTTTGGCCGTGAGGGCATAGTTATAGAACGGCATCGCCCTAGGCAGGATGTCGTTGAAAATGCAACGGCCGACGGTCGTCAGCACGACGCGGCTCTTGAACGACTCAGGGCGCGACTTGCCAACGTACGCGGGATCTTTCCGCTTGCGCTGCTCTTCGACGTGCTTCCACGCAACTTCATCGATCGACACGGCGCCCGACTTGTCATCGGGAACGATCTGCGTGCGATCCGACAGCCGAACGAAGATTAGCGAGTGCACCGCGATCTCACCCAGTTCATAAGCCAGCATCGCTTCCCGCGTGTCGTGGAAGAGCTTGAACTCGCCCTTGTCCCCCTCGCGGTCGGCGGTGATGTAGTACGTGCCGAGCACGATGTCCTGCGACGGCGTGATGATCGGGCTGCCGTTGGCTGGGGAGAAGATGTTGTTCGGCGCCAGCATCAGCACATGGGCTTCAGTCTGGGCCTCGATCGACAGCGGCAGGTGGACCGCCATCTGGTCGCCGTCAAAGTCGGCATTGAAGCCTTTGCAGACCAGCGGGTGAATCTTGATGGCGTTGCCCTCGACGAGCACCGGCTCGAAAGCCTGGATGCCCATGCGGTGCAACGTCGGGGCGCGATTCAACATGACCGGGTGCTGGAAGATGACTTCTTCCAGAATATCCCAGACTTCCGGATCGCGGCGTTCGAGCATCTTCTTTGCCGACTTGATGGTGTCGGCCAGGCCGTGCTCTTTGAGCTTGCGAATGATGAACGGCTGATAGAGCTCGAGGGCGATCTTCTTGGGAAGACCGCACTGGTGAAGCTTGAGTTCCGGGCCGACGACGATGACCGAACGAGCCGAGTAATCGACTCGCTTGCCGAGCAGGTTTTCGCGGAAGCGACCCTGCTTGCCCTTGATCATGTCGGTCAGGCTCTTGAGCGGGCGGTTGCTGCTGCCCAGCACCGGACGACGGCAGCGGCCGTTGTCGAACAGGGCATCGACGGCCTGCTGCAGCATTCGCTTTTCGTTGCGAATGATGACTTCAGGAGCGTTCAGATCGACCAGCTTCTTAAGTCGGTTGTTACGGTTGATGATGCGGCGATAGAGATCGTTCAGATCGCTGGTGGCGAAGTTGCCGCTTTCCAGCAGAACCAGCGGGCGCAGGTCCGGCGGGATCACCGGGATGACGTCCATGACCATCCACTCGGCTTTGTTCTCCGAGCCGCGGATGGCTTCGATCATCTTCAGCCGCTTGGTCAGATCCTTGATCTTCTGCTTGCTATTGGTCTTCTCAATGTCAGCGCGAACCTTCGCCTGCTCGGTGTTCAGATCGAGCAGGCCAAGCAGCTTCTTGATCGCTTCAGCGCCCATCTCGGCTTCGAATTCCGCGCCGTACTTCTCATAGGCCGCGCGATACTCGTCTTCGGTCAGAAGCTGCTTCTTCTTCAGCGGCGTCTTGCCGGGGGCGGTAACGACGTAGTCCTGGAAGTAAACGATCTTCTCGATGTCGCTGGTCTTCATATCGAGCAGCGCGCCCAAGCGGCTTGGCAACGCCTTGAAGAACCAGATGTGAACGATCGGGGCGGCCAGGTTGATGTGGCCCATGCGCTTGCGGCGCACGCGCGAGTGCGTGACCTTGACGCCGCAACGGTCGCAGATGATGCCTTTATACTTGGTGCCCTTGTACTTGCCGCACGAGCATTCCCAATCGCGCTCCGGGCCAAAGATGCGCTCGCAGAAGAGCCCATCCTTTTCGGCGCGGTACGTGCGATAGTTGATCGTCTCCGGCTTTTTCACTTCGCCGAATGACCACGAACGAATGTCGTTCGGGCTGGCGAGTTGAATGCGGACCGAACCGTAGTCGTTAATACGATCGTAGACGCTTTCAGCCATGATCGTTTGCTCTTTCTATGCGTAGAGCGGGTAATCCACCCGCGTTCAATTACTTAACTCGTTCAATCACCGATTGCAGGAACCAACAAGAACTGGTGTGTTTGCGTCCCTTCGTTCAATTCTCCTTCGGCTTCCGCAAGGGCGTCGTAAAAATCACGATCTCTCGCATCGTTCTCGCTATGAACCACAACGTGATACCAACCGTCCTCTTCGAGGATTGCATCCTCGTCCACCGTGACCCGGTATTGCCGGGGCTGGTGGCGATCAAGCGCATTCTGCACTTGCCGCGAGATTTCGGACCGCAATGAAGCAGCGACCTGCGTCATGATTCACCTACCCTAAACGCACGCAAGACCGCGGCGGAGTCTCGCAGCGAGTCCAGCGCGGTACTGCGGTCGACTGTTACGTTGCGCTTGTAGTCCGCATCGATTCGCCGGTTGTACAGTCGACTGAACGCTGCCATCAATTGCTTCGTTGCGATCGTCCCAAGCGTCGGAGTGAGATTCTCGCGAATCAACTTCGACTGCTGCATATGAGGCTGCGTCTGGCGTCTTTCCGGCGGGACATAGCCGACATTTAATAGCTGCTCGGTCAGGGCCACGTGCGCCGCATAATACGATCGAGACGCCGACGCGCGTGGATAATCGGACACAAGCACTTTCGCGGCAGCCAAGCTGCTCGCGGCCATTTCATCCCAGGTCATCGCAAAGTCCTACGAAATCTCACATCATGTCCGCATCCTCATCCGAGTTGCTCAGGCCCTTCTTCTTCTCAAGCTGAATATTGAGGCCCAGCCCGCGGATTTCGTTGCAGAGCACGTCGAAGCTGACGGGAGTGCCGGCTTCGAGCGTGTTGGTGCCTTTCACCATCGATTCGTAAATCTTGGTGCGGCCTTCGACGTCGTCGGACTTCACGGTGAGCAGTTCCTGGAGCACGTAGGCTGAGCCGTATGCTTCCAGGCCCCACACTTCCATCTCACCGAAGCGCTGGCCGCCGGTGCGGGCCTTGCCGCCGAGCGGCTGCTGGGTGATCAGGCTGTATGGGCCGGTGGCGCGAGCGTGAATCTTGTCGTCCACCAGGTGGTGCAGCTTCATCATGTAGATGTAGCCGACCGTCGTTTTCTGTTCGAACTTCTCGCCGGTGCGGCCATCGTAAAGCTGAATCTTGGCGCCGTACGGCATCTCGACGTCAAGGGCACGCGAATCGAGCGCGGTATGATCCGCCTTACGCTGCTTGCGACGTTCGCGAAGCGTCTTATTTGCTTCTTCGATGGCCTTGTGAATCTCGTCTTCAGTTGCGCCATCGAAAACCGGAGTGATGGCTTGCTGACCGAGCACCGCCATCGCCCAACCCAAGTGCGTTTCGAGAATCTGCCCGACATTCATACGGCTCGGCACGCCGAGCGGGTTGAGCAGGATCTCGCACGGCGTTCCATCTTCCAGGAACGGCATGTCTTCTTCAGGCACAATTCGGGCGATAACACCTTTGTTGCCGTGACGGCCGGCCATCTTGTCACCGACCGAAAGCTGACGCTTGGTGGCCACGTAAATCTTGACCATCTCAAGCACGCCGCTGGGAAGCTCGTCGCCGCGCTTCATGTGTTCCATGCGGCGAACTTTTTCCTTCAGGACGGCCTGCACGCGGGGCCAGAATCGCGAGTGCGTGTTGATCGCCTGCTCGCGGCTTTCCTTGCTGCCCTTTATCCAGTCGACGCTGAAGCCTTCAACCTGCTCCAGGATGACGTCGGTGATTTCGCTCTGCCCGACCTTCTGGCGGGTGCCGGGGTCGACCATCTGTTGGCCGGTGACCTCATTCACCTCATTGACCATCTGCTTAAAGATGTCGATGGCCCGAAGGTTCATGTCCTTTTCGTACTTGTCGATGTCCTTCTTGAGTTGCTTCTTCTGCTCTTCGGTCATGTGCATGCGACGGCTGAAGCGCTGAGCGCCGATGACGACGCCCTCTTCACCGGCCGGCATTTCCAGCGAGTCGTTCTTCACGTCCTCGCCGGCGCGGCCGAAGATCGCATGCAGCAGCTTTTCTTCCGGGGTCAGCTCGCTCTTGCTCTTGGGCGCGATCTTGCCGACGAGAATTTCGCCGGGCCCGACGCGCGTTCCGACGCGGACCACGCCGTTCTCATCGAGATTCGCCAATGCCCGCTCGCTGACGTTTGGAATGTCGCGGGTGAATTCTTCGCGACCGAGTTTGGTCTCACGGATTTCAACGTCATATTCCTCGATGTGAATCGAGGTGAAGATGTCTTCCTTCACCAGCCGCTGGCTGATGACGATCGCATCTTCGAAGTTGTAGCCGTCGAAGGTCTGGAACGCGACGAGCACGTTGCGGCCCAGAGCCAGTTCGCCCTGGTGGACAGCAGCGCCGTCAGCCAGAATCTGGCTCTTCTTGACGCGCTGGCCCTTCTTAACAATCGGCTTCTGGTTCAGGCACGTGCGTTCATTGAGGCCGACGAACTTGCGAAGGAGGTATTCGTCAGCGTTGTCGATCAGAATGCGCGTGGCATCGACGAACGTGACGATGCCGGCGCGTTCGGCACGCACAACCATGCCGCTGTTCTGCGCAACGGGCCGTTCCATGCCGGTGGCAACCACCGGCGGATCGGTTCGCAGCAGCGGAACGGCCTGGCGCTGCATGTTGGAACCCATGAGCGCGCGGTTGGCGTCGTCGTGCTCGAGGAACGGAATCAACGCCGCCGAGACGGATACCGTCTGCCGCGGACTGATGTCGACGTACTGAATTTCCTTGCTGTTGACGGTGGCCAGGTCGCCCTGCACGCGAGCGAGAACGAAGCCCTTGCGAAGCATGCCGTCTTCTTCAACGACGTCAGGCGGCGCGAGGATCGACTTCATTTCCTCGTCGGCGCGAAGGTATTTGTGCTCGCCGTTGACTTTGCCATCGCTGACCACGCGATACGGCGTGATCAGGAAGCCATATTCATCGATGTCGCTGTAGATCGACAGTGATGCGATCAGACCGATGTTGGTGCCTTCCGGCGTCTCAATCGGGCAGATACGGCCATAGTGCGAAATGTGCACGTCGCGCACTTCGAAGCCGGCACGCTTGCGGTTCAAACCACCGGGGCCAAGGGCCGACAGTCGGCGTTCATGGGTAAGCTGAGCCAGCGGGTTGGTCTGATCGACCACCTGCGAAAGTTCGCCGCGACCGAAGAAAAAGTCGATCGAGCTGCTGATGCTCTTGGAGTTCACCAGCTCGGCAATGCGACCCAGCTCGTTCGGGTCCTTCAGGCTCATGCGCTCCTGAACGGTGCGCTTGAGCTTGAGGAAGCCCTTGCGGAGCTCTTCAGCCGCCAGCTCGTCGATCGTGCGCAAGCGACGATTGCCCAGATGGTCGATGTCGTCGATGTAGCCCTCGCCGCTGCGGAGCTTGAACATGTACTTCAGCGAGTTGACGAGGTCCTCGCTGCGGAGGGTCATCACCGTTTCCGGCACGTTCTGATCGAACTTGCGGTTGATGCGGAAGCGGCCGACGCGGCCCAGCCGGTAGCGATTTTCGTCGAAGAACTTTTCCTGGAAGAGCGTCTGCGCCTTCTCAAGCTGCGGCGGGTTGCCTGGCCGCAACCGAGCGTAGATGCGCATCAAGGCATCTTCGTGGCTCGTGGAGGAGTCATCTCCCAGGGTATTGAGAATGAGCGGATCGGTGACTTTCGTCACGCACTGAATGCTCTTGAGATCCGAGGCCTGAACCTTTTCCAGCGCATCGGCGAGTTGGGCGCCGGCTTTCACGAGCTCTTCGCCGGACTCGGAGTCGATGATGGGAGCGGCGGCGTAGAAATCGGCCTGCAGGTTCGCGATCTTCACTGTCTCGATCGCGTAGAACTCGCTGATGATGGCTTCGGTCGTGCTGTATTTCTTATCCAAAGCGCGCAGGAACGTCGTCGCGGGGATCTTGCTGCTTTGATCGATGCGGACCGCCAGCGCGTCCTTCTTCGTGACCGAGCACTCGATCCAACTGCCGCGCTCGGGGATGACGCGGCAGCCGTGCAACGGACGATCGCCCTCCTGGACTTCGACCAGGAAATCGACGCCGGGCGAGCGGTGAAGCTGGTTGACGATGACGCGTTCGGCGCCGTTGATGATGAACTCGCCGCCGCCGATCATGATCGGGACTTCGCCGAGGTAGATGGAATCTTCCATCACCTCGTCCTTGTCCTTGCGGACGAGCCGCACCTGGATGCGGAACGGCATTCCGAAGGTCAGCCGCAGCGCGCGGCATTCATCGGTGGTGTATCGCGGCTCTGACAGGTCGTAGCTGATGTATTCCAGCCGCAGATTCCCGTCATAGCTCTCGATGGGGAAAACTTCGCGCAGCAGCGCTTCAAGCCCATCACCTTTTCGCTTGATGGCCTCAATATCCTTCTGTAGAAATTTTTGATAAGCGGTCGTCTGAACGTCGATCAGGTTCGGAATAGGCAAAGCGTCGCCGCGCTTACTGAAATCACGGACCTCATTCACTCGCATCAGCGTGTCCTTTTGCTCAACCAAAGCGGGGCTGTACGTGTCGATAAAATTAGCCGCCAACAGAAGTTAAGCGGCTTGTCTCGGCGGGCGCTATCTTACAAGCGCGTCCCGCATCCAATATTCTCCAGCCAATAACCGGAATCCGGCAATACTAGCGAGCGCAGGTTATTGGTCAACTGCAAAAACGAAAATAGAACTTCTCCAGCCCCACTGGGCGAAGAAATTCGAGCAGTTGACTTAATTTAATCTGGCGTCGCTGGCAACGATTTGGGGGATTCTAGCGCTGCGAGATGGGTTGTCAATAATCTAGTTTCATAAAAAGCGACGGACGTGGGTGTTGTGGCACCCACGCCCGCGTTCAAATCTCTGAAATTCCTGCCGAACTCAGCGTATCGCGCGACTTAGAACATAAAGTATGCATCGATGCCGAAAGTCACCTGGAAATGCTTGGTTCCGCCGTTGAAGAAGACTTTGTTGGAGTAATCCCAACGCGCTTCGGGGCGAATCACCAAGTTCTGACCGATCGCATCGCTCGGGAACGGCTTGAGATCAGCGTTCAGCGTCACCTCATACAGGTCTTCAGCGCCACCGGCGGTGCCGATCGTGAAGCTCTTGCTGTCACCGTACCACTCGGCACGCAGGTTGGCCGTGGCATAGTCGTTCAGAACATAAGCTCCATAGCCGGCGATGCCGTACCACTGAGCCGCGCCAGTAGCCGTCGCACCCGGAGCATCGCCATAGTCGGCGTTAAGAGCAACCGTCAGCTTCGGGTTGACCGTATAGATCGCCTGGAAGTCGAGCACGGTCCACCAGTCCTTGTTGTCACCCGTGGCCTGCGGGCCTTCCGAAAGGTTACCAATGAACTTCCACTGCTTGAGGAAGTCGCTTCCCTGCGGAGTCCACGTCACCTCACCGAGAAAATCGGGATCGCCGTTGTTGTCACGCAGCGACTGATTCCAGCCGCGGGTCATGCCGGCATCCACGAGCCAGTCATCGCTGATCTTGTACTCACCGACAACGCCGGTCTGCGTGAACGGAATCGCATAGCCGAACATGTAGCTGTGCGAATAGAACGGGTTGCCGGTCGGGTTAATGACCTCGTAACCCAAGAGCGTCACGAACTTGCCAACGCGGATTCGGAGACCCGATCCAACTGGCAGCGCCACATCGACGTAGGCCTGCGTGACGTCAAACTGATTGTCCGGCTTGGTTCGGCTTGTGTAATAACCTTTACCGACGCCTGCAACCGACGAGTTATCGAAGATTCCGCTCGAGTGAATCAATCCAGGATCCCAGCCGTACATGAAGTCAGCGTGGGCGCCGATGTCGATCGTGTGGTTGGTGGCAGCCTTGCCGTAATCCACAGGGCGATCGACATACAGGTCCAACTGATCGAGCACGACACGCTCGTTCTTCGTATCGAACACACGACCAGAAAGCACATTGCCCGGCGGCGGATTAAAGCTGATGGTGTAGCCGCCCTCGATATATCCACCGATGGTGATATTGAGGTCGTCCAAAGGCTTGCCGATGCCGATCGCGTCAAGGCCGGCCATCAGCGGCTTCGGAGGCGGGGCTGGCTGGCTTGCCGGCGCGGTATCCGGCTGCGACGCCTGCAAATACAATGGCTTGTCGCCAACAGTTTGACCCGAAACTTGCTCCGCTCCCACAACCGCGGCGCTGACCAATGCGGCGCAAGCCGCAATCTTGGCCACACCTTTACGATGCAGCATGACATCTCCTTCGCACGAGAAAAAGTGACCCGTTCTTACCCGGCTCAGCCCTTCACAAAGTGAGTGCCAGCCGGAAGAACTCGATAAAATGTACGGCCCGCTTCGCTTTTACAGCTTTAACGGCACTGTCGTGCGCGAAGTTTTCACGACAGCCGCCTAATTGCGCCTCGGTTCCCGAGCGATCTGAACAGAAAATCGGCACAAGCCGCACTTCCGGCAAAGTTTTTATTAAGTCCTATAATCCCACAACGCAATAAGTCTCAAGCGAAGGTTTACCCGATGAAAGCATGGCAGTCCCCAATTCCACCTGTTTATCAACAGCTAACCGAGGCGGAATTGAGCGTCCGAATCCAGACAGCCAGGGATGCCTTAGGCCCCCAGCTTGTCATTTTGGGCCATCATTATCAGCAAGACGGTGTCCTGGAATTTGCAGATTTCGTCGGTGACAGCTTTGAACTGTCCCAGAAAGCTGCCCTCCAGCGGCAGGCAAAATACGTCATCTTCTGCGGCGTGCACTTCATGGCTGAGTCAGCAGATGTTCTGACTTCACCTGAAGTTAGCGTCATTCTGCCGGACCTTGGCGCCGGTTGCTCAATGGCGGACATGGCCAATCTGGAGCAAACCGAAGATTGCTGGGCCCAGCTTGCCGAGCACTGCCCCGACCAGACGGTCGTTCCCATCACTTATATGAACAGCTCCGCCGCCATCAAGTCCTTCGTGGGCGAGCACGCTGGCGCAGTCTGCACGAGCAGCAACTGCCGCGCAGTTCTCGAATGGGGCCTGCAAGCTGGCAAGCAAACCGGGGCCGCCAAGACGAAGATCCTATTCTTCCCGGATCAGCACCTTGGCCGGAACACGGCTTACCAGATGGGCTATCCACTCGATCGGATGGTCGTCTGGGATCCGCGTGAAGAGCTTGGCGGCAACGATCTGAAAAAGCTTCGCGATGCCGATTTCGTGCTCTGGAAGGGCCACTGCTCAGTCCACCAGCTCTTCCGCCCCGAGCACGTCGATCAAGTTCGCGCTCGCGATCCGGAGATGAAAGTCATCGTTCACCCCGAATGCCGAATCGAGGTCGTGAACAAAGCTGACCTGGTCGGCAGCACCGCCTACATCGTCAAGCAGATCGAAGCCGCCCCGGCCGGCTCAAAATGGGCCGTCGGCACTGAAGTTCACCTGATCAGCCGCCTTGCTCGTCAACACCCCGAGCAGAAGATCGTCGTCCTCAGCGATTGCCAATGCCTGTGCACCACGATGTATCGCATCGATCTGCCGCACTTGTGCTGGACCATCGAGAATCTGGTCGACGGCAACGTCGTCAACCCCATCAAAGTCGACGACAAAACCCGAAAGTGGGCGCTGGTCGCGCTGGAGCGGATGCTGCAGATCAAAGCCGCCGACAAGTCGCCAGCCCAATCGAAGCAGACGGTCGACTGAATTCCAAATCTTGAATATCTTGAATCTTGAATTTGGAATTTGGAATGTTGACTCTATCGGCGTGCTTCACGCGTCGCCGGCGCGGCGTCATTCGCAAACGCGCGTGCGACGGCTTCGTCCACATTCAGCTTCAACCGGCCGTGATCGGTCAGGCGGTCAAACTCCGCGTTCAGGCGGTTGGCTCGTTCGCTCATCGCGTTGAGATACGTCGAGCAGATCGCATTAACCACCGATTTCGTCGCCGCCTGCTCCGCATCATCCGGCGTCACTCCGCTTCCGCTGACAATCCGACCCTCCAGCGCCTTGGCAATCGGCTCGGCGATGCCCTTTCCTTGCTCGAGCAATCGCGCGCCGATCTGCTCATGACCATGTTCGTGCCGGACAAGATCCTCCGGCGCTTGATTCGGCAGCCAGAGGGTCGTCTGAAGGCGCAGCGTCATGGATACGCCGGCGATTTTCAGTGAAACCGCCGCCCGACCGCTTTCGGTTCGATGCTCGACGACTGAATAATCCAGATCGACTGCGCACGAGAAATTCGCCCGCGTCAGCGCCGCTCCCTTCTCATGGAGCGGCGGCATCTCCGTCGGCAAATGCGCCGGATCAAACCTGCGGGAAATCGTCTGCGCCGGCTCGGTGACGATCTGCACATCCGCCAATGCTGGCGAGCCAAGCAGCATCAATAGCAACGCGACACGCATCACGCCGTCACCTTAGATCGCAACTCCCGAGTTGGCCATAGCGTGAAATGAACCCACCGGCTACAACCTCGCATCATGCCAACACTCACCATCGAAACCATCGGAACTTTCGAAGTCCCCGCCAACAAGCGACTGGTCAACGCCCTGACCGAAGCCGGCGTCGACCAGCTTCACGCCTGCGGCGGCAACGCGCGCTGCACCACCTGCCGCGTCCAATTCGTCGCCGGCCAGCCCACGGAGATGACCCAAGCCGAGAAAGACGTTCTCACCGCCCGCGGCCTGATCGCTCAGACAGATCTGCGCCTGAGCTGCCAGATCGAATGCCGTCATGACATGACGGTGAAGATCATCAGTCGCCTCGCCGGCAGCGGCCGCGCCGACGCCGGCTCTCCGACCGCCGAGACCATCACCCCGCCGCCGGTTTGGACGACGCGATGAGAATCTACCTCGCCGGCCCCGAAGTCTTCCTGCCCGATGCGATCGAAGTCGGCGAGCGTAAGAAGCAGCTTTGCGCCAACTATGGCTTCGAGGGCGTCTTCCCGCTGGACGCCCAGGCGGATCTCGCCGGCATTTCACCGCGCGAAGCGGGCCTTCGGATCGGCCAGATCGACGAGAATCTGATTCGAACCTGCCAGGCGGTCATCGCCAACATCACCCCCTATCGCGGCCCCAGCGCCGATGTCGGAACCGCCTACGAAATGGGCTTCGGCCGAGCGCTCGGATTAATCGTGTCGGCTTACACGAACGTCGCCGAGCCGTTCACCCCGCGCACGCAAAAGTTCCTCGGCGTCGGTTCCGATGCCCTCGTTGACCCCAACGGCATGACGATCGAAACCTGGGACCTCGTCGACAACCTCATGCTCGATTCCGGCGTCATCGCCAGCGGCGGCGTGATGATCGTCCATAACGGCGCACCAGATCAGCTCTACCGCGACCTCACCGGCTTCGAGCAATGCCTTGCAATGCTGAAACGCACCCCCAAAACTCGCTGAAAACCTCGCCCGCCGACTGCTCGTGCAATCCACTGCGAAATCAAGGCTTGCGAAACATCTGTCAACTTGGATGCAATGCCGTGCAATGAAATGCACGATTTATGCGGGGTCACGCTGGATCGTGCATGGCAAGCCGAAGATCGCGGCGCGTCTCAAAACCGCTCCAAGGTCACACGTCATTGTCACATCATATAACCGCCTCATGAATAGCGAATTGCAACATATCTACGATCCGAATGAGGCGCTTTGCGGGGCGCGCAAGACCGCCTGAACTTCAAAATAGTGTTAAAGTCGGACATTGAGTGCGGCCCCTCATGCTCTACCGATCAATCTTCGACGGCCGAGGGCAAGCCCTGTCCGGACACGGGCAGGAAATAGCTTCCACGCCGCGAAGCCCTGAAGACGCAGAGCACCAAACCGACGTCGCCGTCAACTAAGACCGCACCCGTCCCGTTTTTTCTGGTCGGCAGCAACTCATCTATTGCGAATCGACGAAATTTGTCAGCTTCCCGCATTCGGTACATCTTGAGTATTTGACGGCAGGGCTTTCCGTCCAAGAATTGAAACAGTTTGAGCATTGTCGCCAACATTCATTGATTTTGAAAGCGTCGATCATAGGTTCTCGTTGAGCTTCATGCCCGAGCCGCAACCAGGGCCCTAGATACTCCTCATTCAAGAAAGCTATCTGGACCTCTTTTGCGACGATCCAGCACTCGCCAATGTTAACAGATGGATCCGTAAAGTTGAGCCGCACCTCCCCCTTATTCAGATCACATCTGAACGCTAATTCGTCAAATCTTTGCAGCGAAAAGGGCTGTACGCCAAGACAAAGAAACTCGATGCCGAATACGGTCGAACTTCCCGAAGTAGCGACGACTATATGGCAATCTCTGGGGCCCCACACGTCTCCAATAACGCTATTGTGTTCACCACTCTTCTGCCTCTGAAAGCAATGAGCCGAAGTGAAATAAAGTTCTCTAACAAAACAGTCGAACCAATTAAATTCGGCGTTGAGTCGCGCAAGCGCCTTTTCGATTGGGATATACTCCGTCATTTGATTGGGCCCCGAAAAGGGGATAGGAAGGATAGGAACGGTTTCATAGCTTTACCTCTATCGCTTTGGCATTTTTTCGATCATGGTCCGCAGCGCCAGCACCTCGGGCTGCGGTATACGAAGTCAACGACCGGCGAAGGCATGTCAGCCACACCAGCCGTCGTGGCTCGCGTTGTCTTGATCGTCTGGTTATTCCGAATGAAGTTATAGTGAGCGAAGTATAGCGCGACCCTGTGCTTTTGGCTGGGCGGCAGTTTTGAGAATCCATTCGTCCACCAAGGAAACCAGCGCATCAGCATCCGCATCGAATGATTGTGCTCGGCGCAGGTGGCGTTGATGCGAATCCGCAACGATTCGCCAAAGCTGATGAGCTCATCGATCAGAAGGACGGCATCGACTCGTCCAACGCCGACGGTTCTCACTTCCGATTCGACCCGGCGATCGGCGCTGATGGCTTCTGGCCGCACTTTCTCATTGAGTTGAAAAAATGGGTCACGTCGTCCAGCGTGGGCGCGAGCCAGCGGAAGCTCCAGGCCAGGGATTGCACGACGCCGGAATGGCCCCGGTTCGGATAGGTAATCTGCTCGACGTACCCGCCTTTGGCGCGAATCGCGGCGGCCAGGTTGATCGCGTTCTCCGGCCCGACCGTCGTATCCTTCAATCCCTGAATCAGTAGCACCGGCGGCTCTTTCCCGTCCACGAAATGGATCGGCTCCACATTCGGCCCAACCTTCGTTTCGCCCGGCTTGGCGCCCAGCGCCGCCGCGTCTTCCGGAGGGGGCTGAAAGTCGTACGGCCCGGACAAACCCGCCGTCGCGCAGATCTCACTGGGATCGGAGCCGGCGTCATTCAAATAATGCTTGTCCAAAGTCAACAGCATCGCGATGTGCGCGCCGGCCGAGTGGCCCATCAGGAAGATATGATGCGGATCGCCGCCGAACGATTCGATGTTATCTCGCACCCAGCGCACGGCCTTTGCTGCATCTTCCACAAAGGCCGGGAACGTGACGTCCGGATAGAGCCGGTAGTCCGGCAGCACCGCTACGAACCCGCGCGACGCCAGCGCCTCGCCGACGAAGCGGTAGTCGCCCTTCTCACCACTCTGCCAATCCCCGCCGTAGAAGAAAACCACCACGCTGGCAGTCTTGTCGCCAATCCCGCGCGGCACATACACATCCAGCTTCTGCCGCGGCTCGTGGCCGTATCGCAAGTTGGTCGTCCGCGTGTAACTGCACGAGGGAATCGTCGCGTCGAGGATCTGGAATCGGGTGCAGCCGACGCATGAGACCGCGAAGACCAGCCCGGCAAATATCGACATCGCTCGCGACGCAACGAATTCCATTGGAAGGATCATACGGAACGACATGCCGTATGGATCCGTCAGCGGGACAAGTTGGGTGACCGCCATCCAGCCGTGTTTTGGCAGGTCGGCGCCCGCCCACCCTATCCTTGCAGCCTGCATGTCCGGCTTGGGCGTAACCTTCACGAGCCGTTCCGGGCAAAGGCAATTCGTCCGATCGCGACGAAGAACATCGGGATGTTGCGGCGTCGCATAATCGCTGTGTAAGGGAAATCACGTAATCCGGCTGGATAAGTCCCATAAACATTCGGCTCATAAGCAAAACTTAAGGTACTCCATACATTACGCCGAACCTAAACGTGGGAAGAACGCTGCGAAACGGGGGCCGAAATTGGCGGATGGATGTTATGAGCACAGTGCTCGTTGTAGATGATCAGGCAGAGCTGCGGCAGCTCTTCCAGCGTGTGCTCGAAAGCCAGGGTTACCAGATCGTCTGCGCCGCCAACGGCCAAGCCGGGCTGGCGATGCTCGACGCGATCCATCCGCAGTTGATCCTCCTGGACATGGCGATGCCGCAGATGGATGGAATCACGTTCCTGCGCAATCTGCGCCAGAAGCCGAAATTTCAGACGGTCCCCGTGATCGTCCTCAGCGGCCTGATGAGCTGCGAGCAACTCCAAATCGCGCGCGAGCTAGGCGTTACTGACACGCTCGTGAAAGCCGAGTTCACAATGAAAGAGCTTCGCTACCGCGTCGCTCGCCTGCTTCCCCCGCCAACGGCCGGCCTTAAAGCCAGCGCGTAACCAGTCGGTGAATGTACCCATATAGATCAGCGGCTCTTTGCGCTTGATGGCTTTCCGAACCTCCATCCAGAAGGGGCGACCGTCTGGCGGTCGCCCGAATGCTTCAATCGTGTTATCCGAGTTGCGCTTAGAACCGGAAACCGATGCCCGCGCCGTAGACGAACTGGCCGTTATCGAAGCCGCCGTTGAAACCGCTTCCAGAGCGGAAGAAGAACTGGTATTGGACCTGGGCGAAGATGAACGCATCCGGTCCGACAAACCACTTGATGCCGCCTTCGGGGGCGCCTTCCCAAGTGTCGCGGACGTTGTCGCCGTAGACGTAGCCGATGTTGGCTCCGAAGAACGGCACGAACTGGTTCTGGTCGCCCAGTGGAACGTGGAAGTCGACCGCGATGACGGTTGAGCCGTCCAGGCTGGCGGGAACGTTGACGTCGTTGTACGTCAGCGCCTGGCGAACGCCGACTTCGAAGTTGTCGGTGAAGAAGTAGCCCACGCCGACGTTGAGGTTGCCGGTGAAGCCGTTGAACTTGTTGCCGTTCTCACCGCTGGCGCCCAATTCCAGTTCCCACGGCCCGCGGACCTGAGCGCTGGCCAAGGCTGGCATCGTCAAGCAGATTGCCGCAACTACGAGAAGTCCAAAACGAGACATACGATCCTCCTTCAAAAACCGGCCGCCGGCCGGCCCGAAGCCCTCGGGCTGGCTAAACGTCCCCGATGTGGGGGGACTGCTGGTCAGAGATTCAACGACGGCGACATGATCCTCTCTGCCTTTCCGCGTCAACCGGAACGCCCGGCCACACGCGGCACCACTGTTGCCCGGCGCTGTACCGCCGCGCAACGTCTGAAGTTTATCGAAGACCGCCCTCTGCACGGAATAGCGAAATTGCATCCCGCGGTTGGTCTGGGTAAAACAGGCATTAACGTCTGATACAGACTAGGGTAACAGCAATCGCCGTCTAGAAAAAGACCTTGTCGCAGAGGATTTTTCCTGCGCTCCAGACGGCAAAAATTCGCTCCCAACGGAGTGCGGCGGGTCTGATAAGAGGCACGCCTCGCCAGATGATATAAACCTGGCGAGGCGCGTTTGGTTCCAGCACAAGTCAAATGGCCGAGGCGTCCTGCGCAATTACTTCTTCAAGTTCTGGAGCGCGTTGTCAGCAGCGTCCTTGGCTTTGTCAGCACCGGCCTCGATCTTGGCTCCGGCGTCCTTGGCCGCGTCCTTCACCTTGTCGGTGGCAGTTTCGGCAGCCTGCTTGGCGCTATCCGTCGTTGGGGTTGTGCTGGTGGTCGTGGTCGTGGTGGTATCAGCCTTCTTGTCGCAGCCCATGAGCGCGACGCTGCCGAGCATCAGCGTGCCGACGGTGAACAATTGAACAACCTTCATGATGTCTCCTTCGATTGAACTATAAAACTTGCAATGCTGCCGAGAAGGCGGTCTTCTTGGCCAACATGCTCGTCCACAACCGGGCGGTTGTACGCTACAGTGACCAGAATGTGCAAGCTCTTGGCAATGGGTCTAAGCACTCTGTTACTCGTAATCGGTTCGCCTGCGTCAACGGCTCTCGGCGCTGACGACGGGATAGCGCAGCCAATCTATCACATGGCGCCATCGGCGCTTGTGAAAGATGCGGCCATCTCCGACTGGCCCGGCGTGCTCGGTCCGAACCACAACGAAACGTCCCCGGAAACGCATCTCTCGACCGGTTTCGGCCCGGAAGGCCCGCCACTGGTTTGGGAAATCGCCAAGGGTGAAGGCTACGCCGGTCCGGCGATCGTGGGCGATCGGCTGATTCTGTTTCATCGCGTGAGGGATGAAGAGGTCATCGAGTGCCTGAACGCACTCTCCGGCAAGCGAAACTGGCGATTCGCTTATCCCACGGCTTATCAAGATGAATACGGCTACTGCAACGGCCCGCGATCAAGCCCGTTAATCGCCGGCGACGCGATCTACGCTATCGGTGCGGAAGGAAAGCTGCATTGCCTGGATCTCGCGACCGGCAAGCTCCGCTGGGAGCACGATCTTCATGAGGAATACAAACTGCAGCAAGAGTTCTTCGGCGTCGGAGCTTCGCCGCTCGTGGAAGGCAATGTCCTGGTGGTGAACGTCGGCGCCAAGGACGGGCCGTGCGTGGTGGGATTCGACTTGCAGACGGGGAAAGTCGCATGGACCGCCGGCAAGCAGTGGGGGCCTAGCTATGCCTCGCCCATTCCGGCGACGATCCACGGCAAGCGCCGCGTGCTGGTTTTCGCCGGTGGCAAGAGCAATCCGCCAACCGGGGGCTTGCTTTGCATCGATCCAGCAACCGGCAAGCTTGATTTCGAGTTCCCCTGGCGTGGGACGGTGCGCGAATCGGTGAACGCAGCCTCGCCGCTGGTGCTCGGCGATGACGTTTTCATCGCCGAGTGCTACGGCTCCGGCGGCATCATGCTGCATCTCGACGACGCGATGCAGCCCCATGAAGTCTGGACCAATCCCACGTTCGACATGCACTTCATGACCGCCATCGCCAAGGACGGCTACTTATACGGCGTCGCCGGCCACGGGCCGGAAGACGCGTTCATCGTCTGCGTCGAGCAAAAGACCGGCAAGGAAATCTGGCGCAAGCAGCCGATGTGGAAAGACATCCTCCACGGCCCCGACGGCGATCGCGAAGTCGAGTTGGGCCTGTTCCGCTGTTGGTTCACCCCCGTGGACGGACGAACACTCTGTTTGGGTGAATACGGCCACCTGCTCTGGATCGACCTGTCGCCACAGGGATACAAAGAGCTCTCCCGTGCCTGGCTGTTCGCCTCTGGTGAAACCTGGACGCCACCCGCAATTAGCAAGGGATTGTGTTACATCGTGCAAGCCGCGCACGACCCCGCCCACAACACCGGTCCGCGGCTGCTCTGTTACGACTTGCGAGGGAAGTGACTGACTCGCCGCCTCTCGCCTGCCTCTTCGGCGCTCACGACAGCGACTAACCCTGGTTCTGTTGACGAGATAGCGACGGCCTACGCGTCCATTTTCCGCTGGCAGCGGCGTTTCAGCATCGCCAGCACCTGCCTGGGCGAGCTGTCGTACCCCAGCATGCACTGGAAGTAGTCCAGGTGATGCTGCACGACATCGGCGAGCTGGAAATCGGTCGCCCCTTTGATCTGGATGCCGTTTATCGATAAATCGACGATGCACGCGTCAATACGCTGCTGACGATCATGCGGCGTTGGGATCATATATAGCCCCTTTCCCTGGTCTAAGCCCACGCTGGCAAAACGTTCAGGTCCAGGGGCGACCGATCCTGGATGATCCAAGCTCCGTCGCCCCCGCGCCCCTTCGGGCGTTATGCGCACGTTTCGTGCGCGATGCGCTTCCCCGGCGCCGGCAGCGTTTTGCCAGATGCACCTGCGCGATGCTTTCGCACCAGTCGCGTGTCCGGCATGAATAGCGCCGCGTCGCCGACGCGACCTGAACAGGCTCGTTTCCCACGCCCCGAGCCGGGGCGCCGGCGTGCTATGCCCTAAACCGCCGGCAATCCTCCCCAAAGGATTAATCGCAATCCCGGCGTCTGATTCGGCGCTCACAAATGCATGCCGCGCACAACGCGGGCGCTGCAAGCTCGATAGATCAAACAGCCGGGTTTTTTTGTCCGTTGCGCTGAAAATGCCGTTCAGAGATGCATCGAAATCGAACGACGAGTAAACTACTCCTTCAGTCGGCGGAGTCAATAAAAAAATGCCTCAGGAAAATCAGTCGTGCTTGACGCTCGACGCACTTGCAGAGGGACTATGGAATCACCTATCAATCGGTCGCGTCGCCAGGTCATTGCTGGAGCCGTTGCCGCGTTGACCGCGATGAGCACCGCACCCCTCAGCCGTGCTGCTGACGCACCCGCCGCGGGCGGAGCATCCACCGACCAGCCGTTCAAGCTCTGTCTGAATACCAGCACCATCAGCGGGCAGAATCTCGGCATTGCCGCCGAGGTTGATCTGGCGGCAAAAGTTGGCTACCACGCGATCGAACCGTGGACGCGCGAGCTCGATGACTTTCGCAAAAAGCATGGATCGCTGACGGATCTTCGCAAGCGCATCGATGACGCTGGCCTGAAGGTCGCCGACGCCATCGGCTTCGCCCAGTGGATCGTCGATGACGACTCGGCTCGCGCCAAAGGTTTGGAGCAGGCCAAGCACGACATGGGCATGGTCGCCGAGATCGGCGGGGCGCACATCGCCGCGCCGGCCGCCGGCGAGAACGAACGAAGTGATTTGTCTCTCGCCAAGGTTGCCGAGCGATATCACGATTTGCTTGAACTCGGCCAGAAAATGGGCATTACGCCGGTCCTCGAACTGTGGGGGCACTCCAGGATTCTGAGCAAGCTCGGCCAGGTGGCATACGTCGCGACGGAAGCCAAGCACGAAAACGCCTGCCTGCTGCTCGATATCTACCACCTTTACAAGGGCGGCAACGATTTCGATTCGCTGTCGCTGCTGTCCGGCAAGCGCATGCCCGTCCTTCACACCAACGACTACCCCGATAAGCCGGAACGCGCGAAGATCAACGACTCCTTCCGCGTCTACCCCGGCGACGGCATCGCGCCGCTGTCAAAGATATTCAAAATTCTGCAAACGATCAGCTTCGACGGATATCTCTCCGTCGAGCTCTTCAATCGTAGTTATTGGAAACAGAATCCAGAGAAGGTGGCCCAAGCCGCGATCGACAAAACCCGGGCCGCAATCAAGGCAGCGATGAGCGCCTGAGCGCGTCTAGAGCGGTTGTAGTTCATCTGTGCCGACACATTGGACGGCGAACGCCGGGGTGGCCACTTTAGTGGCCATACCCAGCTACACTTGAGCGAAAGCTGCTCCAAGCTGACATGCCTGACGGAGGAGTGATCGAATGAAGTTCACAAATTTGATTATCGTTTC
>Ga0182024_10008870_pt1 | contig 21010 bp, 19 predicted proteins | sample P32metaG_FD_120480 | JGI IMG/M metagenome (GOLD analysis project Ga0182024, IMG submission 120480) | Permafrost microbial communities from Stordalen Mire, Sweden - P3-2 metaG (Illumina Assembly) | ecosystem: Environmental > Terrestrial > Soil > Wetlands > Permafrost | place: Sweden: Stordalen...
GCAGCCCCCCCCATTCGCTGCAAACTGTGTCCTTCTAAACTGTCTCACTTTTGGGGGTCAGTCCAACCGATCCCAGGTCTCAAACGCGAGACCTGGGGCACCCTGACAGGCATCGGCGTAGAATCGACCTTTTATGCATGAGCTTTCAATCGTTGCGAGCATTGTGGACACGGTAACGGAGTCGCTGGCGGCTTACCCTGGAGCGCGCGTGCTGGAGGTGCGCCTGCGGGTGGGGGCACTGGCCAGTGTGGTGGTGGAGTCGTTGGAGTTCTGCTGGGGTATTGCGGCGGAGGGTACGGCGCTGGAGGGGTCCAAGCTCGTGGTCAATGTGCTGCCGGTGGTGATGCACTGCGTGCGGTGCGGGCGGGATGTCGAGTTGGAGGGCGTACAGAGCTTCAGGTGTCCCCAATGTGGGGAGCCATGCTTTGACCTGCGGCAGGGGCGGGAGCTGGAGATTGATTCGTTTGAAATCGACGAGATGGATGTAGTTGAGGAGAAGAGATGACGACCAGGATTGTGGAGCTGCGGCGAGGAATTCTCAAGAAGAACGACGAGCTGGCGGCGGGGCTGCGCGGCCGCTACACCGCGGCTGGAGTGCTGGTGCTGAATCTGGTTTCAAGCCCCGGAACGGGGAAGACGGCGTTTCTTGAATTGACCCTGAAGTCGCTGCGGGCACGCGGCGCTCGGGTAGCGGCGCTTGTCGGCGATCTGGAGACGGATAACGACGCGCGGCGTCTGGCGGCCAGCGGCGCCCCGGTGCGCCAGATCAATACCCACGGAATCTGCCACCTGGATGCGGAGATGATTTCCAAGCACCTTCTCGGCTGGGAGGGTGTGGAGCTGGCCGGGCTGGACTACTTGTTTATCGAGAATGTGGGCAACCTGGTTTGCCCATCGAGCTACGACCTGGGCGAGAAAATCCGCGTAGCCCTGCTCAGCGTTACCGAGGGCGAAGACAAACCGCTGAAGTATCCAACGCTCTTCAACTCCGCCGACGCCGCCGTGATTACCAAAATCGACATCGCTGAGCCCTGCGGCTTTGATCGGGAGCTGGCGCTGAGGAACATCAACGAAATACGGCCGGGAATACGCATTTTTGAGACTTCGGCCAAAACTGGTGTGGGGATGGAGGAGTGGCTTGGGTATCTGAAGGAACAACGCAAAGGATAGAGCTGTGCGGGGCGGTTTTAGGTGATATAGATCACATTTTGCAGAGAATGGGCGGCGTATAAAAGGACTACTATGTGCCTTGCGATTCCGGGAAAAGTGGAAGAGATTACCACCGAAGACGGGCTTCGGGTGGGCCGCGTGAACTTTGGTGGAGTGGTCAAGCGGGTTTGCCTTGACTACGTGCCGGAAGTCGAGGTGGGCGACTATACCATTGTCCATGTTGGGTTTGCACTGTCGAAGATCGATGAGGAGACGGCAGAGAAGACGCTGACTGACTTCCGCGCCATGGGTGTGCTCGACGAGGAGCTGGCAAGCGAGGAAGAGGCGTTTGCACGAGCGGCTGCGGCGCCGCAGTCTTCTTGCCTCGACGGGAGCTGCTCCTCCAAATGAAGTACCTGACCGAGTTTCGGAATGGCGAGATCGCCCAGCGGATGGCGCGGGAGATCGCCTCCATTACGACGCGGCCGTGGAAGATCATGGAGGTTTGCGGGGGACAGACGCACTCCATCATCAAGAACGGAATCGACCAGATGCTGCCCGCTGAAATCGAGATGATCCACGGCCCCGGCTGCCCGGTCTGCGTAACGCCGCTGGAGTTGATTGATAAGGCGCTGGCCATTGCCGAGCAGCCCGGAGTGATCTTCTGCTCGTTTGGAGATATGCTGCGCGTTCCTGGCACCGACGCCGACCTTTTCCAGGTGAAGGGCACGGGCGGGGATGTGCGCGTCGTCTACTCCCCTCTTGATGCCGTCGAGTGGGCGGTCAAAAACCCCGACAGGCAGGTCGTCTTCTTCGGTGTGGGATTTGAGACCACGGCGCCGGCCAATGCGATGAGCGTGCATGTCGCCAAGCGGCGCGGATTGAAAAACTTTTCGCTGCTTGTCTCCCATGTTTTGGTCCCGCCGGCCATTGAGGCCATCATGGATTCGCCGGGAAACAAAGTGCAAGGCTTCCTGTTGGCGGGTCATGTATGCAGCGTGATGGGGTACTGGGAGTATCCGCCGCTGGCGGAGAAGTATCGGATTCCGCTGGTGGTCACGGGCTTTGAGCCACTGGACCTGCTGGATGGGATTCGCCGCGCGGTGAAGCAATTGGAGTCTGGGCGGCACGAAGTCGAGAACGCCTATGAGCGGATCGTCAAGTTTGAAGGAAACCAGGCGGCGCAGAAGCTGTTGGCCGAGGTCTTCGAGGTGACCGACCGGGCCTGGCGGGGGATCGGCGTGATTCCCAAAAGCGGCTGGCGGCTGAGCGCGGCGTATCGTGAGTTCGACGCCGAAGAACGATTCCATATCACGGGGATTCACACCGAGGAGTCGCCGCTTTGCCGTGCCGGAGATGTGCTGCGCGGAGCCATCAAGCCGGCCGAGTGCGCGGCCTTTGGCAAGGAATGCACGCCGCGGCATCCGCTGGGGGCGACCATGGTCTCAAGCGAAGGAGCTTGCGCAGCTTATTACAACTATGGGCGATTTTTGTCGGCGGAATCGCTGGCAAGCGCGGGAATTGGGCTGACGGGAGTGGCGCATGGCTGAGTATGCAAAGGCCGGTTTGCTGGTTTCCACCAAAGACACGCCGGATTTTTCAAACTGGTTCTGCCCACTGCCGCTGGTTGGCTACCCGACCATAGTGATGGGCCATGGCGGTGGCGGCAAGCTTGGCAACGAGTTGGTGGAGCACCTGTTTTTGCCAGCCTTCCGCAACCCGGCTCTTGAGAACCTGGGCGACGCGGCGGTGCTTAATCTGCCCAGCGGTCAATTGGCCATGAGCACCGATTCATTTGTCGTGCAGCCCTTGTTTTTTCCCGGCGGCTCGATCGGCGAACTGGCCGTGAACGGGACGGTGAACGATCTGGCTGTATCCGGCGCGGAGCCCAAGTATCTCAGCGCCAGCTTCATTCTGGAAGAGGGATTTCCGCTGGCGCAGTTGGCGGCGATTGTCGAGGCGATGGCGAACGCTGCGGCCACGGCTGGCGTGCAGATTGTTACCGGCGACACCAAAGTCGTCGAGCGCGGCCACGGGGACGGCTGCTACATCAATACGGCGGGAATCGGCCTGCTTCGGCCAGGAATTTCGGTTGGTCCGCGGGGCGCGAAGCCCGGCGACGCGATTCTGGTTTCCGGCACCATCGGCGACCACGGCATGGCCATCATGAGCGTGCGCGAGGGGCTCGAGTTCGAGAGTCAGATTCGGTCAGATTGCGCAGCTCTGAACGGGATGATCGCCGAGGTGCTTGATTCTTTGATTTTGGATGCGGCGGGCGCGGCAGTTCATGCCATGCGCGACCCCACGCGCGGTGGGCTGGCCTCGACGCTGAATGAGATTGCGCAGGCGTCCGTCGTGGGCGTTGTGATCGACGAAGCGAGCTTGCCGGTGCGGGTTGAGGTGCAGTCGGCGTGCGAGCTACTCGGCCTCGATCCTGTCTACGTGGCTAACGAGGGCAAGGCGGTGTTTTTTGTGGCGGCTGAGGCGGCGGAGAAGGTGCTGGCCGTGCTGCGCGCGCATCCGCTGGGCCGAGAGGCCGCGCGCATCGGCCAGGTGACGTCGGAGCACAAGCGGATGCTGGTAGCGCGGACGGCGATGGGCGCGAATCGCGTGATTCCCACACAGATCGGCGAGCAGTTGCCGCGGATTTGCTGAGTTGGTGGAGTTAGCGGAGGTAGAGAGGCCAAATGAAGGGGCTGACTCACCTCAACTTAAGGCTGATGCAACATAATTACTCGCTTCGCCGTGTAGCCGATATAAAGCATCAGCGCGAGAATCGCACCATTGATCAAGACGCTGGAAATGAAGGATGCCGGCGAGCTTTTCGGTTCGGGCAAAAGGCCCATGCTTAGGCGTCTCGTTGTGTTTGACACCTGCTCGGGCTCCAGTGGGGCGCTGTTGCTGGCCGTGAGATTCTTCTGTCTCGGAAATCCCAGGCTAATCCCGAGGCTGCCGAATATGAGGCCCACGGAAACGATGGCTTTTCCAATCTGCCCTGGCATTTCGTCGACAAAACTGAGCCATTCCTCGCTATAACGCTCTCGTTCATTTTCTGGTAGGATCCGAACTGCAAGAGCCACAAGTCTGCGCGTCAACCAGGACGTCCATGCTTTAAACTCGTCAGCTAGCTGTTGAGAGAAGGAAGCAGCTAGGATGGAACCCACAACGAGGGCAAGCTGAATCAAGAGAGCTCCCATACAAGACCCCCGATCATCTCTGCAGCCTCTCTGTAAACCCTTCGCGCATTCCTCTCTCCCAGTCCGGTGAGCTGATACATTCGGCGGCGGGGCCTGCCAAGTTGACTAGGCTCTCCACTCTCCCACCTGCTCTCCAGCCAGTTGGCTCGCTCCAAGCGAAACAGAATTGGATACAGCGTGCCTGACTTCAGGTTCGTGACCTTCGCAATCTCAGCACCTGAGAGGTTGTTCGATGACTTGAAGGCCCTGAGGACTCCTAGTGTCTGGGTCGTTATGCGGGGCGATTCAGTACTCATAGTAGGAAGTCTATATAGGGTGAAGCGAAATGTCAAGAACCTCTTCCGCAGGTGCTGCGGGAAAACTCGCACGAACAGGGCACGGACCATTTTCAATGTCTCCAATTGCTCAGCATGGCAACAAGCCGAGTGGGAGACTCCTAATACAAGGGCCGGGGGGCGCTACTGACGGGCTCCAGGCGCTTGCGGAATCCAGGAGAAAACCATGACAGAGAGCAATGAAGCATATGCAGCGGATCTCCACACCAAAGCGGCCTACTCGCACATAGCCGCTGCCCACCAGCACAGCACGGGCGATCACGCATCGGCCCATGAGCTGGCCCAGATGGCTCTGGGAGATTCAGTAAAAGCAGTCAAGTATATGGAAGAGATCGGCCAGGACGCGCCGGGGTCCATGGCGATCTAGGCTGCCCTCTTCGCCGCCGTCGCGAGGAAAAGAACCCCGGGCGCAATCAAATCGTTACTTGGCCCCCAATGGGGGTGTAACCCGATATGAAGGAGATGTGAGATGGGAATGATCATTCTAATCATAGTTTTGTTGTTGGTTTTCGGCGGTGGGGGAGGTTACTACGGCTATAGCCGATGGGGCTACCGCGGAGGCGGAGGCATAGGGCTTGGCACCGTTCTGGTGATCCTGCTGGTGTGCTATCTGCTGGGAGTTATCTGATAGAGCGCCACTCCTTTCCGCTGGAGCGCCACGCCTGTGATGTTCGCGGATTCCCTGCCTTGCGGTGGCTTTTTCCTCCAAAAGCCACCGCAAGGAACGGGCACGCAATCTGTGTGGCTGTGACAGAATCGATCAACGGTAATAGAACACCTTAGATAGGTCCCAACCGTTACCGCATAATCACGGCGAAGGCGTGCGTAAGCACAGTTGAAGTGGATAAATATCTTCTGTTGTTCAATTATTTCTAAGTACCGTAGTAAGCCTATTCCTTTAACAATCTGGCCAGTTCGGCTCGGGGTTTCGTTGTCTGGGCCGATGAATGAGAAGACGCTAAGACGGCGACACCCCCTCGCCAGCCTGTAGCGGATTTCTTCGTCTTGAAAGGCCAGCCATGCCGACCTTTGTTGGAGTTCGCTCATTGCTTGCGGGGCTTGTGATTCTGGCGGCGGGGTGCGCGATCGCGATGGGCCAGCGGCCTGTCAATCGGATCTTAGGACCGATCCGTGAGGCGGAGGTCGTAACACTTGAGGGGAACGTGCATCCGCTAGCGCGGGAGGAGTTTGACCGGGGGTTGGTGAGCCCGGAGACCGAGATTGGGCGAATTGTGCTGGAGCTCGAGCCCACGGCCGCGCAGCAGGCGGACCTGGACGCGCTTGTGGCCGCCCAGCACGATCCGCATTCGCCGCTTTATCATCAGTGGCTCACCCCCACCGAGTATGGGGCCCGGTTTGGGGTGAGTGCGGAAGATTTGTCGCGCATTGAGGCGTGGCTCAACGGGCATGGATTCACGGTGGAGGAGGTTCTGGCGAGCAACCGTCTGATTGTTTTTTCGGGGACGGCAGGGCAGGTTGCGGAGACATTGCACACCGAGATTCACCGCTATGTAGTGAACGGAGCGGAGCATATCGCCAATGCGCAAGACCCGCGGATTCCGGCGGCGCTGCGTGGTGTGGTGGGGGGCGTGGTATCGCTGCACGATTTTCGCCGGAGATCGGAGATCGAGACTAGGACGGCGCTGGGTGCGCTACCGCTCTATACGAGCGGGAGTACGCACTATCTGTTTCCGGCCGATTGGGCGACGATCTACGATCTGAATTCCCTGTATGCCGCGGGGACAACGGGGGCGGGGAGTTCGATAGCCATTGCGGGGCGAAGCAATATCAACGTAAGTGACGTAACGGCGTTTCGGGCAGTAGCTGGCCTGGCGGCGAACAACCCGGCGGTGATCCTGGTGGGAGCCGATCCGGGCCTAGTCACCGGGGATCAGGATGAAGCCACACTCGATGTGGAGTGGGGCGGTGCGGTGGCGCCAGCGGCCAGTGTAACGCTCGTCGTGGGCGCCTCTATGGAGACGACGGATGGTGTGGACTTGTCGGCGCAATACATTGTGAATCATGCGCTGGCTCCGGTGGTAAGCACCAGTTATGGCAGTTGCGAGCAGGAGATGGGGACGGCGGAGCTGGCGTTCTACAACAGCCTCTGGGAGCAGGCAGCAAGCCAGGGGATGAGCGCATTTGTGGCCTCGGGGGACGCGGGCGCGGCGGGCTGTTACGAGGGTTCGTCCGCCTCGGGGTTGGGGACTGCGGTGAATGGACTGTGCAGTTCGCCGTACGCAACCTGCGTGGGCGGGACAGAGTTCAATGAGGGGTCAAACGATGCGCAGTATTGGGCTGCAACTAACTCGGCTAACTATGGTACGGCGTTGAGTTATATTCCGGAGGAGGTTTGGAACGAAAGCGGATTGGATGGCGGGTCGGGACTGTGGGCATCGGGGGGCGGGGTGAGCGTGATTTATGCGCAGCCGGCGTGGCAAAAGGGCGTGAGCGCGATGAGCGGAGGCATGCGCACGGTGCCGGACGTGTCTGTGACGGCGGCGGAGCATGATGGCTACATTATTTATGAGAACGGTTCGTACTATGTGGTTTCGGGAACCTCGGCGTCGTCGCCTTCGTTTGCGGGCGCGATGATGCTGGTGTTGGAGGAGCAAGGGGGAACGGGCCTGGGGAGTGCCAATGCGGGGCTGTATTCCTTGTTGAATGCGGCACACAATCCATTCCACGCAACGGCGACGGGCAACAACAGCGTTCCGGGCGTAACGGGGTTCACGGCGAGCGGGGCTGAGTATAACCTTGCGACTGGCCTCGGTTCGGTCGACGGGGCGCTGTTGGTAAACGAGTGGAGCGCTGGTAACACAGCGGGGATGGACTTCGCGTTGACAGCTTCAGCGACAGGCGGAACCGTGGTTGTGGGCAAGACGGCGTCGTTCACCGTGAGCGCAGCGGAGATCGGCACGGCGCAGAACACGGTTGCTCTGACAGCGACGGGACCGAGCGGGGTAACGGTTGCTGTGCAGCCTGGGTCGATCGCACCGGGGACAACTTCGCCAGCGGCGACGGTGACCATTGCAGCAAGTGCGGCGGCGGCCTCGGGCACGCAGAACGTCACGCTGACGGGGTCGGACGCTTCAGGAACGCAGACATTGACCTATGCGCTGACGGTGCAGCCTTCGCTGGTGATTACGCTGACTGTCTTTCCCTCGGCATTGGCGGCTGGGACGGTAGGCACGGTGTATCTTCAAACGGCCATCGCGGCTGCGGGAGGAAATGCGCCATACAACTATGCGGTAAGCAGCGGCATCTTGCCCACGGGGTTGACTCTCAGCGTTGGCGGCGTGCTGGCAGGAACGCCGACGACAGCCGGCTTGTTCACATTCACTGTTACAGCGACGGACAGTAGCACAGGAACCGGACCACGCACTGGCAGCCAGAGCTATACAGTCGCCATCAACCTGCCCACGGTTTCCGATTTCACCATCAACATAGCCAGCGCCACCAGCAGCTCGGCGACGGTCTTGCCCGGTGAAACGGTTCGGGACAATTTCATCGTCAGTCCAGCGAACGGAGCCGGCACGTTCGCGACTGCGATTGTGATGTCGGCCAGCGGAGTGCCCACCGGAGCCACAACACTCTTCTCACCGACGAGTGTTGCGGCCGGCTTGGGAGCCACCACTGTGACACTAACCATCCAGTTGCAGCAGGCCTCGGAGGGCGCACAGCTGCCGGGCGGTTCCGGCAACCGGCTCGCTGGCAGACTCGCGCCGCTCTCCCTGGCGCTACTGCTGTTCTCTCTTGCCGGTAGGATGCGGCGCGCCGACAAGAGGATGGGCAGACTAATTTCCGCGCTGCTGTTAGCTCTCGCGGGCATGACGGCGATGGCCGGGCTCTGCGGCTGCGAGTCCATAAGCGGCTCCCTCAGCCACGCGCCGCAAACCTACACGATTACAGTGACCGGAACCTCGGGTGCGCTGTCACACTCCACCGTTGTTATGCTGACAGTGGAATAGTACGGAGAAGAGGGGCAACTGGAGATATATTGATTATTGGCTCGAACAGCAAGATGACACTACCGCTTTGTATGCTTTCACTGCCTGCTCTCCCCGGATGGTTTGTCTGAAGAAATCCAAATGAAGCTCCGACGCTAGCGAGAAGAAATGTCAAGCGCATTAACATTCATCATTCCCGTGCGCCATCAGGAGAACGCGCGAGATTGGCATCTCCTGAAATGTGACCTGGCCCAGACCGTTGCTTCAATAGCCGCACAGCAAAGCGAGGCTTGGAACGCAATTGTCGTTGCCAATCAAGGGGCAGACTTGCCGACACTTCCATCCAGGTTCTCGGTCAAGTGGGTCGATTTCCCCCCGAATCCGCTCCATGAGCAAGGAGCTGCCGCTGTGGAGTTATTTCGCGATGCTATTCGCCTCGATAAAGGACGCCGGATTTTGGCTGGGATGCTACACGGCGGGCAAATGAGTCACGTCATGATCGTGGATGACGACGATCTTGTGCACCGCAATCTGGCAGGCTTCGTTCAAGAAAATCCAGGCAAGCCTGGTTGGTATTTTTCGCACGGCTATATTTGGAAAGACCGCGGAAAGCTGCTTTACCTTTATTCCAACTTTTCTCAGCTATGTGGGACATCGCACATCATCCGTTCCGACCTCTATCAGATTCCGGCCACCATGGCAGACGCGTCAGACGCCTATGTGCGAAGAATGCTTGGCAGTCACATCATGATTGATGGCATACTAAGGGACCGCGGAACAGCCCTTGAGCCCCTTCCGTTTCCGGGCGCAATCTACCGAGTAGGCCATTCCGGTTCATGGAGCAACTCGAAGGGGATTTTCCGCCAATTCTTCTTTCCGACGCTGCGCAGTCCTCTGCGTCTTCTAAAACGTACTGCTCGTCTACGCCTGAAAACGAAAGCAATGCAACGCAATTTCTTTGGATATTAGGACGGCCTAGCACGCAAACCGGCCGCCCGAGATCCCTGAAAGAGCAGAAGATGGGCTCCCCGCTTAGTCAAAGAGCGCGAAGCCCTGGCCGATACGGGCTTGAATCTGGTCGGGGGTATCGGGAAGGTTCTGGCTGATTTCAAGCACAGTGGCTGGAAGCGTTGGAAGGGCCTTGAGAGCAGCAATGGCCGCAGGCCAGTCGATGGAGCCGTCGCCGGGCCAAAGGTGTTCGTCTTTCATGCCGTGGTTGTCGTGGACGTGAACAGAGGCGATGCGGGAGCCCAGGGTCGCGATGGCCTCTGCGACGCTCACGGTGATGTGGGCATGGCCGAGGTCCAGACAGATGCCGACCTGATCGAGGTGGCCCATATCGAGGATAGTGATCAGGTGCTCGGGAGAGGTGGGCTCACTCGTGAGATTCTCGACGAGCAGGCGTACGCCGAGGGGGCGGGCAAAGGCGCCGAGGTGCTCGAGAGCGGCAATGCCGTGCTCGATGCTGCGCAGAGACCATCCGTCTTCGCGTTCACCAAGGTGGAGGATGAGGTTGCGGATGGGGATTTGCTCGGCACATTCAAGGGCACGCTTGATCTCGTCCATGGCATCGATACGGCGAGCCTTGTCAGGGTGCAGAACATTGACGGCTGGACCGCCGGCGCGACCCATTTCACGGTCGGGAAAGAGCGGGGCATGCATGGAAAAGGGTGTAAGCGAGTTGGAACGGAACCAATTGGCGAGCTCGGCAACATGTTCGCGGCTGGCGTAGTCGAAATGCTGACGTGCGGCAAAGATCTCGACGGCCTGTGCGCCGGACCGGGCAGCCAGTTCAAGCAGGCCGGGGTGCAGGCGCTGTTTGAGAAACAGGTGCGTGGACAAGGCTCGAAGCATAGTCAAGGTTCCCCCGCGTCGATCTGCGAAGCAGATTGATCGCTAATCAGATTGTCTCATTCTCGCCACAGTTCGTGGTGAAGGAGAGGTAGTAAGAGATGATCGGAGGGGGGACGAGGCGCAAACTATTCGAGATGCAAGCCCACGGACCTGAATAGAGCAGGCCTGCATCCCGATAGCGTACAACTGGGGAACGATAATGCTTAGGTGCTAACGCCTCCGAGATTGCGTCGCATACATCGCGACGATCCCAGTAAGGTGAGTAGGATTTAGGGCCCTGTGCGAAGCGGCGGGATTGCCGCTCAATCAAGCCGTCTAAAGCGCGTTCTCCAAGCGCTCCAGCAGCCGCACTGGTATGAAGCGTAGCACCAAACCCCGGCGCAGAACACTGAATTTTTAAGAATCGCAGGATCTATCTGGAAATGGATTGCCCAGCGATCAGGTCGCTGTATCGTCGTCGAGGTTGGATGCGTTGTCGAATGAGGGTGACTCCGTGAAGTCGTTGGGGGCGTGGACAATGTGCATGAGTTCGCCGCGGTCAAGCCAAATGAGACTGCAATTCTCGCAGGAATCGATGACGACGTTGCCGGGGCCGGCGTAGAAATGGGTGTCCATGCGATGGCGGCATTGCGGGCAGTCGATCTTGCGCCGTAAATCGCTGCCGTCGGCCGGGGGCTGCGGGATGGTTCCGCGCTGCTGGGCATGTAATTCATCGATCAGAGGGCTAAATGCTTCCATAGAAACCAATATGCCGTGGCATTTGGTGCAGTAGAGGATGCGGGCATGACCGAGGGCCGCGTTGACCAGAGGGATGTTGCAAACCGGGCAAGTCTCGTTTGTCGGATCCCCGAGGACGCGCACGCCGTCATCATCCTTGTCAGGAAGAAAGATGTTGTGACAATACTCGCACTTGTAGCTGTCCTCATCCGGTTTGAGCCGCATGGGAGCGCCGCAGGAAGGGCAGTTCATTGCTGTTTTCCGCATTCCGCGCAGAACTTCGCGCCTTGAGGCAACGCACGGCCGCACTCGACACAAAACTTGGAAGCTTGCACGGCGGAAGAGCTTGCCGGGGCTGAAGGGACGCCGATCTGAGCCGGCGCACCAGTTGGCGGCGCAGTTGGGGTTACCGATTTGAGAGAGGCCTGTAACACCTGCGCCACAGCTGCGCCTGCGCCCAGCCCCATGCCCATCCCTGCTGCGCCGCTGGAGTTGGCCGCTGAAAGATCCAGCGACTCAGCCGCGGAGTACAGGGTATAACGGCCGAGATCTCCGACCATGTTCATGCCGATGCGCTGGTCAAATACCTTTTGCAGCTCTTCGGGAAGAGAGATGTTTTCCACTACGAACTGCTCCAGCCCTAGCCCTAGCGCGGCAAAGGCCGGTTTCATCTGCGCAACGATCTTCTCGCCGAGCGCAGCCTGATTGGCGGCCATGTCGAGGAAGGAGAGATCGCTATTGGCAAAGATATCCGTCATGCGCCCAACAATCGTCTCGCGCAACTGGCCTTCGAGATCAGCGGCGAAGTAAGTGTCGCGTGTGCCGCTGATCTGATTGAAAAAGACGCGCGGATCGGCGACGCGGTAAGAGTAAATGCCGTAGCAGCGCAGCCGCACCGCGCCGAACTCCTTGTCGCGGACGGTGATGGGCGTGGCGGTGCCCCACTTCTGGTCGATCTGGATGCGCGTCGAGAAAAAGTAGACCTCCGACTTGAACGGGGATTCAAAGGCCTTATCCCAGTTCATCAGGTCGGTGAGCAAAGGGAGATTGCGGGTATTGAGCGTGTGCAGGCCAGGGCCGAAAACGTCGGCAATCTTGCCTTGGTTAACGAAAGCGGCCATTTGCGACTCGCTCACCGTAAGCTGGCTGCCGCTTTCGATCTCCATGTCCCGCATCGGGTAGCGATAGGTGAGGATGCCGTCTGCCGGTTCATTCCACTCGATGACGCTGATGAACTGCTTGGAAAGAAACTCTCTGAGGCTCACGTGTTTCTCCTGTCGGAAACTTTACCACGCGTTGCAGCCTAAGGACATAACATGAAAGAAGGAAAATGTGAAATGGGAGGTTTGGGAGGCCCAGGTCAAATCGGCGAACGGCCCTCGGAAGCGCGAACGTGAGCGCCCGGCTGCAGACTCATGGATGTGAAAAGTGGGTTAAGGCGGACGGGGGCCGGATATGATAATCCTGATGTCCCTCCAGCAAATCAGAGGCGTTTTCTGTGCAATCGCCGTCGTGTGTCTAACGAGCGGAGTTTGGCCGCAGAATGTGGGTGCGGGGTTACCGGCGAGTATCACCGCCAATGAAATCGTGGAGCAGATGCAGCGCCATGACCAAGCCCAAACGCAAGAGCTGAAACATTACCAGGCTCTGCGACATTACCAGGTGGAATATCGTGGTTTTTCCACCACGGTTACGGCCAGGATGGACGTCGAGGTGCACTACGACGCAGCGATTGGAAAGAGCTTTCGGATCGTATCGCAGAGCGGGTCGAGCCTTCTTTGCAACAAGGTGCTGAAGCGGGCGGTGGACAGCGAGAAGGAAGCTTCACAGGACAAGGCGTCGACGGCGCTGACCACGGCCAACTACAGGTTTCACCTGGCGGGGAAAGAGAGCCTCGGCGGCCGCCCGGCGTACATCCTGGATGTGGATCCGCTAGTGGCAAGCAAGTTCTTATATAGAGGCAAGGTCTGGGTGGATGCGGCGGACTTTGCAGTGGTCAAGATGGAGACGGAGCCGGCGAAAAACCCCTCCCTCTTGATTGCGCGAACTCTGATCCATTACACAGGTGCGCCGGTAGGTGGTTTCTGGCTGCCGCGGGAGCTTCGGAGCGAAACCAAAGTGAGGATCGGCGGCACGGCAGTGCTGACGATCGACTATGGGAGTTATCAGGTTGAGTCAAACGCTCCTCATGAGAGAGCTGCGCCCTAGCGACCCCACGCAGTAACGCGGGGCAAACAACCACAACGCCTGTGGCGCGGGTGGCGGGCCGCTGGTCTACCTGGCGATTCGCTGTCGACAAGCTCCCCGCGTGGTCAGCCAGAATTCAAGTCCATGCTTCCTCTCAGCTCAAATTCTAGCTCTCATTTACTTTAGATTACATTTTGGTCACGTTTCATCCACTTGCTTGGATAGAATAGCTGGCAGAGGCGAGGTCGATGGGGGAAGACACACTGGCGGCACAGGAGCGTTCAGGGAGATTCGCCCGAAAAAGCAAGCGAGAACTGTTCCTTGACCGGATGGAGCAGTTAGTGCCTTGGGCAGATTTACAGATGCTTTTGGAAAAGCACGAACTGCCGTCAGAAATCAGTCATGCGCCGGTAGGCCTGTCCATTCTGCTCCGAACCTACTTCCTGCAACAGTGGTTTAACCTCTCAGACGCCGGCGCGGAAGAGGCTCTCTACGAGTCGCCGATATTGCGAAACTTCACTCGCGTCGATCTAGCCATGGCCCCAGCGCCAGGCGAGACCGAGATCCACACGTTTCGCGAACTGCTGGAAGAGAGCGAATTGGGCAGCGATATCCTCGTACGCGTGAACACTGCCCTTGCCGAGCGGGGAATCCGCGTCACCACCGGGACCGAGGCCGACGCAACGATTCAGGATATGTCTTCTTCCTCCGAGAACCCAGAGGGCGAGAGCGAGCCGCCTGCCGACGGCGACAAAAGGCCCTCTGAAATCGGCGCGGAGGCGGCCAGCCGCCTGAGTAAAGCCAAGGGAACGGATGGAGCTGATCCTCTCTTCCCCAGCACTGGTTCCTTATATATTGCGGTAGTTAGCCCGGACGAGAAACGCCGTGCCGCCGCAATACGCGCTTTGGGCGAGTGCCATACCGGCAAAATCGAGCAGTTCCTGTCCTATCCTCCCGACCTTGAAAATGCGCCTCGGAAGCTCAATCGCGATTTCGACATCGTTCTTGTCGACCTCGACACAAATTCAAATCTCGCCCTCGATCTGATTGAGAATGTCAGCGTACGCGGCCTGTCAGTCGCAATGATCTATTCGGCGCAAGTCGATCCCGACCTGTTGCTCCGATCCATGCGCGCGGGAGCACGCGAGTTTCTCACCCTGCCTTTCAATCCCGGCGCGATGGCCGAGGCGCTGGTGAGAGCCGCTGCCCTTCGCTCGGCTAACCGTCCGGCAAAGAAGACAGATGGCAATCTGCTCGTATTCCTGAGTGCCAAAGGCGGTTCGGGAGTCACAACTCTGGCCTGCAATTTTGCGATTTCGCTGGCCCAGGAATCCGGACAGAAAACCCTCTTGATCGACCTCAATCTTCCGCTCGGCGACGCAGCGATTAACCTCGGCGTCAGACCGCGATACTCAATCGTCAACGCGCTTCAGAATTCCAACCGGCTCGATGCCAGTTTCCTCTCCACCATGCTGACGCGGCATACGTCGGGGCTCTTTGTCCTCGCAGCGCCCAGTGAGTTGGCCTCCGCGCAATTCTCCGACGACGCCGTCGACAAGCTGCTGAAGGTCGCGCGCGAGGAGTTCGATTATGTGGTGGTCGATGCTGGATCGAGACTCGAACTACAGCATACGCAGCTCTTCCGGGAACCCGCCACCATTTATATGGTTACGCAGATCGGCATTCCCGAACTCCGCAATTCAAATCGGCTGATTGCGCGGCTCTCCTCCTCAAGCGGCCCAAAACTCTCGATTGTGATCAACCGCTATGAGCCGCGTAGTCTGGAAATTGGCGATGAGCATATTACAAAAGCTCTCACCAGACCCGCGGAATGGAAGATTCCCAATAACTACACAGCCGTGCGGCGGATGCAGAACACAGCCACTTCGCTTATGGAAGACGACTCGGAGATTTCGAGGGCGATCCTGCAGATGGTCAGAGCCGTGAGCGGCCAGCCTACCGCTCCGGGTAAGAAGAAGGGGTTCAGCTTCTTTCGGTGAGGCTGCACTTGTGGATATACAACCAACGTGCGGTGCCGTTACACACCGTGCGTGGATAGAATGCTTGGCAGAGGGCAGGGACGATGGGGCAGGAAATACCGGTATCGCAGCAGGGTTCCGAGAAGAGCGCGGGCGAACGCGATGCGCACATTCAACCGTCCGGAGAGGACAGCCCGAAGCACGTCGTGACCGGCGTACCTACAGGCTTACATGACACGGAGACACCCACTGCTGCGGCGCACGAGGCGACCAGTGGTCTGACCAAGGCCAGGGTCATGGAGGTCGTCGATCCGGCCTTCCCGCGCACGGGCGTCTTGTCCGTTGCGGTCATCAGCCCGGACGAAAATCACCGCAATTCCGCATTGCGCGCTTTGGATGAGTGCCATACAGGCCAGATCCAGGAGTTCGCTGCATATTCAACCAACCTAGCCGATGCGCCGCAGACGCTGAATCGCGATTTCGACGTCGTCCTCGTCGATATCGACAGCGATCCCAAATGCGCCCTTGAGCTGGTAAGGAGCATCTGTATCAATGGCTTGGCGACCGTGATGGTCTATTCGGCCCAAACCGATCAAGACCTGGTGCTCCGATCCATGCGCGCGGGGGCTCGCGAGTTTCTCACGCTGCCCTTCGATTCCGGCGTTATGGCCGGAGCTCTGGCGCGGGCTTCTGCGCTGCGTACGGCATCTCGTCCGCCGAAGAAGCCGGAAGGCAGGTTACTGGTATTTCTCAGCGCCAAGGGCGGTTCGGGAGTCACTACCCTGGCCTGCAATTTTGCTGTATCGCTGGCCCAGGAATCCGGAAAGAAAATCCTCTTGATCGATCTCAATCTTCCGCTCGGGGGCGCGGCAATTAATCTTGGCATCAAAGCCGAGCACTCCGTTGAGAATGTTTTTCAGGATTTCAGGCGGCTCGACGCGAGTCTTCTCGCCGGCTTGCTGGAAGTACATGCCTCCGGGTTATCTGTACTCGCCGCGCCGAGCGAACTGGCGCCTACACAGGTCTCCGAGGAGGCCATCGACACTCTACTGGAAGTCGCTCTCCAGAACTTCGACTATGTTGTGGTCGATGCCGGTTCAAAGCTCAGCCTGCAACATACGCTTCTCTTCGATGAGTCCGCCACCGTCTATCTGGTCACGCAGGTCGGTCTGGCTGAACTGCGTAACTCAAATCGCCTGATTGCGCTGCTATCCACCGCCGGCAGTCCCAAAGTCGAAATCGTGATCAACCGATACGACCCGCTCAACATGGAGATCGCCGAAGAGCATGTGACCAAAGCTCTCACCCGGCCGGCTGAGTGGAAGATTCCCAACGACTACGCCGCTGTCCGGCGGATGCAGAGCACAGCGACCTCGCTCATGGAAGATGACGCGGAGATTTCAAGGGCTATCCGGCAGATGGCCAAAGCAGTTGCCAGCCAGCGATTCCGGAAAAGAAACAGCGGCGGCGCTTTTCGGTAGGAAAAGGCCTGTCAAGCCACACAGATGCGCCACGCGAATCATCCCTCGTTCGCGGCACGTTCAAATCGCGCGGCTTATAAAGCAAGCACACGATCCGTACCCGTGTTCAATTTCCCTACTATCTGCTCCAAAACGGCCTCGTCCGGCCCGGAACGGGCAATTCGCGGTTGCTCATTTCAAATTCGGCAATTTTTTATCCACACCGCGCATAACCGGATTTATCTTGGGGTCACCGCTCGTTACAAGGGAATCCCCGTCTGTGCGGAAGAGTGAGGTGCGCCATGCCTGAAATTCCTGTCGGATTGCTGCCAAAGTTAGGATCGATGAAGGACCAGAAAACAGAAATGAGCGTCGAGGCTCTGGCGCGCTCCTTCCTCGACAACCTCTTCTTTGTGCAAGGCAGAAGCCTTGAACGGGCCACAGTCAACGATCTCTACATGGCCTTGGCACATACTGTGCGCGACCGCCTCGTTGAGCGCTGGATATCTACGGTCAAGAACTACCGGACTCAGGATGTGCGTGTCGTTTGCTACCTTTCGGCCGAATTCCTGACCGGGCCCCACCTGGCCAACAACCTTATCAACTTGGGCATCTACGACAAAACCGAGCAGGCGATGCGTCGGCTCGGTCTCGATCTCGATGTCCTCATCGAGCAGGAAGAAGAGCCCGGCCTGGGCAACGGCGGCCTTGGGCGACTGGCTTCTTGTTTCATGGATTCGCTGGCCACGCTGGATGTTCCTGCCATCGGCTACGGTATCCGCTACGAATATGGCATTTTCGACCAGCAGATTCGCGACGGCTGGCAGGTGGAGACGACGGACAAGTGGTTGCGGCTTGGCAATCCCTGGGCGCTCGAACGCCCTGAAGACGCTTTCGAGGTCAAGATGGGAGGCCACACGGAAAGGCGCACCGACGCCAATGGACGCCTGCGCGTGCAGTGGATTCCGCAAAGAGTCGTCCGCGGTATCCCCCACGACACGCCCATCCTCGGCTATAAAACCAACACCGCAAACACTATGCGCCTGTGGTCGGCGCAGGCCGTCGAGAGCTTCGACTTCGGCACCTTCAACACTGGCGACTTTTTCGGCGCGGTGGCCGACAAGGTCGCGTCAGAAAACATCTCAAAAATTCTTTATCCCAACGACGAGGGCTTTCAGGGCAAACAGTTGCGGCTTGCGCAGCAGTTCTTCTTCGTCTCCTGCTCGTTACAGCACATTCTGAAGATCCAAGTCACGGAGAACCGCCCCCTGGCCGAGCTTCATCGCAACTTCGCCATCCAGATGAACGACACGCACCCCGCCATCTCGGTGGCCGAGCTGATGCGCCTGCTCATCGATGAGCACTCGATGGAGTGGGACACTGCATGGAGCGTAACCCAGCATACCCTCTCCTACACCAACCACACACTGCTTCCAGAGGCCCTTGAGCAGTGGCCGCGCGGCCTGTTCGGTTCCCTCCTGCCCCGCCATCTTGAGATCGTGGACGAAATCAACCGCCGCCATCTCGAGAACGTGCGGCAAAAATTCCCCGGAGACGGGGAACGCGCCGAGCGGCTTTCACTCATCAATGAGAGCGGCGAAAAATACGTGCGCATGGCGCATCTGGCCGCCCTCGGCAGCCATGCCATCAACGGCGTTGCCGCGCTGCATACGGAGCTGCTCAAAACTCACGTCCTGCGCGATTTCTACGAACTCACGCCGGAAAAATTCTCCAACAAGACCAACGGCGTGACTCCCCGCCGCTGGATGGTGTTGAGCAACCCAGGCCTGACCCAACTGCTCACAGCGCGACTAGGAGCCGGCTGGATTCACGATCTGGAGAAGCTCCGCCGCATTGAGCCGCTGGCCGCCGACCCCGAGCTTCACGAGGAGTGGAGAGCGATCAAGCTCCATAACAAGTCTCGCCTCTCGAATTACATTCGAGACCGCCTGGGCATCGCTGTCGATCCGGCATCCATGTTTGATGTGCTGGTCAAGCGGCTGCACGAATACAAGCGGCAGCACCTCCAGGTTCTCCATATCCTTACGCTGTACAAGCGCATCCAGCGCGACCCAGAAGCCGAGGTGGTGCCGCGTACATTCGTCTTCGGCGGCAAGGCCGCGCCCGGCTACCGCATGGCGAAGCTCATCATCAAATTGATTCACTCCGTCGGTGAAGTCGTCAACGCCGATCCGCGGGTGCGCGACAGGCTCAAGGTTGTCTTTCTTCCCGATTTCAGCGTGAAACTCGGCCAGAGAGTCTACCCCGCCGCCGACTTATCCGAGCAGATCTCCCTGGCCGGCAAAGAAGCATCCGGAACCGGAAACATGAAGTTTGCGATGAACGGCGCGCTCACGATCGGTACCCTCGATGGAGCCAACATCGAGATACGCGAAGAGGTGGGTGCGGAGAACTTCTTCCTCTTCGGACTGACCGCTCCCGAGGTCGAGGCTAAGAAGCGCGAGGGCTACAATCCGCGCGCATTTTACGGCTTGAACGCTGACCTCCGCGAGGTGCTCGACGCCCTGGCAAACGGCGAATTCTCGCATGGCGACAAGGCTCTCTTTGAGCCTCTGGTCAGTTCCCTGCTCAATGGCGACGACTACATGCTGCTGGCCGATTACCAGTCCTACATCGACTGCCAGGACCGCGTCAGCGAGGCCTACAAGAACCGGGAAGAATGGACCCGCATGTCGATCCTCAACGTAGCGCGCATCGGCAAGTTCTCCTCCGACCGCTCCATCCGCGACTACTGCGCCGACATCTGGAAGACCTGGCCGGTGAAAATTCAGTTGTAGCTCAGACATGCAGACGCCGCACACATGCATATTTTTAGAGAGAAAGGGCACGAATCTTATCTGGAGCCTGCACAGGAGAGCCGTGCATATCCAGTAGCCCTTTACGCCTCCCGATCCACAATCCCGTGACACGCAACCGCGAATCGCGGTAACCTGTTGTGTATGCGCCCAGCGCAACCGAAGGAGTTTTCCTACCCTCATGCCTATCCAAACTACCTCTACGATCTGGCACAACGGCACGCTCATTCCCTGGGAGAAGGCCACCATCCACGTAATGAGCCACGTCATCCATTACGGCTCCAGTGTTTTCGAGGGCATCCGCTGCTACGCGCAGCCGCACGGCTCCGCAATCTTCAGGCTGCCGGAGCACATGCAGCGGCTTCTGGACTCCGCCAAGATTTACCGCATGGAAATCCCCTACTCGCTCGAAGAGCTTTGCGCGGGCGTCGTGGATCTGATTGAAGCGAATGGTGTTACGCCCTGCTACATCCGCCCGATCGCGCTCCGTGGTTACGGTGAGATCGGCGTCAGCCCCAAGGGTTCGCCCATCGAGGTCTATATGGCCAACTTCCCCTGGGGCAAGTACATACCCGGCCACGGCGGAGCGGACGTGTGCATATCGAGTTGGAATCGGCTGGCCCCCAATACTCTGCCCTCCCTAGCAAAGGCGGGCGCCAACTATATGAACTCACAGCTCATCCACATGGAGGCTGAGATCAACGGCTATCAAGAGGGCATCGCCCTGGACGTAAACGGCCTGGTCAGCGAGGGCTCCGGCGAGAACATCTTTGTTGTCCGCAACGGCGTGCTCTACACGCCGCCGTTGGCCAACTCCACTCTCTCCGGCATCACCCGCGACAGCGTGCTCACCATTGCACGCTACCTGGGCCTTTCCGTGACTGAACAGGCACTCCCCCGCGAGCTCCTCTATATCGCCGATGAAGTCTTCTTCACCGGCACCGCAGCCGAGGTTTCTCCCATCCGCTCGATTGACCGAATCGAAATCGGCGATGGAAAGCCCGGCGAGATTACGAAGAATATCGCAGAGGAGTTCTACGGCATCGCCAACGGCCTCAAACCCGACCGCTTCGGCTGGCTAACGCCGGTCAAAGTGAACGCGACTCTCAGCGAGCCAGTCACCGTCTAGTTTTCCCATACACCCGGCGTGGCCAAAGTTGCCGGCCTGGAGCATGACGCAAAAAGCCGCCCTGGTTCGGGGCGGCTTTTTGCGTCATGCTCTAACAATGCCGAATCGCCTGATTAACCGCCATTTCTCACAGGGATCGATTTGGTGGTGAGCTGCGGTGCGGATCGCGCTGGAAGGGTCATAGGCCGGCTTGAAATCGACTTGGCGATAGGTTCGGCAAGTGCGTGGAGAGGCTAA
>Ga0182024_10008871_pt1 | contig 21010 bp, 22 predicted proteins | sample P32metaG_FD_120480 | JGI IMG/M metagenome (GOLD analysis project Ga0182024, IMG submission 120480) | Permafrost microbial communities from Stordalen Mire, Sweden - P3-2 metaG (Illumina Assembly) | ecosystem: Environmental > Terrestrial > Soil > Wetlands > Permafrost | place: Sweden: Stordalen...
CGGATTTGTCGGCGTCCTCGGCGCGCTGGGCTTGTACCTGTTCGTGATCGCACGGTCCTTCGAGGCCGCGAAGCTGGCCAAGGACCGGGTGGGGGCCTTTCTCGTGGCCGGAATCGTTTCGGGTTTTGCGTTCCAGGTGTTGTACAACATCACTATGTCGGCGGGGCTGGCGCCCGTAAAAGGCATCACGCTGCCGCTCATGAGTTATGGCGGGTCGTCGCTCGTCGCGACGCTCGTCGGATTCGGCCTCGTCCTGAACGTCAGGATGAGGCGGTTCACGAACTGAAGGAGTCGGGAGTCCATGGACGGGTGGTTCGTCACGCCAGCGGTCTGGTCGCTCGTCGTGCTGTGCGCCTGGGGTTGGGCGCGCGCCGGCGGCGCTCGGGCCGGAGGCCTCCCGAACCGGGGACTCGCGCTCGCTGGGAGTTACGCGCATGAACAAGGAGATGGTCATCTCCTCGGCGCCACACGAAACCCGTGTGGCGATTCTCGAGGACGATCACGTCGTCGAAGTCTTTATCGAACGGGAGCAGTCGCGGGGCGTGGTCGGCAATATCTACAAAGGCCGCGTGTCCAAGGTGCTCCCGGGCATGCAGTCGGCGTTCGTTGATCTCGGGCTCGAACGCGACGCCTTTCTCTACGTTTCCGACGTCATCAGCCCGACCGAGGAGGCCCTCGAGGACGAGGAGGACGAGGCGCTCGCGCCGCCGGCCGTCGGAGAGCCCGCGGAGGGGACGGAGTCAGCCGCGCCGGCCCCCGAAAACGTCGTCGAGGTCGTCGAGGTCGTCGATGTCGCGAAGGCGGCCCCGGCCAATGGCGCCGAGCCGGCCAACGGCGGCCGCCCGGACCGCCGCCCGCGCGATCGCGATCGGCTCCTGCCGACCGCGAAGATCGAAGACCTCCTGAAAGAGGGCCAGGAAGTCGTCGTGCAGGTCGTGAAGGAGCCACTCGGCACCAAGGGCGCCCGGATCACGTCCCACCTCAGCTTGCCGGGCCGCTTTCTCGTCTACATGCCGACCGTCGATCACATCGGCGTCTCCCGAAAGATTGAGTCGCGGGACGAGCGCCGCCGGCTTCGAAGCATCGTGCAGAAGTTTCGCGAGCAGTCGAATCTGCCGGGCGGGTGCATCATCCGGACCGCCGCGGCCTCGAAACCCGAGGCCGACATCCTCACCGACCTGGAGTACTTCAAGCAGGTCTGGTCGGAGATTCATCGGCGTCGCGAGACCGAACGGACGCCCGCGGTCCTGTTCCAGGAGGAAAGCCTGGTCACCAAGCTGTTGCGTGACCTCCTGACCGACCAATTCACGGCGATTCGAATCGACAACGACCTCGAGTACCGGCGCGTCCTCGCGCTGGTCGGCCGCATCATGCCGACCATGGTGAGCCGGATCCGCCACCACACGAAGGACTACCCGATCTTCGAGGAGTACGGCGTTCAGACCGAGATCGACAAGGCCCTGCGGAGCAAGGTGTGGTTGAAGTCCGGTGGATACATCGTGATCAACCAGACGGAGGCGCTGGTCGCGATCGACGTCAACACCGGCCGGTACGTCGGCAAGAAGAGCGCCGGACGGCTCGAAGACACCATCGTGAAAACGAACCTCGAGGCCGCGCGTGAGATCGTGCGTCAGGTCCGGCTGCGCGACCTGGGCGGCATCATCGTGCTCGATTTCATCGACATGGAAGAGAAGAAGAATCGCCAGAAAGTCGCACAAGCCCTCGAACAGGAGCTGCGGCGCGATCGGGCGCCGTCCAAATCGGTGCAAGTGTCGGATTTCGGCTTGATCATCATCACGCGGAAGCGTGTCAAGAGCAGCCTCGAACGGCAGATGACCGAGCCGTGCCCCTACTGCTCCGGCACCGGGGCCATCAAGACCAGCGCGACGATTTGCTACGACATCCTGACCGAGGTCAAGAAGGTGAGCGCCGACCTCGATGGCTACAGCCTCGTGCTCCGCGTAAATCCGGAGATCGCGCGCGCCTTCAAGGACGAGAGCCGGCCGCTGCTGAAGGAGCTCGAGGCGACCGTCGGCCGGGCCGTCACGCTCCGGGCCGATGAGCAGTTGCACCACGAGCAGTTCGATCTGATGGCGATCTAACCAACCAATTGTTGATCCTCGTGGCGGCGGGTGTGCCTTGTCACTGGCCGCCGGCGGCGGTAAGGTGAAGAGAGGAAAGAGGCTGGAGGGCTTCCATGACGATCAGCACTCCCCGATCCGTGTTTCTCCGCCTAGTGGCCGCAATCGCCTTTGTCGTGACGCCGGCCGCCCTGTTGGCGCAGGCGACCATGCCTGGGGCAAGCCTCGCCACCATCCGATTGCCGCGCGCCGCGCTGGCGAATGGCGAGCCTTTGGCCGCAGGAACCTACGCTGTGCGGCTGTCCGATGCCCCGGTAACACCTGTAGTAGGGCAATCGCCCGAAGGAACCTGCTGGGTGGAGTTCGTGCAGAGTGGTGCAGTCAAGGGCCAGGAACTCGCGACAGTCCTGACCGGATCCGCCCTGAAGCAAGTGGCGAAGGAAGCGCCGCCGCCAGCGGGACACGCGCGCGTCGAGCTCCTCGAAGGCGACACGTACGAGCGCGTGTGGATTAATCACTCCGGCACCAACTATCTCGTCCACCTCCCGGTGTCGCCCGGCCGGTAGCCGCGTTCGTTAGCGCTTGCCGATCGTCACGCCGCCGCTGAAGGTCACGATGACGACCGTGGCCCCGCCGGTGCCCACAGTGCCGGTGAGGCTGCGGCGCGGCGCGCCCGCCGCCTGAAAATGCAACGCCGGATCCACGTGGATCGCGCCTGAAAACGACCGCGCGTCGAGGTCAAAGCCCGCCGGGTCCGAAGGCTCGAAATGGACGGAGCCTGTCTGTGTTTGGAGTTCGTAGCGTCCGCTCCGCGCGAGCAGTCCGCGATAGGCGATCGCCCCGGAGAGGCTCTTGAGCACCGCTTCATCGCAGTCGACCTCTTCGGCTGTGATCGCGCCGCTAATCGACGACGCGCTAACGCGTGCCGCCTTGACGCGCGTCAGCAGGATTTTGCCGGCGATGGATTCCGCCTCGAGCGAACCGTCCGTCTGCGCATCGGAGATCGCCACGGTGCCCGTCACGGAGTGGGCTTCGCTGATGCGATGGAGGTTCGCCAGGGTCACGGACCCGCTCACGGTGTTCGCGCCGACGTCGCCGTGGATGCCCGTGATCGAGATGTCGCCTGCAATAGTGCGGGCGGTCAGCGTCGTCGTCGCCGGCGCGGTGACCGCGAACGACACCTGGACATCGGCAGTCGAGTGCCCGCCGCTGTCGGGGTCGATCGTCTTCACGGTCACTCGGCCCGTCCGCTGTTCGACGTCGACCGTCACGCGGTCGAGTCCCCGTTTGGCCTCCGCGTCGGTGCGCGCGCGTGAGCGCCTGGTGATCTCGAGTGTCGCGGGCCCCGTGCCGGTCGTGACGGTGATGTTCCCGGAGATCGTGGAGAGGTCGAGCGCCCCGGACGACCCCAGGTCCAAGGTCCGAAGCTGTCGATCCGTTTGTTCGGCCCGCGGTGCCGACGCCGCCTGATCCCCGGCGAGACCCCGTGCGCCGGGCACGAGGATCGTGCCCGCGATGAAGAGAACGGCCGTACGCATGCTGACACGTCTTTCGAGACTGATGGTCGTCATGACGATTTCTTCGGGAACCCCGCCGCGACCTGCGCCGCGCCCGCTTGATCGCCTTTGCGAATCTCGTTCATCAACGCGACAGTCTCCTGGAGCACGCTGACCTTCCGCTGCAGCGCCTCGAGCAGGCTATCGCGTGCGGGCACACTCGTCGGGTCGTGAGTGAACGCCGTCCGGCTCTGGGCGATTGCATCGTCGATCACGAGGAGATTCTGTTGCAGCGTGGCGGCGAGCGTGGGGTCGAGCGACCCGTTGTTGGTCTTGGTGATGACCTCCAGCTCCGCGATCGCCTTCTCGTAGTGGGTCATCGCTGCGGTCAGTTCGTCGGCAAAGACCTGGACGGACCCGGTGGCGGAACCATCCGCGGCCGCGGGGGGTCTTACGGGCGCGGGGCGCTCGAGCCGCAGGAAGACGTAGGCGCCCGAGGTGATCACGACGAGCGCCGCCGCCAGGCCCGCCCACTGCCAGGCCGGCGCAACGGGTGTCCTCGGCGCCGGCGCGACCGGCGCCCGCGGGGTCGCCTGATGAAGCTGACCGGCGATCTCGAGCCAGACGTGCGGAGGCGGATCAATCGGTCCGAGGCTCTGCGCGGCCCGCCGGATCCGGTCGAAATCGCGGACCAGGCCGGCGCACTGATCGCACGTGCGTACGTGCGCTTCGATGGCGTCACGATCGAGGGCGTCGAGCGTGCCATCAACCAGATCGCTGAGCCGCGGGCGGATGTCTTCGCAGGTTGTCATGGCAGGTTCAGGCCGACCTCCTCACGCTCACGGGCAGGCGCGCCGACCGGTCGCGAGCGCTTCGCGCAGCCGCAGCCGCGCCTTGTGGAGCTGCGACTTCGACGTGCCGTCCGCGATCCCGAGCAGTTGGCCAATCTCGTGGTGCTCGAAGCCCTCGACGTCGTGCAGCACGAACACCGTGCGGCAGCCATCCGGGAGGGTCGTCAAGGCGCGTTCGAGATCGAGCCGATCGACCGCGCCGATCACGCTGCCCGTCGTCGGAGCGAGCCCGACCGGGTCGTCGATGAGTGCGTCGGTCAGCCGGGCCCATTTCGTGCCTCGGCTTCGCAGATGATCTACGCATAGATTCGTCGCGAGGCGAAAGAGCCACGTCCCGAGCGCCGAGTCGCCGCGATATTGCTCGAGCTTCCGATGCGCGGCGAGAAAGACCTCCTGCAGCAGGTCTTCGGCATCCGGCCGGCCGACGAGCCGGCAGGCCAGCCCGAACAGCCGTGGCGCGTGGGTCCGGTAGAGCTCGTCGAACGCTTCCGGAGCCCCGGCCCGACAACGGTCCGCGAGCGCCATGTCGCCATGCTGCGGCACAACTCGGTTCGTGGGTTTAGACGAGGGCATGGGCCGGTGGCGTTGCTTCCTTCCCCTTCGGCCATCGCGCCTCCTTGAATCCGATGAGCCGCTTGCCTCGGATGATGTGCCCCTCGGCGCGAAGCAGCGCCGGTTTGAGATGGGGGTTCAACCCGTAGCCGCCGACGCGGCCGCCCGCCGCGATGACCCGGTGATACGGCAGGCCGGGCTCCTTGGCCAGCCGCATGATGGTCCCAACAGCGCGCGCGGCACCCGGGCGTCCAGCCAGGCGCGCGAGATCGCCGTACGTGCTGACACGACCCCGCGGAATCCTCCGCAAGATCGCGATCACGCGGATGCCAAACGTCGACGCCATAGGATTCGCAAGGTCGTATTGTCGCCGGCCCTCAGCTGACGCCGACGGCCTCCCACGCTTGCGTGATCGCGACCTCGGCGGGACTGCCGTCGCCGAACAGATCGCGCGCCGCCTGAATCGTGGCGGCCCGTGCGACGGAGAACGTCGCGCGCGCCGGCAACATCAGCGTGAAGGCCCGATAGATGACCTTCTCGATCTGGTCGCGGCTCGCGAATCCGACGCCGTGAACCGCCATCTGCGAGACGCGGTTCGTGCCGCCCATGATCGCCAGGTAGTACATGTGATTGACGATGTTCGCGTTCGTGTGCACGCCGCCGTCGTCATTGGCGAGCACGGTGACGAGCTTGAGCGAGTAGTGATCGGGCGCGTTCAGCGAATGCGGATCGCTGAACGACCGGAGGGGGCCGCCGCTCCCGAGGTCCTCGCCCTCCACCCAGGCGGCCTGCGCCGGGCCGCTGCCGAGCGGTTGCCACATGAACTTGACCGCGGCGCTCATCATGTCGGAAAACGACTCGTTGAGAGCGCCCGACTCGAACTGGTAGACGAGGCCCGACGAGAACTCTGTCACGCCGTGCGACAGCTCGTGACTCACCACGTCGAGGCCGCCCGCGAAGTTGTTGAAGGTGACCGCGCCCCTCGGGGTGAGCGAGCCGACGCCGAAAAACACGGCGCCGTCGCCAGCATAGAACGCGCTGTTGTAGAAGTTGCGGTACGGCGCGGTCGTGCCGAGCGGCAGCGCGTCCTCGGGGCGGGCGACGTTCACGAAGCATCGGGCCGTGAGGTTGCGATTGTCCATGCCGGCCCGGCCGAACCGCAGGCGATAGTAGTCCATCGTCAGCGCGGTGTACGCGTGAACGGACGCGACCGCGCCGCTCCACGTGGTGTCGTCTGGGCTCGTGGCGATGTCGGCCGACGAGACCGGCGTCTGGCCGACGCTGATGCGGAACGAGCGGCTGACGTCGCCCGCCATGTCATAGGTGGTGTCGCCACCCGGTCGGAGGAGATCCACCGCCTGGAACCCGCCGGTGCCGAGACGCTCATCGTTGATCGTAAGCGTGTCGCCCGCGAGGCCAACGCCGCGTCCGACGTCGCTCTGCGGAGTCTGCGTCCACGTGTCGTTGTACGAGAACACGAGCGCACCCGTCACCGCGTCGATGAACGTGCGGTGCGTCAGGCCGTCTTCGAGGGAACTCACCGGGCCGCTCCACGTCAGCCGATACGCACCCTGAGACGGCAGCACCGTCAGCGCCGGGTCGCCTCGCACGATCGCGCCCGCCCCGCCCGACAGCGCGAGGAGCGCGCGGGCTTCGTCGCTCGTGACCGTCGACGTGACGTCGATCGCGATGTCGGGGTAGTACACGCTGAACACCGAGACGGTCTGACCGAACGTGTTGACCTGGCGCGTCGTGTCGGCGCCGAAGACGGGCACCCCACGGTAGTACTGCGCGAGCCGCTCGTGCATCCGTCCGTCGACCAGCGGGTCCGCCTCGCGTGAACGGCTGCGCAAGTCGCCGGCGGCCACCCGCCCGTCGACCTCCTGAGCCGCGGCGCGTAGCGCCGCCAACGCCGAGGCGCTCGAGACGCCAGGGGTCAGCGGCGACTCGGCGACGGCGATGCGTTCCGGCGTCGGCGCCTGGCCCGCCACCGGGCGCCACGTCACGATCCAGATCGCGCCAATGAGCGCCGTGGCGCTCGCGGTCACCACACGGAAGGTGCGCATGGGAGCCATGGGACTACCGGCGCCACGTCCACGCGCAGATCGCGGCGACGACCGTGTCATACGTGGCCGACCCGACCGCGTACCACCGGGGCAGCGCATCGGCGGGCAGCCAGCCGGGGCGATGCGCGATCGTCAGGAGCGCGTGGGCGACGAGACCCGCGGTGACGACGAGCAGGGCGGCGCGCGGCTCGCGCTGAATGGCGAGCGCCGCCGCGCCCGCCAGCATGATCATGAACGCCGCGTCGACGCTCACGAGCGGCCCGCTGCCGGACGCCACGATGAAACCCAGCGTGATGCCACTCGAGGTGGCGAGCAGCAAGGCGGCCCAGTGCGCCAGCCGCATCTGACCGATGAGCCGCGGCGGCGTCGCCGTCTCGGTGCGGCCGACTTGCGCCGCGAAGACCGCCAGAGCGGCCGCGGACAGCACGGCCGCGATCAGGAGCACCCGGGACGAGTCAGTCACGGTTTCCCACTATACTTGCCCCCCGAGCAACGCGTGCGTGCGGTGGACGTCATTCGGCAAAAACGGGACGGCCAGGCCCTCGGACCCGAGGAGATCACGACCTTCGTTCGCGCCGCGACCGACGGCTCCTGGCCCGACTACCAGCTGTCCGCGCTCCTCATGGCCATCGTCTGGCGGGGCATGACGCTCGACGAGGCCGTGGTCTTGACCGACGCCATGGCGCGATCCGGACATCGCCTCGATCTCTTCGAGTTCGGCGCAGTGCCCGTCGACAAACATTCGACCGGTGGGGTGGGCGACAACACGTCGCTCGTCCTCGCCCCCCTCGCCGCGGCCTGCGGAGCCGTGGTGCCGATGATGTCCGGCCGGGGACTCGGTCATACGGGCGGTACGCTCGACAAGCTTGAAGCGATTCCCGGGTTCCGCGTGCGGTTGACCGAAGAGGAGGCCCGCGCCGTGTTGAGGCGAACCCGGTGCGTGCTCATCGGCCAGACGGACGACATCGCGCCGGCCGACCGCAAACTTTACGCCCTGCGGGACGTCACGGCGACCGTCGAGAGCATTCCGCTCATTTGCGCGTCCATTCTGAGCAAGAAAATTGCAGAAGGTATCGGCGCGCTGGTCCTCGATGTCAAGGTCGGCCGCGGGGCGTTCATGAAGACCCGCCAGGAGGCGCGAACGCTCGCGCGGTGGCTCGTCGATATCGCGCAGCGGAACGGCGTCCGCACCGAGGCGCTCCTGACGTCGATGGACGAGCCGCTCGGGCGGGCGGTCGGCAACGCCAACGAGGTCGTCGAGGCGATCGAGACGCTGAAGGGCCGCGGGCCGACCGATCTCGAGGTCCTGTCCGTGCGGTTGGCTGCGCGAATGCTCGTCCTGGCTGGCGTCGAGGCCGACGACCTCCGTGCCGAGGGCCTCGTCCGTGAGGCGTTGAGAAGCGGCGCGGGCGTCGAGACGTTTCGCGCCGTGATCGAGGCCCAGGGTGGCGATCCGCGCGTGATCGACGACTACGGCCGGTTGCCGCGCGCGAAGACGGAGTCCCCCTGGTGCGCGTCGCAGGCCGGCTTCGTGGCGCGGATCGATGCCGAGGCGGTAGGCCGCGCCGCGGTGATGCTCGGCGCCGGTCGTGACCACGCCGACGCCGGCGTCGACCACGGCGTGGGCATCGAAATTGTCGCCTCCGTCGGTGCCCCCGTGGCCGCGGGCGCGCCGATCCTCCTCATCGCCTGCGACGACCCAGCCCGCGTCAGCGCGGCCGAGCGGATACTCGACGGCGCCGTGGCCGTGGGCGACGAGCCGCCGCCGCTGGCCGGCCTCATTCTGGAGACGATCAACTGACATGACGCGCCTCCAGCCGCTCTGTGGCCTGGTCCTGATCACCGCCGTGGCCTATGCCGTCTCGACGAACCGGGGAGCGATCAAGCTGCGCACCGTGCTCTGGGGGTTCGGGTTGCAGTTCCTGTTCGCGGTGCTTGCGCTCTCGCGCGAGGGCCAGGTGGTCTTCGGACGGCTGAGCGACGCCATCAAGGCGCTGCTCGGTTTCGCGACCGTCGGGTCCGCGTTCGTCTTCGGCCCGATCGGCAATCCGCCGGTGTGGGCCGATGCGATGAACCGGATCTTCGGCCCCGCCGGTGCACAATATGCCGTCGTCTTCGCGTTCCAGATCGCGCCGACGATCATCTTCGTCGCGGCGCTTTTCGCCATCCTGTACTACTTCGGCGTGATGCAGGTCGTCGTGCGCGGCTTCGCGTTCGTGATGAACCGCGTCATGGGCGCGAGCGGCGCGGAGTCCCTGAACATCGCGGCGAGCATCTTCATGGGCCAGACCGAGGCGCCCCTCACGATCCGGCCGTACTTGACGCGCATGACCGAGTCCGAGTTGATGACCGTGATGACGTCGGGCATGGCGCACATCTCCGGCGGCATCATGGCCGCGTATATCGCCTTCGGCGTCGAGCCGAAGCACCTGCTGACGGCCGTGATCATGACGGCGCCGGGCACGCTGCTGATGGCGAAGATGTTCGTGCCCGAGACCGGGACGCCCGAGACGATGGGGACCGTCCGGCTCCACATCGAGAAGACCGACGTCAACGTGATTGACGCCGCGGGCCGCGGCACGTCGGAGGGCTTGAGCCTGGCCCTGAACGTCACCGCGATGCTGATCTCGTTCGTGGCCCTCATCGCTCTCGCAAACGCGGTCCTCGGCTATGTCGGTGGGTGGGCGCACCTGCCCGGTCTCAGCCTGCAGCAGATCTTCGGCTGGGTGTTCGCGCCGGTCGCATGGTGCCTGGGCGTGCCCTGGCACGACGCCAGCGTCGTCGGCAACCTGCTCGGCACGCGAATGGTCCTCAACGAGTTCATCGCGTTCGCGCAGCTGGGACCGTTGAAGGCGTCGCTCGACCCACGGTCCTTCACGGTCGCGACCTTCGCGCTATGCGGGTTTGCCAACTTCTCCTCCATCGGGATTCAAATCGGCGGCATCGGCGCGCTCGTGCCCGAGCGTCGCCACGACCTCGCCAGGCTCGGGCTACGTGCGATGTTCGCTGGCACCTTGGCGAACTTCATCTCGGCCTGTATCGCGGCGATGCTCCTCTGATGTCTCTCTTCGATCGCGTGAGCGGGACGGCGGCGTGGTTGTCGGCGCGGATCGCGCCGGCGCCGGACGTGGCGCTCGTGCTCGGGTCGGGTCTCGGTGCATTCGGCGAGCGGCTCGCCGCGTCGACGGTCGTTCCATACGCCGAAATCCCGCATTGGCCGGCCTCGGGTGTCATTGGCCATGCCGGGAAGCTCGTGGTCGGCACCGTGAGCGGGCGCCGCGTGCTCGCCCTGTCCGGCCGGGTGCACCTCTATGAGGGCCACGACCAGTCGACCGTCACGTTCGCGACCCGGGTGATCGGGCGGCTCGGCGTGAAGACCGTGATCTTGACCAATGCTGCCGGTGGCATCAAGACGAGCTTCCGGCCTGGCGCGTTGATGCTGATCACGGACCACATCAACTTGCAGGGGACTAACCCGTTGATGGGCGCGAACGATGAACGCTTTGGCCGTCGCTTTCCGGACATGAGCGAGGTCTACTCCCGCCGGTTACGCAGCCTGGCCGACGCCGCGGCCCGCACGCTCGGGCTGGCCCTCGAGCACGGTGTCTATGTCGCGCTGACCGGTCCGAGCTACGAGACCCCGGCTGAGATTCTGGCGCTGCGTGCGCTCGGCGCCGACGCCGTGGGCATGTCCACCGTGCCCGAGGCGATTGTCGCCCGCCACATGGGGCTCGAAGTCCTGGGCATCTCGTGCATCTCGAACATGGCTGCCGGCATCCTGCCGCAGCCGTTGACGGAAGAAGAGGTCATTGAGACCACGGCCCGCGTGAGCCGCGAGTTCATCTCCCTCCTGGAGGGCGTCCTTGAACGACTCTGATCGGCTCGTGGCGGCGGCGCGCGCAGCCCGCGATCACGCCATCGCGACCTACTCGCACTTCAAAGTCGGAGCCGCGCTCCTCTCGCGGACGGGGAAGATCTACGCCGGCTGCAACGTCGAGAACGCGTCGTATGGGTTGACGATGTGCGCCGAGCGCGTCGCGCTCTTCAAGGCCCTCTCGGAGGGCGAGCGCGAGTTCGCCGCGATCGTCGTCGTGGCCGACACGGCCGCGCCGACGCCGCCGTGCGGCTCGTGCCGACAGTTGCTCTGGGAGTTCTGCGGCGACGTGCCCGTCATCATGGCCACGCCCACTCGCGTGGTGGTCGAATTCCAGATGAAAGACCTCCTGCCCCTACCCTTTGACGGGCGTCTGCTGACCGGCTGATATCATCGGCCGATGTTGCCCACCATCGCGTGGCAGGACGGCGAGGTCGTGATGATCGACCAGCGCAAGCTGCCCGGGCAGGAGGTATACGTCCACTGTAAGACCGCCAAGGACGTCGCCAAGGCGATCAAGACGATGGTGATTCGCGGCGCGCCGGCCATCGGCGTGGCGGCGGCCATGGGCATCGCGCTCGGGATGGGCAAGAGCCCGGCGCAAGGCACCCGGCAGTTCGCCGTGGAGTTCACGAAGCTCTGTGACCTCATGGCGGGCACGCGCCCGACCGCGGTGAATCTGTTTTGGGCGATCGATCGGTTGAAGCGATCGTTCGCCGCGGGCGTTCAGGCCGGCGAGTCCGTGGCCCAATTGAAGGCCCGACTCGCGGGCGAGGCCACCGCGATTCATGACGAAGATATCCAGAGCTGTCGAGCGATGGGGCGCTTCGGCGCGGACCTCGTTGGCGCGGCGGCACGAATCCTGACGCATTGCAACGCCGGGTCGCTCGCGACCGCCGGGTATGGCACCGCCCTCGGCGTGATTCGAGCGGCGGCTGAGCAGGGCAAGGTCCGCCAGGTCTACGCGGATGAGACGCGGCCGTTTCTGCAAGGCGCCCGCTTGACGGCCTGGGAGCTCGTGCGCGACCGGATTCCGACGACCGTCATCACCGAGAGCATGGCCGGCCCGTTGATGCAGCGCGGGGAGATCGACTTCATCGTCGTCGGCGCGGATCGCATCGCGGCGAATGGCGACGTCGCGAACAAGATCGGGACGTACACCGTGGCGATCCTCGCCGAGGCGCACAGCGTGCCGTTCTACGTGGCGGCGCCACTCTCGACCATCGACCTCGGGACGGCCGACGGCAGCCAGATTCCAATCGAGGAGCGCAACCCGAGAGAGATGACGCATCTGGGTCCCACGCGGCTCACGCCCGATGGGGCCACGGTGTGGAACCCAGCCTTTGACGTGACGCCGTATCGGCTCGTGACCGGCATCATCACGGAGCGCGGTGTGGCCAGGCCGCCCTATGCCGAGAGTCTGCACGCGCTCTTCGAGTCCGGCGCGCGACACGAGGCGACGCCCGAGGCGGGCTCAGATGAACGTCCTCGGAATTGAGACGTCGTGCGATGAGACGGCCGCGGCCGTCGTGTCCACAACGGGCGATGTGGGCCGCCCGTGGGTGCTCCGGTCGAACGTGATTGCGTCCCAAACCGCCATCCATCGCGAATGGGGTGGCATCGTGCCCGAGATCGCGTCGCGCCAGCACGTGCGCGATATCTGCGGCGTGGTCGATCGGGCGCTGGCGGACGCCGCCGTGGACTGGTCGGGCGTGGACGCGATTGCCGTGACCCGGGGCCCCGGCCTGATCGGATCGCTCCTGGTAGGCGTGGCGTTCGCCAAGGCCGCGGCCGCGGCCCTCGGCCGGCCCGTCGTCGCCGTGCACCACCTGGCAGGGCACATCGAGTCCATCGTCCTCGAGCATGGCGAGATCCCCCTGCCCGCCGTGGTCCTCGTCGTGTCAGGTGGCCACACGAGCCTGTATTTCATCCCCGAACCAGGGATCTATCGACTGATCGGACGGACGCGCGATGATGCCGCGGGCGAGGCGTACGACAAGGTGGCCAGGCTTCTTGGGCTCGGGTACCCCGGCGGCCCGATCATCGACCGGCTGGCGCGCGACGGCGACGACCAGGCGGTGCCGCTGCCTCGACCGAAATTCACGCACGCGGATCGGAATGCGCCGCCGCCCGACCTGATGCGGACGGGCCCCGACCTGATGGGGGCGGGCCCCGACCGGTTCCGGGCAGGCAACGCCCGAATCGGTGAGTTCAGCTTTTCAGGCTTGAAGACGGCCGTGGGCCGTGAGTTGGCGTCTCGCGGCGTGCCGGTGGCGACAGGCCTGTCGGGGCCAAGCGGCGCGGGCCCTCTCGGCGCGAAGGACACGGCGGACTTCTGCGCGAGTTTTCAACGTGTGGTCGTCGAGACGCTCGTGACGCAATCGTTCGAGGCTCTGCAGGCGGTCGGGGCCCGGAGTTTGGGCATCGCCGGCGGCGTGTCGGCGAATAGTCGTTTGCGGCATGACGCTGCGATTCGCGGAGAGCGCGAGGGGATTCCCGTCTTTCTTCCGGCGCTCGCCCTCTCGACCGACAACGCTGCGATGATCGCTGCCGCCGGCTTGAGGGCCCTGGATCGCGACGGCGCATCGTCGCTCGTGTTCAATGCCGAAGCGTCGCTGCCCATCTCACGATGAGCACCGGTCGCGACCGGCGGCCGGGAGCCTCTATGCTCGTGCACACCGACTACCTCTGGTTCGAGACGAAACACCGGCGGGAAGTGGTCCGCATCACCGACGAGGTCGCTCGGATTGTGACCGCGAGCGGCGTCTCCGACGGGTTGGCGCTCGTCTCGGCGATGCACATTACGGCCGGCGTCTATGTGAACGACTGGGAGGACGGCCTCATCGAGGACTTTCGGGTGTGGCTCGAGAAGCTCGCCCCCGCCGGCCTCCCGTACCGGCATCACCAGACGGGCGAGGACAACGCCGACGCGCACCTCAAGCGGACGCTCATGGGCCACCAGGTCATCGTGCCGATCACCAACGCCAGGCCGGACCTCGGACCCTGGGAGCAGATCTTTTACGCCGAGTTCGACGGTCGACGGCGGAAGCGCGTGATCGTCAAGGTCATAGGCATCTAGAAGGACCACCCAGTCGGGTCCGACCGGAGGACACGACTGGGTGGCCCCTCGACACGCCGCTGGCGCCCGGGTCGCGTCGACGAAATTGGCAGCGTGCGGTACCATCGTGCCCATGGCAAACAGTCGGAATGGGGCGGCAGCCGACAGAACGGCGGCGGCGAAATGACTGAGTCGTTGCTCGCCCGGGAGCGTGCCTGGGCCCTCGTGACGGAGCACGTCCAGAGCGAGAGCCTCCGAAAGCATTTGCTGGCCGTCGAGGCGGCCGTGCGGGGCTACGCGCGGGAGTGGGGTGAGGACGAGGAGGCGTGGGGCTTCGTCGCCCTCGTGCACGACTTCGACTATGAGAAGTATCCCGATCGGGAGAACCACCCGTTTCGAGGCGTCGAGATTCTGAAGTCGTTGGGCTATCCCGAGTGGGTGACGCGCGCGATCCTGTCGCACGCGGATTATTCCGGCGTCCCGCGCGAGAGCCGCCTCGAGAAGACCCTGTTCGCGTGCGACGAGATGGCGGGTTTCGTCACGGCGGCCGCGCTCGTCCGGCCCTCGAAGAGTGTTCTCGATCTCGAGGCGCCATCCGTCATGAAGCGGATGAAGGACAAGGCCTTCGCCCGAGGGGTGCCTCGCGAGGATCTCATTAAGGGCGCCGCGGAGATCGGATTGCCGCTCGACATCCATATCGGCAACGTCATTCGCCACCTCCGGGTGCAGGCCGACGCGCTTGGCCTGCGAGGGACGCTCTGAGTCCGCGGCCGTGGGCGCCGGCGCGCGGTGGTGTGCGGCTCCGAACCACAACCGGGATGTCCTCGTATAAGCTGATGCGCCCGTCGTCACCGGGCCTGTGATGGACGCTGCCGTCGCGCTCGACCATGTCACCGTCGCGTATGGCTCGAATCGCGCCCTCCGCGATGTGAGCGCGGCATTCCCGAAGGGTGCAGTCGGTCTGCTGGGACCGAACGGCGCCGGCAAGAGCACCCTCCTCAAGGCGCTGCTCGGGTTCATTCCGCCGCAGGCCGGACGGCTCGAGGTGTTAGGTCTCGACGTCGCGTCCAGGCCGCTCGAGGTGCGCGCGCGGCTCGGCTACATGCCGGAGAACGACGGGCACATCCCGGGGATGAACGCCGTGACGTTCGTGGCGTACTGCGCGCAGTTGGCGGGCTTGCCCAAATCAGACGCGATGCAGCGCGCTCACGAGGTGCTCTTCTACGTCGGGCTCGGCGAGGCGCGGTATCGCAACGTCGAGACGTACTCGACCGGCATGAAGCAGCGCATCAAGCTCGCCCAGGCGCTCGTCCACGATCCCGACTTGATGTTCCTCGATGAGCCGACCAACGGCATGGATCCCAAGGGTCGGGACGAGATGCTGGAGCTCGTACGCGATCTCGCCCACAACAAGGGCATGAGTCTCATCCTGTCGTCCCATTTGCTGCCCGACGTCGAGTACGTCTGCGACTACGTCGTCGTCCTCGACAAGGGCGCCGTCGCCGCGGCCGGGCCGATCGAGACCCTCAAAGGACCCGCGGGCCGCGTCTATGAAGTCCGCGTCAAGGGCGACCGGACGGCGTTCGTCGCGGCATTGAACGCCGCTGGCCTCGAGTGCCATGAAACCGACGAGGATCTCCTCCGCGTCTTCGTGCCCGGCGAGCACGCCGGGCCGGGAGCCGACCAGCAGCGGGTCTGCGGCATCGCTCATCAGGTACACGCGCAGGTGCGCCATCTGCGCCCGAGCGTGCCGACCCTGGAAGACGTCTTCGCCAAAGCGATCGGCGAGCCATGAGCCCGATTCACGATCAGAGCTATCGGCATTACGAAGGCTCCCGGACGGCGCCAGGTCGTGGCTGGGCGGTCGTCATGGGGCAGGGCCTGCGCGCGATGACCGACCGGCGGTTCTTTCTGATTGTCCTTATCGCGGCCTGGATCCCATTCATCGTCCGGTCCGTCATGATTTACGCGGCGACGACGAGCACGACCCTGGCCCGGTATGCGCCGATTGACGCGGGCCTGTTTCAGCGCTTCCTGGTCGACCAGGGCATCTTCGTGTTCTTCGTCACAATTTATGTCGGCGCGGGCCTGATCGCGAATGATCGGCGGGCGAACGCGCTCCAGATCTACCTCGCGAAGCCGCTGCACCGCAGCGAGTACATCGCGGGCAAGCTCCTGGTGCTCGTCACCTATTTGGCGCTCATCACGCTCGTGCCGGCGTTGCTCCTGGTGCTCGTCCAGGTGCTGTTGTCGGGCAGCACCGAGTTCCTGCGCGCGAATTCCTTCATCGTCCCGGCGATCGTCCTCGCCTCGGCCCTGCGCATCGTGGTGTGCTCCGTCACGATGCTCGCCCTGTCCTCGCTCACGAAGAGCAGCCGTTTTGCCGGCATCATGTACACAGGGGCGATTTTCTTCACCGACGCGATCTTCGGGGTCCTCGGCATCATCACGGGATCGACGCGGGTCGCATGGACCTCCATCACCGCCAACCTCGACCAGGTGACCGATCTCGTGTTCCGGCAGCCGTTGAGATACGACACACCTGCCCTGGTGTCATTCCTCGTCCTGGCGGGGCTGGTGGTGCTGTCGGCGTCTGTGCTCGAGCGCCGCGTCCGTGGCGTGGAGATCGTGAGATGACCGCGCCGATCATCGCAGCCGATCACCTCTCCAAGTGGTACGGCCAGGTCATCGGCCTGAATGACGTGAGCGTCCAGGTCGGTCCGGGGATCACCGGCCTCCTCGGGCCGAACGGCGCGGGCAAGAGCACTTTCATGAAGGTCATCACCGGGCAACTGCGCCCGAGCAAGGGTGACGTCCGCATTCTCGGCGAGGCGATCTGGGGGAACCCGGGCCTGTTCTTCCGAGTCGGCTTCTGTCCCGAGCAGGATGCCTTCTACGACCGGATGACGGGGCTGGAGTGGGTGTCGGGGCTCGTGCGGCTGAACGGGCTCACCGAGAAGGAGGCGGCCGAGGCCGCGCGCCGGGCCCTCGCAGCCGTCGATCTGTTGGACGCGGCCGACAAGAAAATTGGCGCCTACAGCAAGGGCATGCGCCAGCGCGTGAAACTCGCCCAGGCGATCGTGCACGATCCGGAGTTGCTGATTCTCGACGAGCCACTGGCCGGCATGGACCCGATCGGCCGTCGGAAGACGATGCGGATGATCCGGGAATGGGCGAAGCAGGGGAAGAGTGTGCTGGTCTCGAGCCACATCCTGCACGAGGTCGAATCGATCACGCCGAACATCTTGCTCGTGAACAACGGGCGGATCCTCGCCGAAGGCAACGTCCACCAGATCCGCGACATGATCGACGAGCACCCGCACACGGTGTACATCCGCGCCGCCGATCCGCGCGGTCTGGCGCGCGAGTTCCTGTCGCACGCCGACGTGCTGAGCCTGCGATTCGAATCGGGCGCCGTCGTCGTCGAGACCGGAAAGCCCGACGAGTTCTATGGCGCGCTGACCGACCTCGTGGCGTCGGGCGGCTATGGCGCGGTCGAGGAAGTCACGTCGCCAGACGATAACCTGCAGGCAGTTTTCAAGTACCTGGTGAAAACATGACGCGCCCATCGCCGAACTTCCTGAGCGCCTCGGCGCGGGTCTTCGACCTCTCGCTCGGCGAGATGTTGTGGTCGCGACGCACCGTGTTCATGTCGCTCGTCACGGGCGTGCCGGTGCTGATGGCGCTCGCGGTCCGCGCGGCCGATGCCTTTGGCGGGCACGTCCGCATCAGCAACGTCGCGGTGAACGGACCGGCGATCTTCGGCATGATGATCTGGTTTTTCTTCGTGCGGTTCACCGTGCCGGTACTGGCGGTGTTTTACGGCACCGCCCTTATTGCCGACGAAGTCGAAGACAAGACCATTACCTACCTCTTCACCCGTCCGATCCCGCGGGGCGCGGTGCTCGTCGGGAAGTTCCTCGCCTACCTGGCGTGCACGATTGGCGTCGTCCTGCCGTCGGTTGTGATCGTCTGGATTCTCATCGTGCCGATGGGCGGGTCGCTCGGCGAGAACTTCCTGAATCTGGTGACCGACCTGTGCATTTTGGCCCTCGGACTGGCCGCCTACGGAGCCGTCTTCGCTTGCATCGGGTCGGCGCTCAAGCGGCCAGTGATCGTCGGCCTGGTCCTCATCCTCGGCTGGGAACCGGCCGTCCTGGCCGTTCCCGGATACTTGAAGCGCCTGACGGTCGGCTACTACGTTCAGGGCCTCGTCCCGCACGCGATGCCGAACGATTCGATGTTGAGCCTTCTTCAGGGCATGGTGCGCGAGACGCCGTCCTTGGCTGAGAGCCTGACGGTGATCGGCCTGATCACGGTGATTTGCCTCGCAATTGGCGCCCGAAACGTGGCCCACCGCGAGTATGTCCTCGAACAGTGACAAACCGTGGAACCGGGTCGGGCTGCAATATCGTCTAAGTTCTTGAGGGGCTCCTCACTATGACTCGCCGAACCCGCTGGTTCCTGGTCGGCTCAGCACTGATCGTCGTCGTGGGTCTCTGCACGGGCCTCGTCGCTTACTACAACGGTGGTCTGTCGCTGCTCGGCCCTGGCCCTGGGCCCGCCGAGCTCGCCTACGTCCCTGAAACCGCGACCATCGTGGCCTATGCCAATGTTGGTGAGATCATGAAGTCCGATCTGCGCAAGCGGCTGCAGGCCGTCTTGCCGGCAGGCCAGGGCAAGAACCAGCTTCAATCCGAAATTGGCGTCGACCTCGAGCACGACATCGACACCGTCGTGGCGGGATTTGGCATCGCCGCCACACCCGAGACCACGGGAGCCCCCGAGACCACAGCTAATGACACGCCAGAGACGACCAAGACCTCGCCCGGCCAGAACGCGGTCGAGCGCACGGTGGTGTTGATTCGCGGCCGCTTCGACCAGCCGCGTATCGAGGGCGTGCTGAAGGAGCACGGTGGCACGGTTGAGGACTACAAGGGCAAGCACCTCCTCGAGGAGGGCACCGGCTCCCCGATGAGCCAGATGGGCCATCTCCCAGGGGCCGTGGCGTTCCTCGAACCCGGCCTCATCGCACTCGGGAGCGTCCAGGCCGTCCGTGAGGCGATCGACACGCGCAGCGACGGCAAGAGTGTTCGCAAGAATGCTGAAGTGATGAAATTCGTCGCCAGCCTCGATCCGGCCAGTAATGCCTGGGTGACAGGCCGGCTGGATGCCGTGACCAAGAACGCAAACGTACCGGCGGTAGCCAAGGAGCGCCTGGCGGCCGTCCAGTGGATTTCGATGTCCGCCCGCGTCGACGGCGGCGTGAGCGGCGTGGTTCGCGCCGAGGCGCGTGACGATCAGTCCGGCGAGGATCTGCGCTCTGTGGTGCGCGGCGGCCTGGCCGCGGCACGCCTGATGGGCGGCCAGAACGCGAAGCTGGACGTCGCGATCAACTCCCTCCAGCTCTCAGGGTCCGGAAGAGATCTCGCGCTCTCGTTCACCTTGCCGCCAGACTTGCTCGACATGGCCAACGGCATCGCGGGCCTGAGGAATCTCGCATCCGGGAAGCACTAGCCTCCCAGCCTCCCAGGCTTCCCGCCTCCCGGCCTTCAGGGCCTCTTGATCCCCTGTGATTTAATCGACGGATGACACCTGTCTTCGTCGTCGGCGCCGCGCGTACGCCGATTGGGCGATATGGCGGCACACTCCGCGAGACGCATCCCGCGGAACTGGGTGCGGTGGCCGCGCGGGCCGCGATCGCTCGCGCGCGTCTCGAGCCGTCGGATGTCGACGAGACCTTGATCGGCCACGGCCGGCAGGCCGGATCGGGCCCGAATCCTGGGCGCCAGGTCGCTCATCGCGCAGGAGTGCCGTTCGCGGCGCCGGCCCAGACCATCAACCAGGCCTGTGCGTCGTCCCTGCAGGCCGTCGCGCTCGGCGCCCAGGCCATCCTGTTAGGCCAGTCGTCGATTGTCCTCGCGGGCGGGATCGAGTCGATGAGCCGGATGCCGTACCTCGTCGACAGCGCGGACGCCCGGTGGGGCCACAAGATGGGCAACTTCACGCTCGTCGATGCGATGTATCGCGATGGGTTTTTCGACCCCCTGTCCAACCTGATCATGGGCCAGACCGCCGAAGTGCTGGCCCGGCAGTACGGCATTACGCGCGAAGCCTCTGACGCCTTCGCCCTCGAGAGCCAGCGAAAGGCCGAGGCCTCGATGAGAGCCGGCCACTTCCGCGCCGAACTGGCGCCCGCGCCCGGGAACGATGCGAAAGGGAAGCCCGTCACGTTGGAGGTCGACGAGCACCCGAGATTCGGGAGCACCATCGAGGGCCTCCGAAAGCTGGCCCCCGTGTTCGATGAGGTGGACGGCGCCCGCGGCATCATCACGGCCGGCACGTCGTCGGGCATCACTGATGGCGGTGCCGCGGTGGTCCTGGCCGGCGCTGAGGCGGTCAAGGCCAGGGGGCTCGAGCCCCTAGCGCGGATCGTCGGCTGGGCGACGGCCGGCGTCGACCCGCGCGTGATGGGCATTGGCCCCGTGCCGGCCATCCAGAAGCTTTTCGCCCGGATCGGCTGGACGATGGGCGAAGTCGATCTGGTGGAGCTGAACGAGGCGTTCGCGCCCCAGGTCCTGGCGGTCCTGCGAGATGTGCCGATCGAGGCCGCGCGCCTGAACGTCAACGGCGGTGCGATCGCACTCGGACATCCCATCGGCGCGACCGGCGCCCGCCTCCTCGTGACGTTGCTCTACGCAATGGCGAGCCGCGGCGCCCGCCGGGGCCTGGCGACCCTCTGCGTCAGCGGAGGGCTGGGGATGGCGCTCGCCGTCGAGCGGGAGTGACGAGCGCGCGCGAGCGGCGTGGGGCGATGGGCCCCACGAGCGAGGCACGCCAGACGGGGTGCAGGGGTCCCCGCCGATCAACGGGTGGAGCGCGGCCGAGCGGTGTGGGGCGATGGGGCCCCACGAGCGAGGCGCGCCAGGCGGGGTGCAGGGGTCCCCGCCGATCAACGGGTGGAGCGCGGCCGAGCGGTGTGGGGCGGTGGGGCCGCACGAGCGAGGCGCGCCAGGCGGGGTGCAGGGGTCC
>Ga0182024_10008872_pt1 | contig 21008 bp, 18 predicted proteins | sample P32metaG_FD_120480 | JGI IMG/M metagenome (GOLD analysis project Ga0182024, IMG submission 120480) | Permafrost microbial communities from Stordalen Mire, Sweden - P3-2 metaG (Illumina Assembly) | ecosystem: Environmental > Terrestrial > Soil > Wetlands > Permafrost | place: Sweden: Stordalen...
AGTTCGCCAAACGCGTGGCGCGCAAGATCGGGGAATTGACCGGCTACCCGTTCGTCACCGCGCCGAACAAGTTCGCGGCGCTCGCGTCGCACGACTCGCTGGTGATGGCCAGCGGCGCGCTGAAGACGCTGGCGGCATCGCTGATGAAGATCGCCAACGACCTGCGCTGGCTCGCGAGCGGCCCCCGCTGCGGCATCGGAGAAATCTCACTGCCGGAAAACGAACCCGGTTCCTCGATCATGCCGGGCAAGGTGAACCCAACCCAGTGCGAGGCCATGACCATGGTCGCCGTGCAGGTGATGGGCAACGACGCGGCCATCGGCTTCGCCGGATCGCAGGGCAACTTCGAGCTGAATGTCTTCAAGCCGGTGATCATTTTCAATTACCTCCAGTCGGTGCGGCTCCTGACCGATTCGTGCCGCTCGATGGTCGATCACTGCGTCATCGGCATCGAGCCGAACCGGGAACGGATCGCCCATTTCCTCAACGATTCGCTCATGCTCGTGACCGCTCTCAATCAGAAAATCGGCTACGACAAGGCGGCGGAAATCGCGAAGACCGCGCACAAGGAACATGCAACCCTGCGCGCCACGGCGATCAAGCTCGGCCATCTGACCGGCGAGGAATTCGACGCCACGGTGAAGCCCGACGAGATGACACATCCGTAGGTCAAAGGGCATCACAAACCCAACGACGGTGGGCGCAGACCGCCGCCACAACTGCCCTCCGCAGGAGTGGAGAATAGGGGATTCGAACCCCTGACCTTCTCATTGCGAACGAGACGCTCTACCAACTGAGCTAATTCCCCATAATTGCCGAACGACGATACTACACTGTCTTGAAAAAAGATGGCAAGACCAAGTGGCCCGTCAGGATGATTATCCCAAAGCTGCTTTTTGCAACGTACTCAGCTTCTTGATTCCCTTCGTCGCGAGGGCAAGGAGAGCGGCGAATTCCCTGGGCGAGAAGGTGCTTTCTTCGCCGCTGGCCTGGACTTCGATGAACTGTCCCTTTCCGGTCATGACGACGTTCATATCGGTCTCGGCGTCTTTGTCCTCGACGTAATCGAGATCGAGCAGCGGGCGGCCACCGACGATGCCGACGCTGACGGCGGCGAAGGGCGTCTTGATCGGCGACTTGGCGGAATCCTTGAGGAAGCCGCCTTTGCGCAGCTTGCGTATGGCGAGTTCGAGCGCGACGTAAGTGCCAGTGATGGCCGTGGTGCGGGTGCCACCGTCGGCGGCGAGAACATCGCAATCGACGCAGAGCGTGCGCGGGCCGAGGGCTTCCAGGTCGACGGCGGCTCGGACGCTGCGTCCGATCAGCCGCTGGATTTCCGTGCTGCGTCCGTCGATCCGGCCCTTGGTGATGTCGCGCGCTTTGCGGTCCAGTGTCGAGTAGGGCAGCATGGAGTACTCCGCCGTGATCCAGCCGCCTGTGACCTTCTGTTCCTTCATCCAGCGCGGGACGTTTTCCTCGACCGTGACGGCGCAGATGACCTGCGTGCGTCCGCAACTGGCGAGAACTGATCCGGCGGCGTGAGGCGCGATGCCGGCTTTAAAAGTGATGGGGCGAAGTTGGTCGGGACGACGACCATCGTGACGGCGGGTTGATTTGGAGGATGGCATGGGTGCAGTTTGAATAAATAGTTAGAGGTCCCTCGACAAGCTCGGGATGACAATCTTTTTTAATAAGTCGCTTACGCGACTGAATCGGTCAGGCCGGAGGCTGACCCTCCATCGGGTTTTCTTTTTCAAGTTCGAGCTTGGTGAGAATTTCCATGACACGGTCGCCGCGCTCCACCGCACGGTCGAAGCGGAAGAGAAGTTGCGGCGTGAACTTGAGCCCGAGGCGGCGTCCGATGAAGCTTTGCCAGGCCTTCCGGTTGCGGTTAAGCACCTTGAGCGCCTGCTCCTCTTCCAACTCGGGATGAAGCGTGCTGACGTAGATGTAAGCCTGGCGCATGTCGGGCGGCAGCTCGACGGAGGAGATGGTAATGAGGAGCCCCTCCAGATCGAGGGATTGGCTCATGCAGGCGGCGAGTTCCTTGCGCAGGACCTCGGCCACGCGAACGGTGCGGCGTGTGGACATATCACTAATCTCAACGAAACCGGGGAAGGATGCAACCTCCTCCGAAGGGGAATATTTTTTAGCGAAGCTTTACCGCCCTCCGCAGGATACCGCCCTCCGCAGGAGCTTTTCCTTGCGCGGGACGGCAAGGTACCGCTTAATGGCGCTGTTCATGAATAAGTGTTTTTGGCGTCTTGTGCTGGTGGCCGGTACCGCAATGATCCTGGCCGGTTGCGGCAACAAAGAAACGAAGGAGGCCCTCCAAAAAGCGACCGCGCTGGAGGACCAGAAGCAATACCAGGATGCCAACAACGTCCTGGTAGAAGCGTTGCAGACGCGAGAGGCCAAAATTCGCGCCGATGCCGGGGTGCCCGCCGATTCAACTGCGGCCGATGCGCTGAACAAAAAAGTGCAGTCGGATTCGGAAATCCTCAAAATGGAGCGCGCCCAAATCCCGCTTTATCTTTACATGGAACGGGCCGATATGGCCTCGGCCGTTTACGCCGATATTCTGGCCGGCAATCCAGCCGATTCCGTGGTTTACGATACGTTGCACAACCAGGACCCGCTGATTCGCACCGGGGCCGTGCGTATCCTTGGCCTGACGGGACAACCCGCGGCAATCAACGCGCTGGCCGGGGCGACGAAGGACCCGGACCAGGACGTGCGCCGGTCCGCCATGGTTGCACTGGGATCAATCAAAGACCCCCAGACAGTCGGACCGCTGATCGACGGCTTGAAGGATTCCTACTGGTTCGCCCGGTCGGAAGCGGCCAACGCCCTCGGACAAGAGCATGATGGGCGCGCGGTCAAACCGCTGCTCGACGCCGTAATGGATTCGGACAGCACGGTGCAGAGCTCGGCGGAAACCGCCCTGTTGTTTATGAGCAAGGGACCGGACGCTCCCGCGCCGCCGGACGATCTTGCCAGCCGGTTGAACGATTCGAATCCGAAGGTGGTCCTGATCTCAGCCGTCTGCCTGGCCATGCTCAAGGACGCCCGGGCGATCCCCGTTCTGCTGAAATTGATCTCCTCACCCGATCTGACCACGCGTCTGGATGCAGTCAAAGGGCTGGGCGAAGTGGGCGATCCCTCAGTCATTCCCACGTTGCGCCAAACGCTCAAGGATCCGGACGTCAATATGCGCGGATGGAGCATCATCGGTTTGGGCAATTTGAAGGACCAGGGTTCGTTAACTGATTTGCGCGCGATTGCGGCCGATGCCAGCGAACCAGCCACAATTAAGGCGGCGGCAGAAGCGGCGATCAACCATATCGCGCCCTCGACGACTCCGCCCGATCCCTCGGCGACTCTCCCGAGCAGCCCGTAATGAATAGGAAATAAGATCAGGACGCCGGCTCGCCCGCGTCCCGATGCGCGGCGATGATGTCATCGAGCACGCGACGGACGTCCTCCAGACCGGTCGCAGGAATGACGATGGAATCGCGACGCCCGTTGGCATCCTCGGTGATGCGGAGAAACCGGCCTCGGGGATTCTCGCGCAAGTCGAAAATGAAAGTCTTGCGCTCGACAGCGATATTTTCACTTTTCAAAACGGCATCCATCCTTGAACCTCAAATTAAAGCTTTTCAGAGCAAACTAACCAAGACAAGCCGCCTGTCAAACGAGTCACGGCATTTGTAATCTGCTCCTCAAGAATCGACACCGTTTGAATCAAGGCTTGGCGGGCAACGCGAGCCAGGGGCGGAGATGGATTTCGGACGGCTGGCTGGCTTGGGCGGGTTGGAAATGAATGTCGACCGCGCCGGTCTGGTTGAGGGGCCAGACCTGGCAGAAATCGGGGACGGTTGCGGCATCGGTGGCATTGAGTTGACGGTCGCGAGGCGGGATTTGGAGCCAATCCCTTACCTGAAGCGAGCGGAGCCAAGCTTCGTCCGGCGGCGGGTCGGCGGCCATGACGAGAACGTCGGCGTGGAGTCCCGGATAGGCGGCAAGAAGGTCCTGTTGCGTGGACGCGCCGATTCTGCCCGCCCAGAGAAGCGTCTGGTTTCCCGCGTGGAAGAGAAGCACCAGCGCGCGATCCTCGGCGCGGCTTTCGGAGCTGTCAGCGACGGGATTGAGGACGTCGACGCTCAAGCCGGGCCCAAGTTGAAAACTCTCGCCCTGTTGCCATGACTCCGCCTCCCGGCCCGTCAGCGCAGCCAATTCGGGCAATGTTTTTTCCACCGGCGAACGGGTGCGCAGGATCGGAACGACGAGATGTTGCGGCTGAAAATCGCGGACGATGGCCTCCGCGCCGCTGTTGTCGGGACCGCTCATTTCCGCGAGGACGAGTCCGTCGAGCCGGTTGATGCCGTAGAATTGGAGGAGGTGCCAGGTGGTCGAGGGCGTGGGACTTTCGCGCCCGGTGTTGAAGAGCCACGCCTGGTTGTCAGAACGGACAAGCAGGCACGCGCTGTCCTGCAACGGCGCGACGACGAAGGAAGGCGTCGGCGAGGAAAGCGTGCGCAGATCGGGCACGTTGATCGCCGCGCCGGGTTTGTGGGCGAAAAATCCGACGAAGAGAATGAGCAGGCGAGCGAAGAGCCAGTTCGCATTATTGAGCAGGGCCGCGAGCGTCGTGCTGACGAGCGAAACCATCACGCTCAGCGTGCCGACGATGGTGATGAGTCCCGCCGCAGGTATGACGACGAGATTGGCGAGAATGGAGATGGGCGTGATCTGGTGAAAATCTATCGCGGTAATCGGTTCCATGATGACCGTGGCGGCGATGCCTGAGGCGAGAAGCAAAGCCGTCCCAAGCCAGAAGCGTTCTTCGATTTTTTGCGCCGGGGTGAGTAATTCCCAGGGCAGAAAGGGATCGGTTGCGAAAGGCCCGGCGAGCAGACGCATGAGCGGCACCGCGAAAAGAATCAGGCCGAGCACGATGCCGAAGGAGAGTTGCGCGCCGAAATCAAGCAGGACGGACGGGTTCCAGACGAGCATGGCCAGAAACGCGAGCGACCAGCAGCCGAGCGAGTTGAGCGGACGCCCCAGCCGCCACGCGAGGAGGATGGCCATGGCCATGACGGTCGCGCGGACCGCGCTGGCAGGCGAGCCGGTGAGCAGGCAATAGAGCAACACGATTGGCGCGATCATCCAGGCCCAACGCCAGCGGACGAGGCCGCAGAGTTGCAGCAGAATGATCGCAACCACGAACATCTCGGCGATATTCTGGCCGCTTACGGCGAAGACGTGCATCGTGCCGGTGCGGCGGAAATTCTGCTCGATGTCGGCGGGGATTTCCTGGCGATAACCGATGAGCATTCCGGCGAGGAAATCGGCCATGCGCGGGTCGTCCTCGAGGCCGATCTGGAGCCGCTCGTAAGCCCAGTCGCGCGCGCGAAAGGAAAGATTTTGCCAGAAGTCGCCGCCGCCGGTCTCGGTGCGCTGCCAGTCGAGCGCGGGAATCGTCGCGTCATAATAGATTCCCTGCCGGGCCTCGAAGGCTCGGTAGTCGAGTTCGCCCGGACAGAGCGGCGGCGCGACCGGGACGAGCGCGGTAGCGAATTCGAGGCGGTCGCCGCAGAGGAGTTCCTTCGCGGGACCGACAAGGGTGCAGCGGACGTCGCCCTGCGCGGGTTGCCACGGCATGTCGATGTCGGCGCCGAAAAGACGCCCCCCGGTCGGTCGCCACGCTTCCATGCGCAGGACAAACGAGGTGCGGTCGAGCGTGCGGCGTGAGGCGTGCGCGGAAAGCTGTGCCGCCGGTTCCTCGACAATGAGGCCGCGCCATTGCGTGGAGTCGAGGGTCTTTTCATTGGGGAGACGGCGGAGGTCGTCCATTGGTATCGAAATGCTGATGAGCAGCGTGTGAACGAGTCCGACGCAGGCAACGAAAATGTAGAACGCGGCGAGCGAGGCTTTTTCGTAGCAGCCCAGGACAAACCAGAGCACGCCCGCGAGACAAAAGAGAGTCAGTGCGCCGGACAGCGACATCAAACCATCGAGGCCAATCAGGCAGCCTATCGCAAAAGCGAGGCTGACTGAGAAAAGCGGAGCGCGCGGCGAGAGCATCCGCCCTTTCAGTTAGGGAGAATTTCATGCCGGGAACACTAAGGACGTAGAGGTGTTGTATTTTATAAAGACCAAGATTGTAGAGGTGTGGAAAAGACACCCGGAGAAGCGGAAAAATTTATTAAAGTCAGGTTGCGTGCCTTGCGCAAAAAGGCGGGACTTACCCAGGAGGAATACGCCGAGCTGGCCAAATTCTCTTACAAGTACTACCAGGGGATCGAACGCGGTCAATGGACTAATTTACGGTTAAGAACGCTGGAAAAGCTGGCCCGTGGTTATGGCCTGGCTCTTCATGAATTATTTTCGCCGAGAACGCCCCGCCCAAAAATTCCGAAATAAGAGAGGGAGGAATAGTTAGAGATCCTTCGACTGCGCCGAAACAAGTTCGGCTTGCTCAGGATGACAGGCGTTTTTAATAAGTCGCTGACGCGACCGACGGTCATAGACCGCCGCTACAACTGCACCGCTACCACAATAATTGTTGCCTCGGGCTGGGAGGGTTTGTATTGTCTATGGAAACAGTAAACAACCCAATTCACCCTCTCATTTTATGCCTATCTACAACAGCGTTCTCGATACCATCGGCCGTACTCCGCTCATCAAATTAAACCGCGTAACGGAGGGCCTCGACGCGACAATCGCGGTGAAAGCCGAATTTTTCAATCCGCTCGGCAGCGTGAAGGATCGTATCGGCCTGGCGATGATCGAGGCGGGCGAGAAGGCGGGCAAGATCACGAAGGACACGATCATTGTCGAGCCGACCTCGGGCAATACCGGCATCGCGCTGGCGTTCGTGGCCGCGGCCAAAGGCTACAAGCTGATTCTGACCATGCCGGAAAGCATGTCGCTGGAGCGGCGCACGCTGCTCGCGCTGCTCGGCGCGAAGCTGGTGCTGACGCCGGCGGCGGAAGGCATGAAGGGCGCGATCGCGAAGGCGAAGGCGATTCAGGAAGAGACGCCAAACGCATTCATCCCGCAACAGTTTGAAAATCCCGCGAACCCGGAGATTCATCGCAAGACGACGGCCGAGGAACTCTGGAAGGACACCGATGGCAAGATCGATATTCTCGTTTCGGCGGTGGGAACGGGCGGGACGATCACCGGCGTCGCGGAAGTGATCAAGGAACGGAAGCCCGGCTTCAAGGCAATTGCGGTCGAGCCGAAGGATTCTCCCGTAATTACGCAAACCTTGAAGGGCGAGCCGCTGAAGCCCGGCCCGCATAAGATCCAAGGCACCGGGGCCGGTTTCGTGCCGGGAAATCTCCATCTGAAAATCGTCGATGAGGTCATCACCGTGACCAATGACGAAGCTCTGGTCATGGCGCGCCGTCTGGCCAAAGAGGAGGGTCTCCTGGTGGGCATCTCAACCGGCGCGAATGTCCATGCGGCGATCCAGGTGGCGAAACGTCCCGAAAACAAAGGGAAGCTGATCGTGACCATCGGATGCAGCACGGGTGAGCGTTATCTTTCGACCGCTCTGGCCGAGGAAGCGCGCAAGGAAGTTGGGGCGTAAAAAAGGTAGCTGTCGCATGAAACTTGGTCGGCCGAGCTCTTACCAGCGCAGCTACTGGAGAAGCGGAAAAACATGCCTAAATGACAGTCGTTGCGTTAAATAGCCAAGTGCAAGTAACGCGATGGATTCTACTCGAATCCTTTTGTTTTTTACTTGCATAATTTAACTTCCTAAACTACTTATCTATAGGCAAGTATACTTGCGCTTCGATTCCACTCGTCATGGAATCGTGTAAATGTATTCTTTCCCATTTCACTTGAGAACAGCATTGTGAAAGATGTGACTATCCGAACCCAGTCCGTACCGCTTCGGCAGCCTATTGTGCTGCGTCCGTCTTCACAGGGGCCGACGGATACGCAATCCGTGCAGGGAAATCTGCCATCGGCAGATCAGCCTTCAGAAGCTCAACCGTCGCCGGGCACCGCGGAATCGGAAATCCAAAATCTCCGGGACGAACTGGCCAATTGTCACCGGAGCCTGGAGCAATGGACTCACGCGGAGGTGGAATGGAGCCAGCAGCGTCGGCTCTTCCAGATCATGACCGACAACGTGTCGGATCTCATCGTGTTGCTGGATCATCAGGGTCACCGGACGTGGAATAATCCGGCCTACAGTCACCTCATGGGCTATGCGCAGGAGGAACTGGTGGGAACCTACGCACTGGCGGAAGTCCATCCCGACGACCAGGCGCGGGCAACCGAGGCTTTGAATCTAACCATCCAGCAGGGTTCAACCCAGCAGGTAGAATATCGGGTGCAACAGAAAGACGGCGGCTGGGTGAATCTTCAAACCGAAACGATCCCGGTTCACGATCCCGACGGCCACGTTGAGTCGGTCTTGCTGCTGGCCGTCGATAAGACGGAAAAAATGAAGCTGTCGGAAGCGCTGGCGCTGGCGTCAACCGAAGCCACGGCGGCGGGTTTGGTCGAGGGGATGGCGCGCGATTTCGATCAGATTTTGACCAATGTCACCGGCAATCTGACCATCGCGAAAAACTTGAACGGCCCGCACAATGCCATCGCAGTGCGCTTGAATGAAATGGAGCGCTCGCTCCAGCGCGCCCGTGATCTCATCGAGCAGATGTTTTCCATCAGCCCCGAGCAGGCCGGCCCCAGGGTCCGGATCGCACTCGAGCCGACGGTGCAGGAAGCCGTCTCCACCGTCTTGCGGGGAACCATGATCCGGGCAGAATATCTTTTCCCGCGCAGCCTGCCCGAAGTCGACGTCGATAAGGAGGCGTTCTCCCACGCGATTCGGAACATCGTCACCAATTCCGTGCAGTCGATGGACAAAGGGGTGGTTCGATTCTCCGCGGAAAACATTCCCCACACGCAATTTTCCTACCGCCCCGATCTTCCCCTGAAAGTCGGCGATTATGTCTGTCTCCACATCCAGGACCAAGGCCATGGCATACCGGAAAAAGCGCTGCCCCGCGTATTCGAGCCTTACTTCACGACGCGCAGTGGATCGCAGGGTCTCGGACTCACGACGGCGCTTTCCTCGATTCAGCGGATGGGCGGGACGATTCTCATCGATTCCACTCCCGGCGTGGGCACCACGGTTTCGCTCTACCTGCCCGCAGCGACCGGCACCGGCACGCCGGGAACGGGGCCTTTGCCCACCGCCTACGCCTCAGCGCCCCTGCCCGCGTCGACAACATCGGCCTTGCACAGCGCCCCCGGCGTATTGCCGAAGATGGGGCACAAGAGACGCATTCTGTTGATGGACGACGAACAGATGATCCTGGATATCGTCAGCCGGATGCTCGGCCATCTCGGCTACGAAGTCACCACCTGCACGGATGGTTCGCAGGCCATCGCCGCTTTTGCCAAATCCAAATCGCATTCGGAACCGTTCGATGTCGTGATGATGGATTTGGTGATTCCCAATGGCGTGGGTGGCCAGGACGCCGTGCATACCATCAAAAAAATCGATCCCGGCGCAAAAGTCATCGCGAGCAGCGGACACCTCGAACATCCGGTCATGCTCGATCACAAGAAATTCGGATTTAACGCCGTGCTCGAAAAGCCCTACAAACTGGAAAAGCTCCAGCAAGTGATCGAAACGGTCATCAACGCGCCAGCGGCTTAGACTACTCGTCGCGCATCGAATCGGGATCGAGCCCGGTCGAGCGGCACCATTCGGCGTAGGCTGCAGGCGCGATTTCCGAGGGCTTGATTTCGCTGCGCCCACCCCAGAAAACATTGGTGTAGCTGAAGGGCATGGATATCTCGCGCAGGTGCTCGTCAATCGCCGCCTTGTGCGCGCGGACAAGGTCGCGGTCCGTGCCGTGCGCCACGGCCATGACGTTGACGTGATTGAATTCGGGGCCGCCCTCGCGCCAGTAACAGTGGGTCAGGATATGATGACGCCCGATTTCGCGTCCCGCCTCGATTTCGCGTCCCGCCGGAACTGCCCAGTGGAAGAGCGCGTTGAAGCGGGTGACGCGTTCGCCGGTGGCCGTCGGCTTGACGTGTTCGAGGAAGGTCGAGAAACGCCCGATCACCTTGCGCTCGTCGAGGCTTTCGGCGACCTCGAAGAAGACCGGCAGCGGCAGATCGGCCTCGCGCGCGCGCGACTCCCAAAGATTTTCCGTGATTTCGTCCAGGACAAGTTCGCGCTTGAGCGCCATCAGGACGCGCCATTCGAGCTCGCTAAGTTTCACCGAACGCACCGCATGCATCTCGGCGGCCTCGTCCGATTTCGCGCCCGGCTCCATCAATTTGCGGCGCGTGTGGCCGACGCCGAGCGCGAAAATTCCCTTGGCGGGCATGAGCCGGTAGTGCTTCGCGCCGACTTTATCGCGGAGGAAATCGGCATGTTTGCGCATGGAAAAACCGTGGGGCACTTTGAGCGTGGTCCAAAGTTTGTATTGCGAACCGGCGGTCGCGGCGTCCGTCGAGCGGAGCACGACATGGCCGGAAAAGGGATCGCGCTGGAACATGTACTCGAACGCGGCCTCGAGGCGTTCCGCATCGACTTCCCACGCGACGAGCGCGCCGGGAGCGAGGTCGGTGGCCATGAGCGTCTGGCGCACGCGGCGGATGGTTCCGGCCTGGAGCATGGCGCGGATCCGTTCGATGACCAGATCGACGGGCAAACTGCTTGCGCGGGCGATCTCCTGCATGGGATCGCGGACAAAACCGGCGATGCGATCCTCGGATACCGCGAGGATGCGGGCGTTGATTTCGTCGGTATGGCTGATGGCGGTCGCTGCGGACATTGGGGCTACGTTAGCGAATCAGGCGATCCGACGCAACGATGGGGTTATCGATCACGTTTGGAGCTTGGAAGAAGTGATTGCGCTGTTAGATTAAATAGGTGGCTGAAGATAAGGTTTCCAAATCTTCGTACTCTCCGTCGTTTGGAGTGCGCCTACTTTCGTGGTTTGGCATTTATTTGGCCGCGCAGTTGCCCCTGATTCCATGGGCCCTTAACATAGATTGGCATCTATGGCCGCTGTTCCCCATGGCAATGGAATGGGGATTTATTGGCCTTGTTTCTTGGCTTGTACCCAGGAGCGTCTTTGACGCAGGCGGCAATCAGCATGCCGCACAGATTCTGGAGAATTGTGTTTGGTGGGTGGCGGCGATCTTACCATGGGCGACCTATGTCACGCACCTTATTTGCACGCTGTGCGTTCGGAAGCGTCGTTCCTTCCTGATCCTGATGTGGATACTTATCGGTATCGTGCTCTTAAATATTGCTAGCTGCGCCTATTTCTTTCATGCGCCTCCCGAGTAAGGCCCCCACTCTACCTCCGCTCACTGCCTAGGTAATTCAAACTGATACACTACCCGCTTCTGGCTGAATCTGTTTTCGTGTGGTACAAGTAAGCATGGGTAAACATCCGGCAACGCACGCGCATTCGCACGCCATCGACGCATCCGCGTGGCTGCGGGAGCACGGTCTGCGCGCGACGCATGGGCGCATCGCCATCGTGCGGCTGCTCGATGCCAGCGCGGTTCCCCTCACCCTGGCGGAGATTCACGAGAAGATACGCGGGGAAGGCTGCGACTTCGCCACCGTTTTCCGGTTCGTCTCAATTCTCGAAGAAAAGGAACTCGTGCAGCGCGTCGCCTGGATCGACGGAACGACCCGGCACGAGATCAAGGCACGGGACGGGCATCACCACCATCATTACCTGATCTGCCGCGCGTGCCATAAGGTCGAGCCGCTCGACGAGTGCGTGGTCGAGCGTTTTGAAGACCAGATTGCGAAGGAACGCGGGTACGCCGGCCTGAGCCATTCGCTTCAGCTTTCCGGTGTCTGTCCGGCCTGCCAGAAGCCCGCAAGGAAGACGGCGAAGAAACGAGGGTAACGCAATTGCAGTCTGTAGCGGCGGTCTATGACCGCCGTGGATAGCGAAGGTACTTTCTCTTTCCGTCGGCGGTCATAGACCGCCGCTACAGAATACAGCTGTCCACTGGACTTGTTTCGCGGCGAAATTCCTAGATAGTAGGCCGATGCGACGGGTCATGTTGTGGATCATGGGGGCGATTTTGATCGCCGGGGGAGCGGTGGTTTTCACCGCTCATGCGGCAGCCAGCGACGCGGATGTCCCGCTTAACGGTCACAGCTTTCCGGTCGGCAACCTCGAATTCACGATCCCGTCGAAATGGCGGATTGAGATGGTGGAAAGTCCGGCCCGGGGCGGGCAATGGCGCGTCCCGCCGCTGCATGGCGAGGGCGAAGGCGGCGAGGTCGTGGTCTTTTACTTCGGACCGGGAGTCGGCGGCACGGCCGAGGAAAACATCGAAGCGTGGATCGGCACCATGTTCAATGCCGAGGGCCATCCCGCGGCGGCGGAGAGGAAGCATCACGTGACCGGCGGCCTCAAGATTTCCCAGGTCGTGATTTTCGGCACCTATAACCAGGCCGTTTCCCTTCCGGGCGTTCCGCCTGTGCCCAAATCGAATTACGGGCTGTTGGGCGCGGTGATCGAAAATCCGCAGGGCAATATCTATTGGCGTTTCACCGGGCCCGAGCCGCTGATCACCGCAACCCTGCCGCTGTTTAATAAAGTCATCGATAGCGTGAGGCCGCAGGACAAATAGTCTTTTATGACCTCCGAGCCGACCCTGTTTGATCCGGACGCGCCCCCGGTTTCGCTTTCGCTGATGGGCCGCGGGCTTGATCTGGATGCCACGCTGACCAGCGGCCAGACGTTTTCCTGGAAGCGCACGACCGACGGGCGCTGGCGCGGCTGGATCGACCAGCGGCCGTGCCTCGTCTGGTCGCAGGGGGACGCCCTGCGCGCGGTGGGACCGGGTCTGACCCGCGATGCGGTGAGCACCTATTTCGGCCTCGATCTCCCGGCGCTGGAAATCTTCGCCAGCTTTCCGAGCGATCCGTGGCTGGACAAGGCCCGGGCTTTCGCGCCCGGCCTGCGCATTTTGCGTCAGGAACCGTGGGAAACGTTGTGTAATTTCATCTGCTCGTCGCTCAAGCAGATCGTGCAGATCGAACAGATCAATCACGAGTTGCGGCGCGAGTTCGGCGACGAAATCGGAGAGGGCCTGCACTCGTTCCCCGACGCCTCGCGCCTGGCGCTGGCGACAGAGGCGAAGCTGCGCGAGTGCAAGCTCGGCTTTCGCGCGCGGCATCTTTTTGTCGCGACCCGGCAGGTGGCCTCGAGCGAAGTTTCGCTGGAGCGGATCGCCGCGCTGCCCACCGCGGAGGCGCGCGAGCATCTGACCCGTATCCGGGGCGTGGGCGAAAAAGTCGCCAACTGCATCCTGCTTTTCGCCTATGGCCGCGCCGAGGTTTTCCCGATCGACGTCTGGGTCGATCGCGTGCTGAGGCGTCTTTATTTTAACGGCAGCCAGCGAATCAAACACGAGCGGCTGCGCGCGTTCGCGGATTCCCATTTCGGCCCGCACCGGGGTTATGCACAGCAGTTTCTTTTCCATTGGATTCGGAATGATCCGAAGGCGCTGCCGCCGGAGAAAGTTGCGCCACCGCGAGTAAGGAAGAAGCCGGAATAATGTAGCGGCGGTCTATGACCGCCGAGGATGACGAATACGTTTTCTCTTTCCATCGGCGGTCATAGACCGCCGCTACAGACTGATTAGGATGACGGCGGAGGCAAATGCCAGTCATGCCAGAAGCGGGCGTAGTCGGCGCGGGTCAGCTCGGCGAGCATGGCGTTGGAGCCGGGTTCGAGCCATTTGATGAGCTGTTCGAGATGATCGAGTTCCATCGTGGTGCAACCGGCGGTGCGATAATGTTCCCCGCGCCGGACGTGAAAGAAAATCTCGTTGCCCGCGTCAGGCACCGGGTTGTCGTAGTTATGCTCGATCAGCACGAGCCATTGGTAGGCCGCATCGCCTAGGTGCATGTGCTCCTTGTCCCACCAGGCGGGCACCGGCGCGCCGGGCGGCAGGGTGTAGAGATGGTTGTAAGTGAATTGTGAAAGCTGCGAATTATCGATCCACGCATCGCGGTCGGTGACCTGATGATAAGGCCAGCCCTTCGCGCCGTCTGGAAGCGTGGGCGCGTAACCCATGACAAATCCGATCTTGAACAGACCGGCGGGGTTCTTGTGATCGCCGTCCTTCTTTTGCAATCCCGGCTGCGGCGGGTTCAGGCCGCGGCCCCAAGCCAGACCGCCCTTGCCAAACAGGACGGGCCACGATTTGCCGTCCGGTTGCCATTGTCCGGAAGCGTCCCGATGAAAAAGTTGTAACGTACCCTCGGACGAGGAGGAATCGGGCGCGAGGCAGACGATCATCTGCCTCGCATCGAGGCCCAGGCGGGAGTTGTCCGCCCTGGCTAAGCACGTCAAGAAGCCGCCCAGGATCAGGGTAACAAAAAAAACTGCCATCGACCGGTACATCTGCGCTACGGTAGAAGTAATACCCGCAAAAGGCAATCGAACCGCATGACGCGCACTCAACCTCTCCCTCTGCTGCTGCTGACCGGCTTTCTGGGCAGCGGCAAAACGACAACCCTCAGCCACTGGCTGGCCCACACCGATGTGCCGCTCAAACGCACGGCAGTAATCATCAACGACTTTGGCTCGGTCAATGTCGATGCGGCACTACTCGCCCGGCGTCAGTTGGAGCTGCGCAGCATCACGGGCGGCTGCGTTTGCTGCCAGAGTTTCGAGGACCTGGTCGCGCAGGTCGCGGCGCTGGCGGAGAATCCCGATTTCGATCTCGTCTGGATCGAGACGTCGGGGCTGGCCGATCCCGAGGAGGTCCTCGATCATCTCAGCGCGCCCGAATTGCAGGAGCGCACGGTGATCCGCCGGATGATTCTCGTCGTCGACGGTTCCGATTTTCCCTGCTCGTGGCGAGGCCGCGTGGTGCAGGAGGAGCAGGTCCGTTATGCCGACCTCATCCTCCTGAACAAGACGGACAGGATCGACGACGCGGCGCGGCAGCGGGTCGAAATCAGCCTGCGCAGGATCAATCCCTCGGCGCGGATCGTGACGACGCGGCAGGGAGAAGTCGCGCCGGACGTGCTCAGTGAAGCAGGTGCCAGTGCGGCGGCATTGCAGGCTCACACCCACTCGCACGACGAACATGAGCACGATCATGACCATCATCATCATCACGACGAAGATGAGCATTTGCCTCATGCCGCTTCGACGCTTTTTCTGCCACTGACCGCGCCGGTGGAACGGAGCACCTTCCAACGCTTTTTGGGATCGTTGCCGACGTCGGTTTTCCGGGCGAAGGGTTTCATCCGTCTCGCGGAATCCCCCGGACAGCTCCACACCTTTCAGCAGGTCCGCGATCAGTCCGAACTGCTTCTTTTGCCTCTGGAAAACGACACGGATTTGACCACGGGACTCGTCTTCATCGGGCCGCATCTGGATGAAAAGCGAATTCGCGAGCTGGCCGAAGTATTGGAATCCTCTCACGCCACATGATCAAATCGTTTTTGTTTTTCTTTTTCGCCCTCATGGGCGGGACGGCCTTCGCCGATACGATTCCGGCTTTAACGCCGGGCGCGGTCACGACGTCCTATCAACCCAGTTATTTTTTCACGGTTGACCTCGATCCGCACTACCAGTTTGTCGGCACCGGCGCGCTGACCGAGGAGGACGCCGCTAACGCGAATTGTTACCGCTTCCTCTACGACTCGGATGGGAAATTGCGGCAGATCGAATACCGGCGCGCTGGGATTCAGATGCCGGATCCCCTGTTGGGAGTCGAGCGCATCGATTTCGAATACCAACCCGGGATCGAGCGCCGCTGGTATCGCGATGTGCAGGGCCAATCGGTCGCCGACGTGGATGGAGTCCAGGGCGAAGAGCTTGCGCTCAACGCGGCGGGGGATCCGACCGCCGTGACAAACCTCGACGCTTCGGGAGGACACATGCACGACAACAGCGGCGTCATCCAGTATGTCCGCACGCTCGACAATAATAACCGGCTCGTGGCGGGCCGGCGCATCGGCCTGTTCGGCACGGCGATCACCGACGACAACGGCTTTTTCGAGACTCGCACCGTTTACGACGCGCAGGGGCGCCCGATGGAGCGGGGCAATTATGACGCGTCGGGAAACTTGCTGAATAACGACGACGGCATCGCGCTCGTGCGCACCACCTACACGCTCTATCCTGATTCCACGCAAATCATCGAAAGCTATTTCGACGCCTCCGGGCTGGCGGCGGAAGAGAAAAGCAGCGGCGTGCATCAACGCCAGCACACCCTCGACCGGCGCGGATTTTTAATCGACGAGTCCTACTTCGACGCCACCGGCGCACCGACCGAAACCACCGACGACGGTGTGCACGAACGCCGCTACACCTACGATGATCGCGGCAACGAACTTTCCGAAAGCTACTTCGACGTGTACGGCAAGCCCATCGATCAGAAAGGCCCCGATTTCGCCCGGGTCGTCTATAAGTACGACGACAAAAATCGCGTGATCGAAAAGGCTTACTTCGGAGACGACGGCACGCCGCAGATTCCGCCCAATCTGGGCGCCGCCGTGATTCGCCAGGAATATGACGCGCAGGGCAACCTTGTGCGCCGGCAATTCTTCGACGGCCAGGGCCATCCCTCACCACATGTCCAGTACGGCGCGCCTGCCATCCGCATCAAAGTGGAGGGAGACACGACGATTGTAACGCTTCGCAACGCCAGGGATCAGTCGATGAAGAATCCGGTCAGCGGTTATTACGCCTTCAGTTACAAGACAGCCACGGACCATCCCCTCTCGCTCACTAACGACTACTTCGACCGGCACGGACGATTGATGACCCTTCTCCGGGTCCGCGTCATCAACCCGCATCTGCACCTTTTGAAGACCAGGCCGTTCATGGCCTGGAGCGCCTACCTCGGCGCAGGTGGTACGGGAATCGGCTCCCTGCTTGCTTGTTGGGTCGCGCTACGCAAGTCCTCCCACACCAAGCGGCGCAAGGTCTATGTTCCGACACCGTTGGAACGCTTTTTCGGATGGTTTGCCGTCTTCGCCATCCTCGAAGGCAGTCTCCGTTTTTTCATCACGGTTTACTGGACGTGGATCGTTTACCAAAACGGACGCATGGGGCACGGGGTCTACGTCCTCGAAACCATCTTCATTCTCTTCTTCCTTTATCGGCTCTATCGCCTGCGCGTCACGATGCGCGTGCTGAACATCAGCCGGGACGACATTCACCGTCTCGTCCGCGATTTTTTTGCCAAGGCCAACCTGAAACCCGAGTGGATCGAGAGTCGGAACCGGTACGTCACGCCGCCGCTCGACATACGCGTTAATTTTTTCCGGCAAAAATATCACGCCTACGTTGCCTTCCAGAGCCGGGGCCGCGAGGGTCGCGCCCTGGCGCGAGGAGCGGCCGAATACATCCGTGCGCAGGTGGGCGGCATCCAGGCTCCGGTCCGCAGCCAGACCATCGCCCTTTATTATCCCATCGTGGCCTTTTGTTATTTCCTGCTCGCCTGCACGGCATTTTATACGCTCTGGCAAGTGATCAAGGGATTTTGAACCTGCTTCGTAGCCGCCGCCGTAAGGCGGTGGGGCGTGAGGCCACGCTCTTACGAGCGCCGCTACGAAGCGCCCTTGTCGTGCTTACATCCTGCGCTAAGATAAAGGCGTGAACGCAATCCTGGAATACCCCGCGTGGTCGGATGCGCCGCCTTTGACCATCGACCCGCTCCTCGAATCGGAGCGGCTGGAAGACCTGCGCTCGTTGAAACTTCTGGATACCGAGCCCGAGGATCGCTTCGACCGGATCACCCGCCTCGCCGCCGAATTTTTCCAGGTGCCCACCGCGTACGTCGCCCTCATTGATCGTGATCGCCAATGGTTCAAGTCCCGCGTCGGCCTCTGCCCCACCGAAACCGCGCGCAGCATGTCGTTCTGTCAATACACCATCCAACGCAATGAGCCTCTCGTTATCCCCGACACACGTCTTCACCCCATCGGACAAAATCACCCCTATGTCGTGGGTGAACCGCACGTGAGATTTTATGCGGGCGTTCCGCTGGCCGGTCCGCGCGGCCACAAAATCGGGACCTTTTGTCTGGTCGACACCGCGCCGCGGGAATTTGGCGATGAGAAAGTCGCGTCGCTGATCGCCTTTGCCGCGCTGGTCGAACGCGAGATTAAACTGGGCGATATTATCCAAACCCAGCACGAGCTTCTCAACACGCGCCAGCAACTCGTCGAAACGCAGGAGAAGCTTACCCGTGAGTTTTCCGACGCCGCGAAATATGTGCGCCTCATGCTTCCCCCTCCCCTCAATGGCGAGGAAATAATCGACTGGCATTTCCATCCTTCCACCCACCTGGGCGGCGACGGTCTCGGCTATCGCCGCATCAACGACGACCTGCTCGCTTTCTATGTCCTGGATGTCACCGGCCACGGCCTCGGTTCCGCGTTGCTGGCCGTCACCGCGCTGGAACTGCTTCGCAACCGCAATCCCGCCTCGCAACTCGATTTTTCCAGCCCGGCGGCGGTGATCGAGCGGCTCAACCGATCATTTCAGATGAAGGACCACGCCGGCAAATTCTTTTCCGTCTGGTACGGGGTCTATTCCCGTTCGGCGCGCACCCTCACCTATGTCAACGGGGGGCATCCGCCCGCTCTCCTGCTCACCCGGCAGAACGGCGCGCTTCAATTGAGCAAGACTGTCTCCAGCGCGTCCGTCCTCGGCATCATGCCCGAGATTCAAGCCCCCGAAACGACCATCGAATTTTCTCCCACTTCCGAACTTTACCTTTTTACCGACGGCCTTTACGAACTGCTGGACCCCAAGGGCGGGCGCGGTTCCTACGACGAATTCCTCGCTTACCTCGAAAAGGAGGTCCGCGGGGGCAAACCAGTCTGGGACGCCATGCTTTTCTGGCTCGAACAAGCGCGGGACAAGAAGATGATGGACGACGATGTCTCGCTGCTCCGTTTTGCGACGAAGACGTAGCCCGTCCCGTTATCCTGAGCTTCTCGCACACTTGTGTGGCAGGATCAGTTCGGTCTGCAACGGCGGTCGGAGCCTGTCCTGAGCGAAGTCGAAGGAACCGCCGTGGATAGCCAACACGTTTTCTATTTCCGTCGGCGGTCATAGACCGCCGCTACAATTTAGGAAGCCGCCGCGAGTTCCTTGTCTCGGGGATCGCTGGTGCGGAGCGCCTTGACGAAATTCTGGCCCATTTCCCAGACGGGTCCGGGGAATTTACCGAGGTCGGCGACCACTTCGTCGAGCGCTTTCACAAACCGGTCGATTTCCTTTTCTCCGATGATGAGCGGCGGCAGAATCTTCACGATGTCGGCGTTGTTCGCGGCGACTTGCGTGAGAATGCGGTGCTTCGTCAGAAGCGGCGTGACGATCAGTTGCGGGAACATGCTCGAATCGAGCGAATGGACCAGCTTCCAGCCCATCTTGGGCATGAGGCCGCCCGGCTCGGCGAACTCGATGGCGCACATCAGCCCCTTCACCCGCACTTCCTTGATGATGTCGTACTTTTTCTGCAACGCGGCCAGTTGCTTTTCGAGGTAGACGCCCATGCGCGCCGCGTTGTCGACGAGCCCTTCGTCCTCGATCACGGTCAGCGCGGCGAGACCGCAGGCGCAGGCGAGGTTGTTGCGTCCAAACGTGGTCGAGTGGACGATGCAGCGATCCATGCGCGAAAAGGTTTTCTGGTAAATCGCGCGGCGCGTGATGATGGCCGCCGCGGGCACGTAACCGCCGCTGAGCGCCTTGGCCAGCGTGAGGATGTCAGGTTCCAGTCCCCAGTGCTCGAAGGCGAACCACTTGCCGGTGCGGCCCAGCCCGGTCTGCACTTCGTCGCAGATGAAGAGCGTGCCGTACTGGCGGCAAAGCGCCTGTGCGCGGTTGTAGTAATCGTCCTTCGCGAATTTGACGCTCTTGCCCTGAACCAATTCGATGATGAGTGCCGCGACGTCGCCCTTTTTCAATTCGTGCTCGAGCTCGGCCACATCGCCCATTGTCACCGTTTCGCAACCGGGCACGAACGGGCCGAAGCCCTCGTGGAAAGCGGGATTGCCCGTGACGGAAAGCGAGCCGTAGCTGAGGCCGTGGTAGGAGTTCTTCAGCGAGAGAAGCCGGGGCCGACGCGTGGCGCATTTCGCAAACTTCAGCGCGCCCTCGACGGCTTCCGTGCCACTGTTGCAGAGGAACACCGAATCGAGATGCGGAGCGCCCTGCTGCGCGAGCCGCTTCACGAGCCGCTCGGCGAGCAGGCCGCTCATGAGCGCGGAATCGAGCTGCACCATGTTGGGCAGGTTCAGCTCCAGCACGTCGCGAATCGCCTGCTGCACCACGGGATGATTTCTCCCGATGTTGAAAACGCCGAAGCCGGAGAGAAAATCAAGATAGTCCTTCCCGTCCATGTCGTAGAGATAGGCGCCCTCGGCGCGGGCATAGACGATGTCAAAACCAATGGTGCGCTGGACCTTGACCAGCGTGCGGTTCAGGTAGTGGTCGTGAAGCTCGTAGTTTTCACCGAGCCGCGACGTGACCAGATCCTTGATATCAAGAGGCATCGCGGAGTTTAGGCCATTTTGCGGCCAAAAACAAGACTGTAGCGGCGGTCTATGACCGCCGACGGAATAAGAGAACATGTTGGTTATCCACGGCGGTCATAGACCGCCGCTACAGAAAGGCATCGTCAAATACCCTCATATATTCCGGGTCGATGAATCTCCATGTGGCGTTCGGGCTGGGGCACGGTTTTAAAACCGAATTGCTCGTAAAGACCCTGCGCGTCAGCCGTCACGAGCATCCACCGGCGCAGGCCCTGAAGATCGGGATGGGCCAGGATCGTGGCCACGAGGGCCTTGCTCAATCCTTTACCGCGATGCTCCGGTAAAATGAAAACGTCGGCCAGGTAGGCGAATGTCGCCTTGTCCGTGATCACCCGCGCAAAGCCGATTTGCGCCCCCTGATGATAAATACCCCAGCAGAGCGAATTGCCAATCATCCGTTCGACGA
>Ga0182024_10008873_pt1 | contig 21008 bp, 19 predicted proteins | sample P32metaG_FD_120480 | JGI IMG/M metagenome (GOLD analysis project Ga0182024, IMG submission 120480) | Permafrost microbial communities from Stordalen Mire, Sweden - P3-2 metaG (Illumina Assembly) | ecosystem: Environmental > Terrestrial > Soil > Wetlands > Permafrost | place: Sweden: Stordalen...
AACCCACAAGGGGGTGATTGGTTTCGACTCTGGTCGTCGATGCGGGAGAAGCGAGCCGTGGTTCCCGGAGCCACGTTAAAGAGCCGGGAAAAAAAACAAATGCCGAGTCTCAACTCGCGCTGGCTGCTTAATACGTAGCCCGTCCGTCCGGTCTCAGCCCTACGGGCCGGTAGCGGGCGTCATCTAGCGGGGCTCACCTGGCGGTGTTGTTGTCCGGCCGCCGGGGACACTAAAGGACAACTGGGGACCCACGAATACGCCGGCGGCGGCGAGGGTCCCGAGACTTAGCTGCCGGCTGCGCTCGGAGAAGGCCCGTTGAGAAGCCGGAGGACGCGGGTTCGATTCCCGCCACCTCCACTGCGAGGTGTTCATGAAACTGCACCCGCAGTGTTCATGAAACCCAAGTTGGAGGCCACGATGAGTCACAAAACTTGTCGGCCACCCCAAGAAGTACGCAAAATGCCGGCCTCCGGGTCGGCATTTTTCGTGAGCGTCGATCGACTTCCTCTGCTCAGACGCGTCGAAGTCGCCCCGAGGGGCGAACTTTTGTTGCCAACACCGCGTCTCGATTAGTCGGGCGGTCCGGTGGCCTGGGCCGCGACGGGCGCACTCCTCCCGGGAGAACACTCAGTCCAGGTTCCCTTGCGCCGCTTGGCCCGCCGCACAGGCTTGCCTTCGTCCTCGGCCTGCTTGGCCCGGAAGCTCCGGATGCGATCGAGGTTGTAGGCGACGACCGTGAAACCGAGGAGGACGGAGCGATACCAATCGGGTTAGCACGAGTGATCATCGGCGGCGCCCCTGTCACTGGCACGTATCGCCCGATCCAGGGAAATACACGCATTACACGGTATCGCCTTGTTATCGGTCACATAGGCTCCTGATCGCGAGTGTCCCTTAACGGCCTTTGGGACGACAGTGTCGGGAGCGGATGCCCTCAACACCACCGCATCGGAGCCACACCAGGACCATGGGCAACTCGTCGCCGAAGATCTCTCCCAAGGCCATGCACGACCTCATGTCCGACCCGGGGATTATCGTCGTTCTCCGAACCACGGCGGCCCTTGGGGGAAACGATCGATGAGCATGAGAGCCCACTACCGCATGCGCCTGGATCTTACGATCGCTGGGCTGCGGTGGCGGTCCGGTGCGTCATTGGCGATGTTTGCAGTGGCCGTCCTGGGCGTCGCCGTCGGCGCGTTCGGACCCTTGTATCTCCACAGCGCCGACCAATCCGTCCTTGATGGCGTCCTGGCCGCGACCCCACCGGCCAATGAGGGACTCACTCTGCAGGCAGCCTCGGGAAACGGCACTCCCGAACAGCTCACCGCGGCAGTCCCCTCGATTCCGCGCCCTGCGAGCGGGCGACGCTGGTTTGGCCGACCCATCGAGACTGAAGAAGTGGGCTTCACCACGGTCACCCAGGGTCAGGAGTATGTGTCCGATCTCGTGGCGCGCTCCGGCGTCTGCGCTCACCTTTCGATCCTCGAGGGGAGGTGTTCCGGCAACCCGGGCTCGGTGATCATGAGCACGCGCAGCGCCAACGAGATGGGAGCCAGGTTAGGTCAGGTGCTCGTCGCGTCGGTTGGCTCGTCGCGCCGATCGGTAGTCCTCACCGTGGTCGGGCTGTACCAGGCGGGGTCGGCGCAGGACCCCTACTGGTGGGGGGCGAACTACTTTCCGTTCGGAGCGGGTTCGCCGCGCGTACCGGAGATAGATGACGTCTTTGCGGCTCCGTCCACCGTCGTGGATTCGTCGAACCAGGTTTTCCACCAGATCCAGCTGCCTTTCGAGCAAGGATCGCTGGTCAACGGCGACACCGCAGATCTCGCGGCCTCTCTCGCCGCATATCACGCGTCCGTGCTTCGAGCCCATGACGTCGTCAGCAGCACACAGCTCACCGTCCTCATCGGCACTGCCGACACGTCCGAACACACGACGGCGACGATCGTCGCCGTCGTCGACCTTCAGCTCGTGCTGCTTGCCCTGTTCGCTCTATATTTCGTCTCGTTGCGTACGGCGGCAGAGCGCCTGCCGGACCTCCGGCTGGCAGAGCTCCGTGGTTATCGCCAACGCAGCACATTCGCCGTGGCGTTGGCCGAACCGTGCGCGATCGTGCTCGTCTCAGTGCCTCTTGGACTTGTCCTGGCATGGCTCGTGACCCGGCTCCTGGCCCCCCACCTCTTTCTCCCCGGCATCGGGACGTCAATGACCGTCTTGGCCGTCGGCGCCGCCTGTCTGACGGGAATCGTGGGTGTGGCCACCGTTGCCGTGGGGGCGCGCCGATTGGCTGGCGCGGCCGGAATGGGATTCACGGACTCCGCCGGGGCGTCGTCGTCCTCCGCTTGGCGATTGGCAGCTGACGCGGCGGTCGTGGCCACGGCGTTGGCCGCGTTCGTCGAGCTGACGATCGCCGGGGTGACGAGCGGCGCGACCGTGTCCCCCACCAACCCGCTTGCTGCGCTGGCCCCGGGGCTGCTCGCCCTCGGAGTCAGCGTCCTCGGCGCGAGGCTCCTGCCGGTGGTGCTCCGGCGCACCTTCCGTTACACGGCCCATTCACCGAAGGTGGCAATGGCGCTGGCAAGCAGGCGTGTCGCCCGCAACCCGGAGTTCGTTGCCCAGATCGTCCTGGTGGCAATCGCCGCCAGCTTGGCCACCTTCGGGGTCACCGGATGGGCGACCGCGTCCACGAACCGGGCCATACGCAGCGAGTTCAATGTCGGCGCCCCTCGCGTGCTCGTCGTTGCCGTCCGCCGGGGGGTGGACCTGCTTTCGGCCACCCGGGCGGCCGACGGTGGCCGGCACTCGGCAATGGCGGCGGTGGTCGAATCCGCGCCCGATGGCACCACCTTGGCCGTCGACTCCAGCAGCCTGCCCCAGGTGGCCTCGTGGCCGTCGGGCCTGAACCCGGGCGGCGCACGGGAAGTGGCGAGACGCCTCGTCGGCGGGCGGCTGGCACCTCCGGTCCTGATCTCAGGGACTGCCCTCGAGATCACTGCCGATGCCCGGATCGACGCCCAGCCCCCTCCGGACTTGGCCGTGGACCTCTTCGACGTCGGATTCCAGACCTCGCAACAAGTCGTCTTCGGACCGCTCGTATCCGGCACTGCCACGTACCGGACCCCTCTCGCCGGCCTGTGTCCCGGAGGCTGTCGCCTGGTCGACCTCGCCGTGACCTGGAGCCCGTCGGACTCCACAACCTCCCAGGTGGGAACCGCCGACCTCGTCGTGTCCGCGATGTCGAGCCGTTCGAGCACCGGGCGTTGGGTGCCACTGGCGGCCGGCCTCCACGACACTGCGCGCTGGACGAGTCCGTCTCATGGCACCCAGATTGGGGCTTCGCCCCAGGGTCTCAGCGTCCTCATGAGATTATCGGCGTTCGCGCCGACGACGATTGCGCCGGCCGACGTCCCCGACACACTGCCGACCGTGCTCACGACCTTGTCCGCGTCGCTGGGATCGGGCGTCGGCGAGGCGATACCGCTGGTCGGGCTCGACGGTACAACGGTCAACGGCCGGCTCGTGGAGCAGGTGCCCGTGCTTCCACGGCTGGGCGACGCCGGTTCACTCGTGGACCTCGGCCTGGCGGAGCGCATGATGTCCGGGCCGATGATTAACGTCACCACCGAAGTGTGGCTCGGGGCGAACGCCCCTGGGACCATCGAGTCGTCATTGGCGGCACGCGGGGTCTCGGTCGTCAGTGTCGAGACTGCGCAACTACGCGACCGCTCTCTATCGCACAGCGGTACGAGCCTTGCCTATACCCTGTTCCTCCTTGCGGCCATTGCTGCCGCTGCCCTGGCGGTGGGCGCCACCGGATTCGCGGTCGCAGTCACCGCCCGGCGGCGCCGCACCGAGTTCGCGACCATGCGTGCGCTCGGGATCGCCGCATCATCATTGCGCCGTTCGGTCGAGATCGAACAGGCGTTGGCCCTCGGCACCGGCGTCGTCCTGGGTGCGGCGGCAGGCATGGTCTCCGCGGTCGTCGCCCTCAAGTCGGTACCGGAATTCGTTGGCCTCGGACCCGGTCCACCTCTGAATTTCGGGCTGCCCTTCGTCCCCCTGGTCACCATTCTCGGAGCTCTGATTCTGACGCTGGCGCTCGCCGTTCGAGTGGTTGCCTCGCAAGAGTTGAACCACAGGTCCTTGGACCTGCTCGGAGGCAAGTAGCCATGGACGGGGGCTTCGGGGCCGCCCCGGTGGTGTCAGCATCGAAGGAAGGCGGTGTCCCGGTGCACCTCATCGGCGTGGTCCACCTGTATCGCCAACGCGAGATGGACATCGTTGCCCTGCGCGGCGTCGATCTCGATGTCGACTCGGGCGAAATGGTCGCGCTGCTCGGACCCTCGGGAATGGGGAAGTCCACTGTGATGCGGCTCATGGCAGGGCTTATTCGCGCGTCGGCCGGCGTCGTCAGTGTCGGTAATCGGGATCTCGGACGGCTATCGTCTGCGGCCCGGCGAGCTCTGCGCGCCTCGGAGATCAGTTACATCGTCCAGGGGACGGACCCGAATCTGCTCCCGTTTGCAACGGTGATCCAGAACGTCTGGTTCGCCCAGCAAGGTGTCCGTGGAAGAGGGCAGACGCCGCATTACGACCCCGAAGAGCTGCTCGACATCATGGGTCTGCGCGAGATCGGTGACGCGCGCGTCTCGGAGCTTCCCCGGGGGTTGCAGCAACAGGTGGCACTGGTCGCCGGCGTAGCCCCGTCACCTAGCCTGATCCTGGCGGACGAGCCCACGAGCGAGCTCAGCCAGGAAGCGAGCACGGCTGTCATCGCCCTGTTGCAACAAATCAACCACGAGTTCGGCACGACGGTGGTCCTCGTGACCCACGATCCGGTCGTAGCGGGTCACTTCCCGCGAACTATCACCATTCGCGACGGGAGGGTCGGGGCTGAAGGGCATCGGGGCGAAGAGTATGCGGTGGTCGACAGCTCGGGTTCGATCCAGCTTCCTCCCGATGTCCTCGAACTCCTCCCCCCTAATACGAGAGTGCGAGTCGTCCGTGGGCCGAACGGCATAGAGTTGCACAAGCGCGATCCAGAGAATGATGGTTGACGATCCCGATCGCCGTCCACGGACCCTGCGGCTCGAAGGTGTCGTGATCGAGCGCAAGGGCAGGCGCCTTCTCGGCCCGCTCGACCTCGCGATCGAGGCAGGCGTGCCGCTGGCATTCACGGGTCCGTCCGGGTCGGGAAAGACGGTCCTGTGTCTCGTCCTAGCCGGGGCCGTCGTGCCCACCCACGGACGGGTGTCCCTTGAGGGTCGGCCCTTCGTCGCGGGGGCCGAGACCAGCATCGGACTGGTCATGCAGACCCACGGGCTCATGGCTGGGCTCACGGCGGAGGAGAACGTGGCGATACCCCTGCAGGCCCGTCACTTGGAGCCCACAGAGATCTCGCGTCGCACGGCCTTGGCCCTGGAATCGGTGGGCTTGGCGTCCGAGGCCTCTCGCCCCGTTGACGATCTCTCGGGCGGTGAGCGCCAGCGTGTCGGAGTGGCGCGGGCAATGGCTGGTGATCCCCTGGTATTAGTGGCCGACGAGCCCACAGCAGAGCTCGATCCCGGAAACCGCCAACGAGTGTTGTCCCTCTTGGCCGAGCACGCCGACCTCGGCAACTTCGTGGTGGTGGCGTCAGACGACCCGGAAGTCGTTGACGCCTTCCCCAGAAAAATTGAGCTATCCGATGGTCACATTCGCGAGAGATCGGGCGTCGCAAGCGATCTTGGGAAAGGCGCTCAGTAGCAAGAGGTTCTCCAGCGGACGGTCGGTGACTCACGGGAGATATTCCGTGCTTCGGCACAAACCGGGTCCACGTCTCCGGTCCGGAGCGCAATTGCCTCGACTCGGACGACAAGAAAGGGGCGACCAGATTGATGTAGGGCGTTGGCCTCAGGCGCCGCCCGAGACCCAGGCTGGTCGGTATCGTTCACGAACCAGGTCCCATGGTACGCCCCACCAGTCCACGGCACCTGGGGCCTCGCGCGAAGACCTGGATCCGCCCTGCAGCGTGCAGACCCAGCGCATATTCGCGGCACTCCTGGTCATTCGCGGTGACTTTCGACCAGCCGAGATTGCCGGTTCCAGGGACGGCCTGGAGAAGTCCCCCATGGGTCGACCGTCCGAAACCACGCGGCGCGTCGTCAATATAGGGCGGGTTGTCACCAGTAGGAAGTACGCAGCCCGTCTTGCATGAGTCTGGCAGGGACGTAGCGGGCTCCTAGGCGTAGGGTGCATGAGTGTCAACCGACCCAAACGACCTCGTGAGGAGCGGCTACGACGCTTTCTACGCGGCGTGGGGTAACAGTCCGACGTTGCGCCAAATCTGGCGTGCACACGTCACCGGACCCGACTACCCGGAGGAGTTCGCGCACATCAGCTTTCTGACGCTCGCTCAATTGCAATCACTGACCGAAGGGTTGTCTCTCACCACCGACGACGTCCTGGTTGACTTGGCGTGTGGAGCGGGCGGTCCTGGCTTTTGGGCAGCGAAGGAATCGGGCGCCCTCCTCGTCGGTATCGACCTGTCGACGACGGCCGTCAAGGTGGCGGCGGAGCGGGCAGGCCCTCTCGGGATGGCCGGAAGGGCGACGTTCAGACAGGCGACCTTCGAGACCACGGGCCTCGATGCAGTATCGGCCGATGCCGTCATGAGCATCGACGCCCTCCAGTACGTGCCCGACAAGACAAAGGCGCTGGCAGAGGTGGCGAGGATTCTCCGTCGGGGTGGACGCTTCGCGTTCGTCGCCTTCGAGCTTGATCCCGAGCGTGTCGCCGGGTTGCCGTTCTGGGAGGATCCCGTACCGGACTACCGACCACTCCTCGAGCATGTCGGCTTCGAGATCATTCAGTACGACCAGGTCCGGAACTGGCCAGATCAGGTCGCAGCAGGCTTCGGCGCAATTCTCGCCCAGCGAGACGCTCTGGAAGCAGAGCTCGGTAAAGTAGCAGCTGCGGCAACGATCATGGAGGCGGCTTTCACAACCGAGCTGAAGCCTTACTCCGGACATGTCTTCGCGGTTGCGACTCGATCAAGCTGACCCCGCCCGATATCACCGTCGTGGGCTTTGTGAAGTCCAGGCTGCCCGCCCGCATCCCTGCCGGCTACCGGGTCGGCTCCGAGACAACTCCGACCGGGCCAGCCGTCCGCAATCGCGCGGCGGAGCCGTTACAGGGTGGGTGCTCTGGGGGGTCGGCCTTACTGGATCGGCATCACTTCCTGAACGGGTCAGTCCAGCGACGACCGACTAGACGTGCCAGGTCCCGGAGACGCCTTTTAGTTTCGTGCGGGCTGTCTGCTCCGCGTATAAGTCGTGTAGCAAGCGACCGGGTTTAGGCTTCACGGTATGGCTCGTCAGTCGCTGGCAAGCTGGAAAGAGATGCATCGTTACAGCTCTGGCGGTCCTTAGCCTCGTATCTCACAGCCGTCGTCGCCCAACTGCAGAGGCTTGCCCGGCCCGGACTGCACCGGCTGGCTGCCCTCAGCTTGTCGCTCGGTTACGTCATCTCGACTCCTCATCTTCATGGCGCCCAAGCTGCTGGAGGTACCTCGGAAGTGGCGGAACCAGGCTGGGGAGGGATGGCCCCTGGTCCAGACCAGCCGCTACAGGTGGGTATCTGGCGGGTTTAGGCTTCTCCATCGGTGTCGACCTGTCCTGTGTGTGGCGCAGAGAGCCCGGACCGGTTCCGGTTCTGTGGTTTCTGTGGAGCACTCCTCGCGACGACGCACACGGAGCAGACGGTCCGTCGCACCGTCACCGTGGTGTACTGCGATCTGAAGGGATCCACCAGCCTGGCCGAACAGCTCGACACCGAGTCGCTGTGGGAAGTGCTGCGAGTGTACTTCGACGCGATGAAAGAAGTGCTCGAGCGCCACGGGGGCACCGTCGAGAAGTACATCGGTGACGCCATCATGGCAGTGTTCGGGCATTCGGGCCGGCATGAGGACGACGCATTGCGGGCGGTCCGGGCCGCGTCCCAGATGCGCGACACCCTGGCCGAGGTGAACGTCATGCTCTTGTCGGATTGGGGCATCACGCTCGAGAACCGAACCGGGGTGAACACCGGAGAGGTCGTAAGCGGGTCCCCCACCACGGGCCAGCGGCTAACCACGGGCGACACCGTCAACGTGGCGGCGCGACTGGAGCAGGCCGCTCCGACAGGCGAGGTGCTGATCAGCGAATCCACCTATCGACTCGTCAAGCATGCCGTCGTCGCCGAGACCCTGGAGCCCCTCGATTTGAAGGGCAAGTCCGAACCGGTACCGGCCCACCGGTTGATCTCGGTCACCGGGACCGAGGCGATCCAACGCCGAACGGACACGCCGATGATCGGACGTGCCGCCGAACTCGAGCTGCTCCGAAGGAGCTACGGCCTGGCCATGGAGCGGAGGGAGTGCCGGCTGGTCACGCTCCTGGCCGATGCGGGCGTGGGGAAGACCCGGCTCGTGACCCAGTTCGGTGGCGGCCTCCCGGGAACCGCCACCGTGATCGTCGGACGCTGTCTGTCCTACGGCACGGGCATCGCCTTCTGGCCTCTGGCCGAGGCATTCCGGCAGGCGGCCGGCATCGACCAGCACGACAGCGAGGAGAGGGCCAGGTCGAAGCTTGCCGCCCTGGCAGGGTCGGAATATCCGGGGGCGGCCGACCGACTGGGATCGGTCATGGGCTTGTCGTCCGTCATCTACAGCCTCGACGAGATCATGTGGTCGGCACGGGTGGTGTTCGAAGAGACCGCCCGTCGCCGGCCTCTGGTTATCGTGTTCGAGGACATCCACTGGGCCGAGCCGACCTTCCTCGACCTCGTCGAGCACGTTGTCGACCGCTCGCACGACGCCGGGTTCCTGGTTGTTTGTGTCGCCCGGAAGGACCTGCTTGAGCAGCGACCCTCCTGGATGGAGAACAGGAAGCACGCCTCGCGGATCGAGCTGACCGAGCTGTCCGGCGCGGAGACCGCTCTGGTCGTGCGCCATCTTCTCGGCGATGCCGAGTTGCCCGACGACGCGTTGGAGCAGCGCATCCTGGACGCCGCCGCCGGCAACCCCCTGTTTGTCGAGCAGATGCTGGCCATGCTCGTCGAAGACGGCCACCTGATCCAAGCGCCCGATGGCGCCTGGCGCTGCACCATCAGCCCGGCGGAGATCGACGTGCCGCCGTCCATTTCGTCGCTCCTGGCGTCGCGGCTCGACCGGCTCACCGACGACGAACGAAGCGTCCTGCATCGAGGATCGGTCATCGGCCACGTGTTCTACCCCTCAGCCGTGGCGGCACTGGGGGAGGACGACGGGGTAGATGACGTGCGTGACGCCCTGGGCACGCTGGCCCACAAGCAGCTCATCTGCCCGGCGGAGTCGATCTTCGCCGGGGAGCCCTGCTGGACGTTCGTCCACATCCTCGTTCGCGACGCGGCATACCGGGAGATGCTCAAACGCCAACGCGCCAAGTTCCATGAGCGCTTTGCCAACTGGCTGTGGGGGATCTCCCACGACCGACCGGCCGAATTCGGGGAGATCGTCGGCTACCACTTGGAGCAGGCGGTGACCTGTCTCGCCGACCTCGGCATTCTCGATCAGCACGGCCAGGCCATGGCGGTGAGTGCGGCGGGGCATCTGGGGTCGGCCGGTGAGCGGGCCTTTGCCCGGCAGGACGTGCGCACGGCGGCGAACCTTCTGCTGAGGGCAGCAGATCTGCTCGACGAGGGCGACCGGACCAAGGCTCGCCTGCTCATCGACGGGGGCGAGGCGTTGGCGGAGGCCGGTGACCTGGCCCAGTCCGCCTTGGTGCTCGACCACGCCATCGAGATGGGGCGCGCTCTGGGAGACCACGCCCTGGAGACGTGTGCGCGGCTCGCCCAGCTGTACTTCGCCCACTCGACTAATCCTCAGGTCCTCGCCACCGACGTCGCCGATGAGGCCGAGCGTGCCATCGCCGACTTCACGCCGACGGCCCGGCATGACGTGCTCTACTGGGCCTGGCGCCTCCTTGTGGCGGTGAACTGGACCACGGACACCTTCGGACCAGCCGAGGAAGCACTCGAACAGTCAGCCCGGCATGCCGAGGCCGACGGCAACGGCGCCAGGGCCAGGCGCACGCTGGGAGCGTTGGCCATCTGCGCGCTGTACGGCCCCAGTCCGGTACCTCGGGCCATCGCGCGTTGCGAAGACCTGCTGGCCCAGGCCACGGACGAGACCAAGTCCTCAGCTATCGCGCGCTGCGCGCTGGCGCGGCTCGAGGCGATGCGGGGCAACTTCGACCGGGCCCGCACGCTGTACCAACTGAGCAGGGAAAGGCTCGAGGAGTTCGGGTGGAGCCTCCTGGCGGCCCAGACATCACTCGACTCGGGCCCGATCGAGATGCTGGCCGGGCAACTGGAGGCGGCAGAGCGAGAGCTGCGAGGCGACTACGAGGCGCTCACCCGTATGGGGGAACAGAACTACATCGCCACCACAGCCGCTTTCCTGGCCGAAGTCGTCTACCGCCAGGGACGCCTCGACGAGGCGGCCGATCTGGTCGATTTCTCCTCGAGAGTCGCTTTGCCGCACGACGTCATGACCCAGGTGTTGTGGCGATGCGTGCGCGGCAAGCTTCTGGCGCGCCAGGGACGCCTCGGCGATTCCGAGGAGCTCGTGGCTCAGGCGATCACCCTGGTGGACCGCACCGACCACGTCGACGCTCAGGGCGACGTCCGCCTGCACGCGGGAGAGGTGTATTTCTTCACCGGCCGATCCGAGCAGCGGGCACAGGTCCTGGCGGAGGCCATCGAGCGCTTCGAACAAAAGGGCAACATCGTGTCGCTGTCCACGGCGCGGGCCGCGTGCGGCCAGACATCACTCATCGGGGGGCGAAGACCAGTTCCTGATCGCCGAGGCGATCGCGCCGATCAGCAGTAGGGCGCGGCCTAGGTGATCGGGCCCTCGTGGTGGCCGTGGTCTTCGAGTAGTGGGTGCATGATCGCTGCTCCCGCCATGGCATGCGCCTCCGAATCACAGAGGCTCGAACTCGATGCTGCCACGCTCGATAACGTTCACCTCTAGCGCTCACTGCCTCGGCATCTGACCGTGCGATATTGCTTGGGATTGCTCGGGGCGTCGGAAAGGACTCACCGCCTCGCGCCGAGCAGTGTCACTCCGGCTGTGATTATGGGCGGGTCGGTCCAGCGGCAAGGCGCTCGACTCCGGTACTTACCGCTCGACACATTTGGATACACGACTTGACCGGGATCACCCTGACCAGGATGCCCCTGCCGTGGCCCCATGGAACAGCTCGCTCCGGCTGCGATCCAACCGGACCATCCGAGATCACTCGGCGTTGCGATTGTGTGCGAAGTGGCCCCGGGGCGAGGGCTGGTCCGTCGGACGACGTCCGGGACGTCCGTCGCCCTGCGGTGCCTCCGGTACCCCTGCCGTCGCCTCGAATCTGGAACCGGTGGGCACGCTGCGTGCGGTCAGACCGGTTGCGGTCTGACCTCATCGTTCTCGCCGCGATTGACGCTCCAGAACCTTGGTCCTAGGGTCGGAGGCGCAGGTGCCGAGATGCAGCCGACGCGACTATCGGAGAGTGTCCGCACAGCTAAATAGCTGGGCAGAGTGTCTAAGGGAGGGGTTCGATGAGTAGCCGCTTCGTTCCGCGTAGCACCACGTTGAAGACGGTCGTGGCCCTGGGGATGTTGGTGGGGCTGGGGCTGTTCGGCTCGGCCAACGCCAGCGCGGCGAGTACCGCCTCGGGCAGCGCGGTACCCGGCCATCTGGTGGCGAGGCCGACCGCGACCGCGGTGCCGAAGGCCACCACCATCCCGAAACGGGGTGAGTTCGACTGCAACGGCGTCAGTCCGGTAGAGACGCCAGCTCGTGGGGCGCTCTGCGCTGACGTCCGTGGCATCCTGGGCGTCGACAACGCCAACACGTGGGACGGCCGTTTCTTCGACAACGGCAAGTACATCGGGCACGACGAGCCTGATATGACCTTCCTCTCAAACCAGCAGGGGTCGGGGAACGACGTCACCTGGAACGAGACGTTGCCGGTCGACCCCTCGGCGGCACCGACTGTCGGCACGCCCGGAAGCGATGTGTCGCACTGGTTCGAGCTCTCCTCGGCGCCGTGGTTCTCGATGGCGATGTGCGACCCCTACTCGTACCCGCAGCTGCCGTGTGTGCCCAAGTCGGACGGCAACGCTCCGACCTGCCCCAAGGCCTTCAACTGCCCGAGCAACTCCTATCCAGGCGCAGGTTCGGCGGTGATGGAGATGCAGCTGTACCCGCCCGGCAACCCCCCCTTCGTCGACAACACGAGCTGCAGCGACGCCGGCTGGTGCGCCGCCATGACCATCGACAGCCTGGAATGCACAGACCAGTACGCGACCTGCCAGCCCGCCTGCGAGGAGCCGATCAACTACGCCTTCATCCAGACCAACGGCGTCCCCACCGGTCCGGCGGGACCAGGTGACTCCGACTTCGACACTGCCGTACCGAACAAGGACACGCTCATCATGAAGCCCGGGGACCGGATCAGCGTCCACATGTTCGACGCCCCCGCGCCGAAGGTGAAAGGGGCGTTGGGAGGCAGGGATGCCTTCGAGGTCGTCATCAACGATCTGACTCAAAATACGTCGGGCTTCATGCAGGCATCGGCGGCGAACGGATTCCAATACATCGACATGAACTGCGACACCGCCGCCGCCAACTGGCAGCCGGAGTACAACACCGCGACGTCGGGCAACATCATCCCTTGGGCGGCTCTGCAGACGGACATCAGCACCGAGTACGAGACGGGTCACCTCGAAGCGTGCAGCAGCGTGACGGGTAGTTACCCGCCGCCGCCGCCCAGCGAGCAGCTGCCCCCGCCGGCGTTCTACGGCAGCAACTTCAACCCGTTCGATCCCTACGACACCGGTGGGACGTACAGCACCTGCGTCGGGGGCGACGAGGGCAGCGCTGGGGAAGGCGACGAGACGACCGACGGACTGTGTTACGCCGCCAACGACATGCATGCCGGCTGGGACCAAGGCTCTGGTAAGGCCAAGGGGCCAGGGATCGCAGTCTGCGAGGACAATTACACGCAGAACGGCGACCTCGACTTCGATGGCACGCCTTACCGAACCGAGTGGCCCACGAGCGCCAGCCCGACCAACCTCTACCCGTCGAGTTTCGTCGAATCGTTGCCCACCACGAATGGTAAGCAGTACCCGCAGTACTACTTCCAGACCGACGTCGCGCTCAGCGAGTCCATCTGTAAGGGCACGACGAACCACGTCTCAGTCAAGGGGTGTGCGGTCCCGCCGGCCGGCTCCGAGGTCGACCAGCCGGGCCACACGGCGTTCTATCCATACTGGAGCGAAGTGGACACGAGTGGGAAGTGCGCGATCGAGTTCGGCAACGTGAGCTCCGGCACCGGGGTAAACGACTTTGGTAAGGACGCCGAGTACGGCGCCGACCAGTTCCCGACGCTCGGCTATCCGGAGTTCGAGGGCACGATCTACGACAACACCTGCACCGCTCACCCAAGCTCGGGCTAGGACCTCGCCGGGCAGGTGAACACGTGGTGGCGGCGCCGGCGACACGCCGGCGGCGCCGAGAGCGCACAGCCGACAAAGGAAGATCGCCGAAATCGCGGCAACGCCGCAGGTGGTAGACGAGCGCCAGGAGAGGTTGAGGGGTGTCTCCCGTCTGGCACTCACTGAAGCGACCCATCAAACAACTCGTAAGGATTCTCTTCATCATTTTCCACGCCAATCTCCCGTACGTTACATCGCCCCTGCTCACCGAACATGCACATATAACCACTCACGGCACTTCGGCCATTCCGCAGCTAGCCTGACGCTTGACCGACTAGCTAATCGGGTGAAGAACGCCGTCAGGACCGAATGAACGCCAGCAGATCGGCGTTGATCGTCTCGGCTTCGGTGATCGCCATACCGTGTGAGAATCCGGGGTAGATCTTCAGTGTCCCGTTCTGCACGAGCTGCACGGCAAGAACGGAGGCGTCCTGATAGGGGACGATCTGGTCGTCGTCTTCGTGCATGAACAGCGCCGGAACGTCGATCTTCTTCAGGTCCTCGGTGAAGTCGGTTTCAGAGAACTGCTCGATGCAGTCGTAGGACGCTTTGACGCCCGACTCCATGCCGAGGCGCCAAAATTGATCTCGGATGGCCTCGGAGACCTTGGCGTTTGGCCTGTTGTAACCGAAGAACGCCACGCTCGTGTCCTTGTAGAACTGAGACCGGTTCTCAACGAGGCCGGCGCGAAGGCCGTCGAAGACCGACAGTGGCAGGCCGCCGGGATTGGCGTCGGTCTGCACCATGAGCGGAGGCACCGCGCCGATGAAGATCATCTTCGCCACCCGCGACGTGCCATACCGGCCAACGTACCGTGCGATCTCACCTCCACCCATCGAGTGGGCGATCAGAGTGACGTTCGTCAGGTCTAGTTGCTCCATCATCCCGGCTAGTTCATCGGCCCACGTGTCGTAGTCGTTCCCGTCCCACGTCTGGCTGGAGCGCCCATGACTACGGCGATCGTGCGCGATCACACGGTAGCCTTGCTGACCAAAGAAGAGCATTTGTGCGTCCCACGCGTCGGCATTCAGCGGCCAACCGTGCGAGAACACGATCGGCTCTCCCATGCCCCAATCCTTGTAGTAGATCTCGTTTCCATCGTCAGCGTTGAAGAGCGGCACTGTACGGTCCTTTCTGATTTCCATTTTCTATTTCTCGAGCTGCTATTGACGACCTACCCCCGCGCATCCAGCCCTCGAGCGAGGGATGCACATATGCGACATCGGCTGCACCAGCCGGTGCACGATTGGCGACGCTCCGAGCGATAACCAATCTGACGAGGTCCACCCGTGAGTTAATGTCCAGCTTCCGGAAGATGTGACGTAGATGAGAGTCGACGGTGTGTGGTGACAGGAACAGCCTGGTGGCGACCTCGCGGTTGGTGAGGCCATTGGCCACAAGCTCAGTCACTGAGTGCTCGGCCTCGGTGAGGCTGTCCCACCCAAACGTGGGACGGCGCGATCCTGCCAAGCGAGCCGACCGGAGCGGGGATGGGGTTTCGTACTTCGGGGTGAAGCGGAACAGCACACCCGCAGCATTACACCCATCGAGTATCGCCTCGAGAGAGACGCTGACTGCCCTCCCATCAGCCAAGGTGACCGTTGTTTGATCTTGTCAGCGGCGCTCAGGTTGCTGGAAGCGAAGTCCCAGAGTCGTGGGCGGTCCGCCGCGGCCAACATCCGCGCCGCGGCTGCGTTGGTCAGGAGAGTGCGAGGACTGACTGCGGCCAGCGGGCCACGAGTTTGCCGTCGGGGGGTCAGGAATCTCTCCTGCACGACTCTATCGAGTATCGAGGACCCATCGAGCAGCCGCTGCTCGACCTCATATACCGCTCGACTGACCATGGGGAGCAACAAGGAGTTGGCCGCACCCACAGAGCAGACGAGGGCAAGAACACCGAGCACCTGGGCCGTGCGGGGGTCACGTATCGGGGCACCGGCAGTCGCCATCGTCGTGAGGACATCGGCGAAGTGCTCGTCTCCCTGGACCATCAACGGCGAACGGTTGGCGAATGCGCCGCTGACGCCGTTCGTACCGGCGTACGCCATGTCCCAGAAGTATCCCGGCGAAAACGTCAGCTGATCAAGCTGAGCTTCCTCCAGTGGACCCGGGGCCCGTCGGGCCACAACGCGACCGCGTTCGCCGCTGAGTACAACACTGATCTCGGTGAAGGCAAGATCAGCGCCCAACTGGTCCACGACCGGCTTGGCCGCGCGCGCCAGAGGCGAGTCCTGCTCGAGGCACTCGTCATAGGGGAGCTCGAAGCGGCCAGGCACGAGGCCGAGAGCAACCGATTGTCGCCAAGAGTCGACGATCTCCTGACGCACAAGTGGGCTCGGGGGTTCACTGACCAGGACCCGCGCCAGTTCCCTCCGCATGTTGTTGACGCCGCCATCTTGAATCTCGTTATACCGGACGGTTCTGGCGAGCTCTTGAATGACCACGAGGCAAGGATACGGAAAACGCTCGATGTTCGAATCCCGTAAATACCTAGTCTTAGACGCCAGTCCACACCGGCTCAGAACGCCACGACCTGGTTATTCAGGGCTCGAGGTACCTCTCCCGCCGAGCGTCGGGCGCCGGCCCTGGGCCCTGCACGAAAGCAACGCGTCGCCCCGGCCTGGGCTTGTCCGAAAGAGACTCCGAAGACATAGGCCCAGACAGCGACGGCCGGGTTTTATTCCTCGGGCCGCTGGGTGCAGCTCGCAGAAACCCTGGCCCAACCAAGACGTGTCGACCATTCACGTCCTCTTGGCCGGGCCCTTCCCGGGGTCGTCGAGTTGGACGGATCCGTACCGTTGTCGGTAGAGCGGGTAGGCGATTCCGCCCGCCAGCATGGGGAGCCAGCGGGAGGCCAGCCGGTAGGCGAGGGTTTTCACGACTGCTTTGCCACCACCGAGCCGGTCGGTGACCAGACGAAAGCTCCGGGCTCTACGATGAGCCCTCGACGTCCGGGCGAGTGCTCGAGAGAGCTTCCGCCAGCTGCCAACGCGATGTCACGCCGAGCTTCCGAAACACCTTCCGCAGGTGGTAATCAACGGTGCTGCCACTGATGAACAATTGAGCAGCGATTTCCAGATTGGTCGCGTGTCCAGCGGCCAGACGGGCGATCTGCCCCTCTTGGGGCGTGAGGTCTTGACTGGTCTCGATCGTGCGCTTCCGAGCCCGTTCACCGGTGGCCCGGAGCTCGATACGAGCGCGCTCCGCAAACGCTTCCGCACCCATATCCACGAACATGGCGTGAGCCCTGCGGAGCGCCCCACGGGCGTCGACCCGCCGATTCTGCCGGCGAAGCCATTCGCCATAGAGAAGATGAGCACGGGCGAGGTCCGTGGCAACGTAAGTGCCCTCGAGATACGCAACAGCTCGCCGGTAGAGATTTTCGGACTCCGAATCGGAAGCGAGCAGCGCTTTGGAACGGGCGAGAAGACCGAGTGCCCATGGCGTCCCGCTCAAAGTCGCCCGCTCTTCGAGCCGGGCCAGAGCTGTTTCTGCGGCGGCCCGGTCTCCGCTGCGGACACCGGCTTCAACCATCTCGGGCAGAACCTGGTTCCCTTGAGGAACAGAATCGTCGTCGAAGAGATTATAGGCGACGACGAGGGCCCGGTCATAGTGACCGTGGCTGAGGTCAATGATGACTGATGCGATCCGCGCCAGATTCTCGACGACGCCCGCGCCGACCTCTTCGGCCAACGAGCCAGTCATCAATGTGACAGCCTCGCGAGTCTCCCGCTCTCGACCCTGCCACGCTGAAAGCTCGGTCTTGAGCAACTCCCAAATCCCGCCGTCCGCGCCAAGAGCCACAGCAATGCTGGACGCCTCTGTGTGAATCGCTTCAGCCAGAGAGAAGCGACCGGCCCACATCTCGCAGTGTGCACGCGATCCAAGCGTGATGCTAAGGGCGTCGAGATTTCCTCGATCTCTCTCGATGCGCTCGAGGCGGTCAGCCATTTCTCGATACCCTTCGCAATCCCACATGTCAGCGGCGGCGTTACTTCCCAACACCACCCACCGTCCGAAACCCGCGGACTCTACGTCCTCAGCACCCAGCATCTCGATTGCGTGTCGAAGGATTGGGACACCTTCCGCAAATCCTGTGGCGATACGTGTCCCAAAACCTTCGAGCATGAGGTCGCCAATGGATTGCTCTGGGTCTGTCCCCGGTGGTGCCGCCAGAGCCTCCTGGGCGATCTCGAGTTGACTGGTCGACCGGGTGAGTTGGGCGGACACGAGCGTTGCCGCCAACGCCTCCAGCAGGCTGTCACGCGCTAACTGCGCGTCAAGCGGTCGGAGCGCCCGAGCTGCTGTGAGAAGGACCATTGGGATCTCACCTGGAACAGTGAACGCCCGAAGGGCCCCGTCCAAGCGCAGCGCCTGAGCCCGGAGAAGCGGGTCCTGGAGATCGGGGATCGCCTCGTCGAGCAAGGCCCGGGAGTGCCGGGGTGCACCGGCGGTTAGTGCTGCCTCGGCCGCACGGAGGCGGCGCCTCGCCCGATCTTCAGAATCGGGTGTCAGGTCCGCCGCCAGCACCAAGAATTTGGCGACCGCCGCCGACCCACCGGATCTGCGCTGCCATTCTGCCGACCTCTCAAGATCTGCGGCGACACTCTCATCGGGCAGATACGTCGCCAGCCCCCTGTGCCATGCCTTGCGTTCAGGATCCGTCCCGGAGTCGGTCGCCTCCGCCAGTGCAGCGTGCACCTTCCTGCACTCCGCTCCCGCGGCACCCCCATACACGGCTGAGCGAAGGAGAGGATGGCGGAACGATACGTGTGGTCGCAGTACGAGGAGGCCATGGGCTTCGACCGCTACAGCATCCTCGCGCAGGACGCCGAGTTGGCGGGCGACGCGCCATATCAAATCACGATCCCCAGTCGATTCCGCCGAAGCGATGAGCATAAGCATTTGAGCGCCGGCAGAAAGCCCGCGCAGCTGACGAAGAAAATGGGATTCGAGGCGAGTGTGGAGCGGGAGAATCTCGGGAAGAAGGCCTCCCACAGCGAGCTCCTCTGTGCTGAGCTCTCCCACCAGCTCGATGATTGCCAATGGGTTTCCCTCGGTCTCCGCAACGATTCGGCTTACCGTTCGACTATCGAGTGGCCCGGGCGCACTTGCTCTGAGCAGCTCACCGGCAGCCATATGGACCAGCCCGACCAGATGCATTTCCGGGAGTCCGTCGAGTGGAAACGGATGATCTACCGGATCCCGTAATCCAAAGAGCAGTACGATGCCCTCAGCGTAGATTCGCCGTCCGACAAAGCTAAGGACCTCAAGTGACTCGCGATCGAGCCATTGGGCATCATCGATGAGGCACGTGAGAGGCCCATTTGCCGAGGCTGCGCCGGCCAGCAACGTAAGCGTTGCCAATCCCACGAGAAATCGGTCTGCCGGAGGTCCTTCGGCCTGTCCAAATGCCGATCTCAGGGCGGCACCTTGCGGTCCGGGGAGACGTGTCTGCTCCGACTCCCACGGAAGCAGAAGTCGTTGCAGCCCGGCAAAACTCAGCTCCATTTCCGCCTCAAAACCGAAGACCCGAGTAGCGTGCACATCGGTCTCCGAGGCAATGACATCCTCGAAGAGGGCCGTCTTGCCGATGCCACCGTCACCCCGGACGACCAGAACGCCACTCATCCCGCGACGAGCGGCCTCAAAGAGACGCCTGAGTTCTTGCTGCTCCAACTCGCGGCCCAGGAGCATGGTCCGATAGTAGCTTGGCTGCACCTTGGGACTTCCCAGGTCGGCGCCGACGTCTGATGGGTACCTGTCTCAAATCGCCTCGAGCGTCTTGATGCGTAGCCGATGAGCTCGTGTCGCTCGCCTCGGCGGCGGGCGCCCTTTTCGCTCTCTCGACTTTGGGTGGTTACCTGTTGTCGCTGCGAATCGGCCTCTTCGGATTCCGGGAAGTTCAAACTACCGCCGGCATCGTGGAGTGGCTCATCGAAATTAACCACTCGAATCACTGGCACGTTGCGAGTGTCCAGGTGCTCGGTCGTCGGCGACCCTACATTCCGAAGCAAGTCTTTGGTGGTGTTATCGCCACAATCCCTCCTGAAGGAGGCCGAACGTAAAGCAGCCCACCAATCCCGTGCGCGGCACAGAGGCCAACAAGCGGCAGCCCGCCGTGATCGTGAGCAACGACGGAGCTAACAGCACCGCCGAGCGTCTCGGGCGAAGGGTCGTCACCGACGTCCCCGCGACATCGAACATCGAACGCGTTTACCGATTTCAAGTGCTCCTCCGAGCGTCAGAGACCGGACTTGACCGTGACTCGAAGCGCAGGCGGAGCAGGTGAGATCGGTGGCCGTCGAGTGCATCGGAGCACACGTCGGCGTCGTACCGCCAGAGCTTCTACTTTCGCTTGACGAGGCGCTCAGACTTCATCTGGCACTGTAGGGACTCCGCGGGTTGCCACGACAGAGGTCTGGTCAAGGAGGACAAGAACCGGCATGTCCAGCTCCACCGCCGACCCACCAGATGCCGAAATTCGCGAACTGCGACGCGAGCGAGATCGGCTTTCGGCCGAAAACGCGCGACTGGAACGACTTATCGGTCTGATCGGGCCGCGAGCCTTGCCCGACGAAGCGGCGCGTTCACCTCTCTTCGGGGGTCTTCCGGGCGGAGTCGACGGCTCTTCGTCGAGTGCGAACAAGGTGATATTCTTCCGACATCTCTTGGCCGGACGTGGGACGTTCACGCCCTGAGGTGGGAGAACGACCGCACGAGGAGAGCCGGATGGATGCCCGCAGTCGAAGGAGGATTTCGACGGGGTCAGACCAACCGCACGTATCTTCCACTCACCGACGACGTGACCACCGCCCACCTGATGGGCGACATCCATACCGGCCTCTACCCTCTGATGGCAGGAGACACGTGCCGGCTACTCGCCTGTGACTTCGACGGACCTTCAGCGCTCCTCGACGCCCTCGCTTACACCAAAGCGGCCCGGGCATTCGATATACCGACCGCGTTGGAGATCTCGAGGTCCGGATCTGGGGCACATATCTGGATCTCCTTCACTGGTGCTGTCGCCGCCACGACAGCTCGCCGAATCGGTGCGGGGCTCATCCGTGAGGCCATCGCGATACGCGGTGAGCTCGATCTGGCCAGCTACGGACGGTTCTTCCCAGCGCAGGACTTCCTACGGCACAGGGGTCGATCCGCAATCTCATGTGAGCCATCCCATGCCCGCTGCCTGTCCGCGCGGCGGTCGCCCGCCTCTAGTGAGCTGAGTCAATAATTCGTTCGCATTTAGGAATTCACGGGTGAGTGTGCGCGTTTATCCCATTGTCAGCGACGATGGGAGGCGGCAATGGGACACCCAGGAATCTCGGCCAGGAAGGTCGTCCTCAGCGACGAGGAGCGTCAGACCCTCGAGCGTTGGGCGCGTCGGCACACAAGTGCCCAAGCACTGGCACTTCGGTGCCGGATTGTGCGGGCTGCGCCAAAGGGGGCAACGACAC